>SL_3KL_010_SEDDRAFT_10001281_pt1 | contig 22621 bp, 20 predicted proteins | sample SodLakKL_010_SED_2_FD_10381 | JGI IMG/M metagenome (IMG submission 10381) | reverse complement strand
GATCTGTTAACTCTACCAGCTTTAGTTTTGACATTTATCTTCCCCATTTTGCTCGATTATTTGACAAATGATACCATAGCTTAAAAGATAAATCAAATAATGTTAAATTAGGGTAAATTCATTCTAATAAAGATAAGAGCTGAGAATGATTGGGTTTTTAAACTAACAAGTGTGTCAGGAGAAAAGTCCCCTGACACACTTGTTTTATTTTGCGGAGCTTAAATTGATAGCCGCTTCAAGAAGTACTTCTACAGCTGCGGCAATGTCTTCAAATTCGGCCCATTCATCGGGGTTATGGCTGCCGCCATAGCTTCTGATAAAGATCATGCCCATATCGGCGACTTCTGCAATGTAGGCTGCATCGTGAGCTGCTGCGCTGTGCATGATTAGGTGTGGGATAGCAACAGTTTCTGCAGCTTTTTTGATGGTCTTTAAAACCTTGGTGCTGGCCGGTACAGGGGTGTCAGATGCTGTAATTACATATTCTGCTTTAACATTTCTTTTCCGGCCCACATTTTCAATCAGCCCGATGATTTTATCTGTGGCCATGTCCTTGTCTTGCTTATTGATATCGCGAAGATCAACAGCCAGTTCTGCTTCGCCGGGAACGACATTAATTGCCCCCGGCTTTACAACTACATTGCCGACGGTTCCGACAGTATCTTTTCCGGCTTCTTCAGCGGCAATATTTTCAATGCCGAGTATTATTTCTGCTGCTGCGCAAAGTGCATCTTTGCGTTCGTCCATCGGGGTTGCCCCGGAATGGCTGGCCTGGCCGGTGATGGTAACCTTGAAGCGGGTTGCCGCAGCAATTGCTGTTACTATACCGACTGGTTTTTCAGTTTTAATCAGGTTATTGGACTGCTCAATATGCAGCTCAATATAGCTGTCAATTGAGCCTTTCTCCCTGCGTGAGTTTGCGATTTCTTTTTTTGTAACGCCATGCTCTTTAAAGGCATCCTGCAAACTTTTGCCTGATTTATCCTTTAATTCTGCCAGCTCGTCGTAATCGAGAACTCCTGCTATAGCCCTGCTGCCGATGCAGCTTTTTCCGAAGGCAGTGGATTCTTCGATGACAAAGTTAGCAACTTCAATTGCCCTATCGGTTTCAATAGAGAGGTCATTGAGGGTTCTGCAGACTTCAAGGCCTGCGACCACTCCTGCCGGGCCGTCAAAAATACCGGCGTTGATAACCGTATCTAAATGGGAGCCGATCATAACAGGTGGCAGTTCAGGGTTGGTGCCTTCACGCCGACCAAAAATATTACCAATACCGTCTGTGTAAACCCTGAGGCCAGCCTCTTCGAATTTTTCGATGATTTCTTTTCGGCAGGCTTCATCTTCAGGCGTGAATGGGAGCCTGGTTATACCTTTGCCTCCGGTATCGGCGCTGTGCCGGGCCAGATCTTTTAAGTCTTTTTCTATTCTTTCCTGCATCACTCTCATGTTAAAACCTCCTACTTGTATTTGCCGGAAAGGTGCAGCACTGCATTTGAAATTACATCTGCAGCCAGAGGTATTACCTCTTCATCGAAGTCAAAATCACGTTTATGATGACCGCTTTTGAGCTGTGTGCCGGCGACAAGGTAAGCAGAGGGCTTATTACGTTTATCCATGGCCTGCATCATATAGGTTACATCTTCGCTGCCGGCAAAAGGTGATTCGGTTATAAACTTTTTAACTCCCGGATGGTCGGCAGCAATTTTTTCCAGAGTGGAAACCAGATCAGGGGAACTAACCGAGGCAGGAGCCCCACCAACTTCCTCGGTTTCGTACTCAACTTCCTGCATTTGGGCAGCGCCTTTCAAGATTGACAGCGCTTTTTGCACCATGTAGTCATTTATTTCTGTTGTCTGACCCCGAATCTCAAGTTTCATTTCTGCGAAATCAGGTATGATATTCCTACCGCTACCGCTTTTTAATACACCGACGTTAATCCTTGAGCTGCCATCTTTATGCCGGGCAATTCCGTACAGCCCGGTTACGGCCAGGGCAGCAGCCAGCAGGGCATTTTTCCCTTCATCAGGACTGCTGCCGGCATGGGCGGGCACTCCCTTAAAGGTAACGTCATATTTTGTCGTAGCCAGGAACTGTTCATTGCCGCAGGCAAAGACACCCAGCTCTTCCACTCCAAAGCCGATGTGCATGGCCAGCAGGAGGTCCAGGTCATCGGTTACCCCTGCGGCGACCATAGATTTTGCACCCCGCACGCCTTCTTCAGCCGGCTGAAAGATAAATTTTACCTTACCGGACAGATCATCTTTTAACTGCGCCAATACGGTAGCTACTCCCAGGCCTATGGCAGCGTGAGCATCATGCCCACAGGCATGCATGGCACCTTCATTTATAGAAGCAAAACCTTCCTGGGTGGGAATGTGATCTTTCCCTTCCGGTTCTGTTAAATCATTTGAGTCTATGTCAAAGCGCAGCCCGATTACCGGACCTGGTTTGCCCGTATCAAGGGTGGCAGTTAACCCGGTGAAACCACCCTTAAAATAGGGTAGGAATTCAGGGTCTGCACCCTGTTCTTCAGCCCGCTTATATTCTTTTTCCAGGACATCGGCCGGTGGCACGCCCATGCGCGATTTTTCATCAACAACCTCTTTGCCCATCTGCAAATTATAACCAAGCTCGGAAAGTTTACGGGCAATAACAGAGGCAGTGCGGAATTCCAACCAGGCCGGTTCAGCATGCCGGTGCAGATCTCTTCTCGTTTTAAGCATTTCTTCTCGCTGATCTTTAATAAAATTTGAGATTTTATCTTTCAAGTATTTACCTCCTTCAAACATGATATTGAAGCTAATCATTTTAATCTAAAACCCCGGGACCCGAACCGCTGTAGCAGTAGTGGGTGCCGGGGTTTTAAGCTCACTTTAATTATACCTTACATTTAAGTCTATTGTATCAACATATATTTTTACTTTACAGCAGGATAATCATGGCAACGATAGTGGCAATGATCATGCCCGGTGCGGTGCGCTTTGCCAGTTCGACAGGGTTGACCTGGGCATAACCGGCGCAGACGATGGTTGCAGCGGCAACCGGTGACATGGTTCTGCCCAATGCACCGGCCAGTGCGGCAATTGAGCCGAGCTCGATGGTGCCAAAACCAAACTGTTCTGCAAAGGGGGTGATTGCTTCGTTGAAAGCAAAAGCAGCAGCATCACCCGAACCGGAAATAACGGCCAGCAAGAAAGGACCAAAGGTTCCGGCAACACCGGCGATAGCCTCGAAATTGATCATGGCATCGATCAATGCATCGATTACACCTAAAGCCTGTAAACCGGCAACAAATACGGCTGCCGCAATAATGATACCCATAACAGAGCTATATGCATTGCCCATGCCATCAAAGAAGGCTTTTGTTACTTCAAAAGGATTGGTTTTAGTTACAGCCATACCCAGGATGGCACCAATTAACATGGCCCCTGGAATTGACAGTTCAGCCAGTGGCGGGATAATTTCTGTCGCGCCAAGCACAAGTAGGGCCAGCGGGATTACTACGACAAGCGCTTTAATGATATTAACTTTAAAGTCCTCTTCCTGTTCCAGTTCGAATTCATGTCCTTTAAGCTCTTTCCTGACGATACCAACGACAGTAAGGGCTATAGCTCCAATAATGCCGGCAACGATAGAAGCTGTGCTGTGGACGGCGATTACTTCTAATACTTCTACTCCGGCCAGTTCGGCAATGAAGGGGTTGTGTGATAGGCCTGGGTTAAGCATGCTGCCGAAAGTTCCGCTTAGCACTGCGGCACCGGCCAGGGCTGGGTGAATGCCTGCAGCCATTAAAACCGGAATAAATACAGCTCCTACTGCGGCGCTGGTTCCGGCGGCACTTGGCAGGGCAATATTGATGGCAAAGGTAGCCAAAACTGCGCCGGGCACAAGGATTGGCCGGACTTTTTTCAGGCCATTACCCAGAAGATGAATCAGATGCTGGTCGCACTTTGTTAGTTTCATCACATGGGCAAAAGCCAAAACACTTAAAATGGCCTGGATTAAGCCACCGGTTGTCATGCGGCTGGCGAAGGCCTCGAAGGCAGTGTTTGGTTCCAGGGCGATGATAGTCATCAATAAACCTGATGCGATAAGGACCGTTCTGATTTCGTAGCGCTTAAGAACAAAGTAAATAGTTGCAATGAGAATTAGCAAGCCAATAACATACATAGAACAGATACCTCCTGATGTTTTTATTTAAGGAATGTCTTGTTGAAGTTGAACTGCTGCTAAGTTTTGACCGGGTTAACTGTAACGCCGCCCTCCTTTCAAGTCTAAAGGCAGTAGATAACTCTAAAGCAAGACAGTTTTCCCATGTTACCTGGTGAATAATGTGAAATAAATCACTATATGCCAATAAACCTAATAATTATAATATAAAAATTCTTTTGCCTAACTATTAAGTAAATTCCCCATAATCTCAATAATAAAGCAACTCCCCTGTCTTCGGCCTGTTTGCACCGTGATAGCCAGGCCACGACTATTCTACACCTCTTGTGAATAAATTGTCAAGACTTTTCGGAAATGAGAAATCAATCTTAGTTTGCAAAAAGATGAGATTGATATAAAATGTTGTTGATTAAACTTATTTATAGTTCAGCCTGGATTAATCCGGGCTTTGCAATAGGAGGTTAACATGAATATAGATGTAATCTGCAATTTTTTAAGGCAAATTGAGCTGTTTAAAGCTTTGTCACAAGATGAATTGGCAGAGGTTGCCGGGCGAATTATAAAGCGTAATTACAAGGCCGGCGAAATGCTCTTTACTGAATACTGCCAGCGGGAGAACCTGTTTATGGTTTATGATGGGGAAATTGAACTTTTCAAGAGAACTCCCTTTGGTGATGAAAAAAGGTTAACTTTTTTCGGTAACTATGATTTTTTAGGAGAGGGAGCGCTAATGGACGATTCCCAGCATTCAACTTCGGCCAGAGTTATGGTCGACTCAGTCATATTTGTTCTAAAGCGCGAGGATCTTAATAAGTTAAGCGAAAGCAGGCCTGATTTAACAGGGAAAATTTTAATACAGGTTGCCCGGGTAATTTCGAGGCGAATGCGGCAAGCCAATACAAGGGTGATTAACATTGCGTCCCAGTATCATTCTGGCAGAAAACGCAACGAGAAAGATTTACTGGGTGAACGTGAAGTGCCATTTGAATTTTATTACGGCATCCAGACCTTACGGGCCATGGAAAATTTCAACATTAGCGGAGTGCCCCTACACTTCTTCCCGGTGATAATCGAAGCTTTTGCAGCGGTTAAAATGGCCGCTGCAAAAGCAAATTATGAACTAGGGCTGCTTTCAGAACCGGTTAATAATGCTATAGTTCAGGCCTGTGGTGAGATAATAAACGGCAGGCTGCATTCACATTTTGTTGTTGACATGATCCAGGGCGGGGCCGGGACTTCGACTAATATGAATGCAAACGAAGTTATTGCGAACAGGGCCCTGGAGATTCTCGGATACGAGAAAGGTGAATATAAGTACTGCCACCCGAACAACCATGTAAATTTATCTCAATCTACCAATGATGCATACCCGACGGCTGTTAAAATTGCCCTGGTTAATTCCAATGACAGATTAATAACTATCCTGCGTTCCCTGATAGAATCGTTGAGGGAAAAAGGCAGGGATTTTGCAGAAGTAATTAAAATGGGTAGGACCCAACTTCAGGATGCTGTGCCGATGACTCTCGGGCAGGCTTTTGAGGCCTATGCAGTTACCCTGGAAGAAGAAATAGACCGTCTTGAACAAAATGCCAGACTCTTCCTCGAAGTTAACATGGGAGCCACTGCGATTGGTACCGGCATTAATGCTGCTTCCGGTTACAGGGAAAAATGTGTCCATTATTTGCGGGAAATTACCGGCCTGGAAGTTGTCCTGGCTAAAAACCTGATTGAAGCAACCCAGGATACCGGGGCTTTTGTTATGTACTCTTCCGCTGTTAAACGGCTGGCTGTAAAGCTATCCAAGATATCTAATGATCTGCGCCTCCTTTCGTCTGGCCCCAGGGCCGGTTTTAATGAAATAAATCTTCCCCCCATGCAGCCAGGCTCATCTATTATGCCCGGTAAAGTTAATCCTGTTATTCCTGAAGTTGTAAACCAGGTAGCCTTTAAGGTAATCGGTAATGATTTAACTGTTACCATGGCTGCAGAAGCAGGACAACTGGAGCTTAATGTGATGGAACCGGTAATGGTGCAAAGCCTGTTCGAGTCGGTTGTTATGCTTGAAAACGGCATGAATACTCTAAAGTATAAATGTATTGACGGGATTACAGCCAACGAATTGCGCTGCCGGGAGCTGGTCTATAACAGCATTGGCCTGGTTACAGCCTTAAACCCGGTTCTTGGCTATGAAACTGCCACGCAGCTTGCCAGAGAAGCCCTGGAAACTGACCGCAGGGTTTATGACCTGGTTCTGGAGAAAAAACTGCTCTCCAGGGAAGAGCTTGATGATATTTTGTCGCCGGAAAAAATGACCGGCTTGTAAAAAAAAATAAAAAAAAGAGTGAAAAATACGAATTAAATCATTGACTCTTTAAACTTCTAATGTTAGTCTAAAGATAAGTAAGTCAGGCACCCTTTAAAGATAGTCCTGTGAGGCTGGCAAGGGGGCGACAGAAGAGGCATATCTGTACACCGCCCGCTCCCAAAACGGCGGTGTTTTTATATGCCCGACACCCTTCCGCCTGCTGCCGCTGAACAGGTCGTGGGAGGAGGTGATAAAATGACGCTAAACCCCAAGGCAACTGTGATGGACGAGAAAGCCATCAAACAGGCTCTGCGCCGTATAGCCCATGAAATAATTGAACGTAACAAAAGTATTGATAATGTGGCCCTGGTCGGTATCCGCAGCAGGGGTGTTCCCCTGGCCTCGCGCCTGCAGGCTTACCTGAAGGAAATCGAAGGCCTTGAAATACCCCTTGCTATCCTTGATATTACCCTTTACCGCGATGATTTATCTGAAAGACAGGACCAACCCGAAGTTCATACCACCGACGTTCCCTTTGATATAAGCAAGAAACATTTAGTTGTTGTAGATGATGTTCTATACACAGGGCGTACTATCCGTTCAGCAATGGATGCCCTGATCGATCTTGGCCGACCGGCTACTATTCAGCTGGCAGTCCTGGTTGATCGCGGGCACCGCGAACTGCCGATCAGGGCTGATTATGTCGGCAAAAACGTTCCCACATCCCGCAGTGAGCAGGTTGAAGTTAACCTGGTTGAGATTGACGGTAAAGACCAGGTTATCATTATGGATCTCAAGGAAGCATGATTATTAATGGAAAAGGAGGCGTTTAGCAGGTGCAAACTTTAAGGCGTAAAGACATCCTCGGATTAGAGGAAATGTCTGCCGAAGAGATTACCCTGATTCTGGAGACTTCCCGTTCAATGCGGGAAATTATGCAGCGGCACATTAAAAAAGTGCCAACATTGCGCGGACGGTCTATGATTAATCTTTTTTACGAGCCAAGCACCAGGACCAAGGCCAGTTTTGAGCTGGCCCAGAAATATATGAGTTCCGATCCTATTAACGTGGCTGGAACTTCTTCCAGCCTGGTTAAAGGTGAAACGTTGAAAGATACAGTGAGAAACCTGGAAATGATGAATATCGATTGTGTAGTGATGCGACACCCCGTATCCGGCTCTGCACATTACCTGGCCCGCAACGTAGATATTTCAGTTGTTAACGCCGGGGACGGGATGCATGAACATCCTACCCAGGGACTGTTAGATATGTTCACCATTCTTGATAAAAAAGGCCGCCTGGAAAAGTTAAAGGTTACGATAGTAGGTGATATCCGCCACAGCAGGGTGGCCCGTTCCAATATCTGGGGTCTCAAAAAAATGGGCGCTGAGGTGGTGGTTTCCGGACCGCCGACCCTGATGCCACCCGATATGGAGGATTTCGAGATCAGGTTTGAACCCTCACTTGATGATGCCATTGAGGGAGCCGATGTGGTGATGGCCCTGCGCCTGCAGAAGGAGCGACAGGAAGGGGGGCTTTTCCCCACCCTGAGAGAATATGCCGAACTGTACGGGTTAAATTCCCGGCGGGTGGAAAAAACAAATGAAGATGCCTTAATCATGCACCCCGGTCCTATTAACCGGGGTATTGAAATAAGTTCGGAGTTAGCTGACGGTCCCCGCTCTGTAGTACTTGACCAGGTTACGTCAGGGGTAGCAGTGCGCATGGCCATTCTCTACTTGCTGCTGGGAGGGACAAAAGAAGAATGAAAACACTTTTTATAAAAGGTGGAAGGTTAATCGATCCTTCCAGGAACTACGATGACCGGGCCGATCTTTTAATCAGGGACGGCCTGGTTGAAGCGGCGGAGAAAAATTTAAAAACGCCCGACGGGACGGAAGTAATTGAAGCTGATGGCCTGATTGTTATGCCCGGTTTAATAGACATGCATGTTCACCTGCGCGATCCGGGGCAGGAATATAAAGAAGATATTTTATCCGGTGCGAGGGCTGCCGCAGCCGGCGGGTTTACCGCCGTGGCAGCGATGGCCAATACCGACCCGGTTGCCGATGAACCGCCGACTATCCGTTATGTTGCGGATAAGGCTGCCGGTGCTGCTGCGCGGGTTTATCCAATCGGCGCTCTCAGTAAAGGCCTGGAAGGAATTGAACTGGCCGAACTGGGCCGGATGCAAAAAGTNGGAGCAGTTGCCTTTTCCGACGATGGAAGGCCGGTCTTAAACGGCACCCTGATGCGCAATGCCCTGCAGTATGCAGGCGGAATCGGAGCCCTGGTAATAGTCCACGAAGAAGACCCGACCCTGGTGGGCAAGGGTGTGATGCATGAAGGTTCAGTTTCCTCTGTTCTGGGCTTGCGGGGGATTCCGGCGGCAGCGGAAGAAGCGATGCTGGCCCGCGACCTGATGCTCCTAAAGATGGCCGGCGGCCGCCTGCATATTGCCCATCTTTCCACGGCCGGTGCGGTAGAGCTGGTACGCAAAGCCAAGGCAGAGGGGTTGCCGGTAACTGCCGAGGTTACGCCGCAGCATTTGCTCTTAACCGACCGGGCTGTCAAAAACTCCGGTTATAATACTAATACCAAGGTAAAGCCGCCCCTGCGTTCAGAGCAGGATCGCCAGGCCTTATGGGAAGGATTGCTTGACGGTACAATTGATGCCATAGCATCCGATCATGCACCGCATCACAGTGATGATAAAGATGTGGAGTATGATTTTGCTCCCTTCGGTATAGCCGGACTGGAGACTACCCTGCCTCTGCTTCTTGATGAGGTTGCTTCCGGCAGGATTAAAGAATTAAACCTTCCCCTGCTGGTGGAAAAATTAAGTACTGCCCCGGCCTCGATTTTAGGGGTTAAAGGAGGATCACTCCAGCCTGGCAGCGCGGCAGATGTAACCATAGTTGACCCCGGGCGCAATTTCACCGTTAATCCTGATACCTGGTATTCAAAATCCCGGAACACTCCCTTTTCCGGCCGACAGCTAAAGGGTGCACCTGTTTATACTATACTTGGCGGTGGGATCGTGATGAAAGAAGGTGTTGTAGCTGACAGGGAATAAGATGGCGCATAAAAAGCCTGAAAAATATATTTTAATTGAAAAAAATATTCCCGCCCCCGGTTATTGCCGTCTTACTTTCAAAGCTCCGCGTATAGCGGAGATGGCTGAACCGGGTCAGTTTGTGATGGTATATATGCCGCCGGAACATAAACATATGCTACCCCGGCCTTTTAGTGTTCACCTGGCAGATCGAAAAAATGGCCTTGTTAAACTGTTATTTGAGGTTAAAGGTACCGGTACGGGCTTTATGGCCGAAGCTTTAGAGGGCTCAACCTGGAAAATTGCCGGTCCTCTTGGCAGGGGGTTCGTGGCCCCGCCACCTAGCGCCCTGCTGGTAGCCGGGGGTATCGGCATAGCCCCTCTGGCCTTCCTGGCTGCTTCCACAGAATTACCACATACATTACTTTTCGGGGGACGGACAGCTTCTCAGCTGGCTTGTTTGTCAGAAGATGTTGATCTGCCAAATTTGACCATAGTTGAAGTAACTGAAGATGGCAGCCGAGGGCAAAAAGGCCTGGTGACGGATTATCTTCCCGAATTGCTTCCCTCTGCAGCGGCACTTTTCGCCTGTGGACCGAGACCTATGCTTTCCATAGTTAAGGAACTATGTCTGCAGAAAAAAGTTCCGGCCTGGTTATCCATGGAAGAGCGTATGGCCTGCGGTATCGGGGCCTGTGTCGGCTGTGCCGTAAAAACCAGCGAAGGCTATAAAAGGGCCTGTTATGATGGCCCGGTTTTTGCGGCGGAGGAGGTGCTTTTTAATGAATAGCGCTGAGCCGGATTTAAGAGTTGACCTGGCCGGGATCAAACTTTCAACCCCGATCCTGGCTGCTTCCGGCCCATTCGGATACGGGCATGAATACCTGGAACGAATTGAGAGTTCGGCCCTGGGTGCAATTATTGTCAAGGGAATTTCCGCAGAGCCCTGGGCAGGTAACCACCCACCCCGCCTTGCTGAAACCCCGGCCGGGCTGCTAAACTCAATTGGACTACAAAACCCCGGCCTGCAAGCATTTCTTAAAAATGATCTGCCCAGGCTGAAAAGCTATTCTCCGCGACTGTTTGTAAATGTAGTGGGGAAAAACGTCGAAGAATACTGCACGGTAGCGGCAGGTCTGGATGGAGCAGAAGGGGTGGATGGCCTGGAGTTAAACATTTCCTGCCCCAACCTGAAAGCAGGCGGTATGGCTTTCGGCACCTGCCCTGAAACTACCTTTGAGGTGGTCAGTTCAGTGCGAAAAAAGACCGATCTGCCTTTACTGGTTAAACTTTCACCGAATGTTACCGATATAACCGTAATTGCCCGGTCAGTGGAGGAAGCAGGCGCCGACGGACTTTCCCTGATTAACACTCTTTCCGGAATGGCAATAGATATTGAACGCAAAAAGCCTCTGCTTGGAAACATATTCGGGGGTTTATCGGGGCCGGCGATCATGCCTGTCGCGCTGAAAATGGTCTGGCAGGCAGCCGATGCAGTCAGCATTCCCCTGCTTGGCATGGGCGGTATAACTTCTGCCGAAGATGCGATTCAATTCATGCTGGCCGGGGCCAGTGCTGTTGCTTTAGGCACCGGTTTGTTCTATGATCCAGAGCTCCCACAGCAGGTCAAAGAAGGCTTATCAAGATACATGTTGGCGCAAAAACTGGATAATGTCGGGCAGCTGGTGGGGGCAGCCCGGAGATAAGAAGGAGGCAGTTAAAAGAGATGACGGTTAAACCCGAACAACTGATCGTGGCTTTGGACGTCCCAGATTTAGCCCGGGCCGGCGAATTAGTTAGCAAGCTGGCCCCCCTGGGGGTGAGTTTCAAGATCGGTCTGGAGCTTTTTATGAATGCCGGTCCGGCTTTTGTTCAAAGCCTGGCAAATGAACATAAAGTTTTTCTTGATCTGAAATTCCACGATATTCCTAATACAGTGGCAGCGGCAGTAGAATCCGCCGCATCCCTGGGAGTATGGATGTTAAATGTACACGCATCAGGCGGCCGGGAAATGATGCTGGCTGCAAAACAAGCCCTGGGAAACTTTGAAAACAAGCCGTACCTGCTTGCTGTTACAGTTTTGACCAGTATGGATGATCAGCAGGTAGAGGAGACAGGCAGCCGGGTAAAGGTATCCCAGAAAGTGCCGCTGCTGGCCAGGCTGGCGGCAGAGTGCGGCCTGGACGGTGTGGTCTGTTCTCCCCGGGAAATTATTACAGTGAAAGAAGCGGTGGGGCAGCCAATTATAACTGTTACACCGGGAGTCCGGCCGGCAGGAATAGATCGGAATGATCAGGCCCGTACAGGAACACCGGCAGAGGTGCTTCTTGCAGGTGGAGATTTCCTGGTAGTGGGCAGGCCGATTATTGCCTCAAACGATCCTAAAGTGGCGGCCCGGGAAATTCTTTTTGAGATGGGAGTGTCTTCTGGTGAATGAAAAAGAAGTTGAGCAGCTTTTGAAAAACACAGGAGTGATCATGGACGGACATTTTCTGCTTACATCCGGCCTGCACAGCAGCCGCTTTATGCAGTGTTCACAACTGCTGCAGTACCCTGAGCAAACGGAGAAAATTGCCCGTATGCTTGCAGAGCCTTACCTGGAACAGGACATAACTGTGGTAATCGGACCGGCAATGGGTGGGGTAATTATAGCCTATGAAACAGCCCGAGCCCTGGGAGCAAGGGCGCTGTATGCCGAACCTGTGGAAGGAAAAATGGCTTTAAGGCGCGGTTTCAAGATTAATCCTGATGAAAAGGTGCTTGTAGTCGAAGACGCTGTTACGACGGGAGGTTCTGTCCGCAAGGTCCTTGGTTTACTTGAATCAATTGGCGTCACTGCATCCGGTGTGGCAGTGATGGTAGACCGCTCTGCCGGTCGGGTCGATTTCGGTTTGCCGACGCATTCTCTTCTGCAGTTGGAGGTTCAATCATTTAGCCCGGAAGATTGTCCGCTCTGCCAGGAAAGTATTCCCCTGCAGAAACCAAAATCTTAGGTGCCTGCTGGATTAAATGCCGGACAGGGTTTATACTATCTTATAGCGACCAGCAAAGAAAGCAGGTATCAAACCATAAGATGCAGGGACAAATATACAAGCGCCTGAGTAAAGAACTCAATATCCCTGAAGATAAAGTAGCCCAGACTGCACAGCTCCTTGATGAAGGAAACACCGTTCCTTTTGTTGCCCGCTACCGCAAGGAGATGACCGGTGGGTTAAGCGACGAGGATGTCCGTTTGCTGCAGGAGAAACTGGGTCAGTATCGCAACCTGGAGCAGCGGCGGGAAGAAGTAATCCGCCTGATTGATGCCCAGGAAGCCTTAACTCCCGAACTGCAAAAACAGCTGGAGAAAGCTGCAACGGTAACCGAGCTTGACGACCTTTACCGGCCTTTCCGACCCAAAAAGCGGACCAGGGCTTCGGTGGCCCGTGAAAAAGGACTTGAACCCCTGGCCCTGTCTATTCTCGATGGTTCAGTAGATCCTGAAACGGAAGCCGGGCAATACCTGGATCCTGAAAACGAGCTGCCCGATAGCAAGACAGTGCTGCAGGGGGCATCCGATATTATTGCCGAAATCATCTCAGATGATGCTGCAGTGCGGAAAAGTTTGCGCCAGCTCTACCACAGGCTAGCAGCGGTTGAAGTAGCCAAGAAAAAAGACCAGGAAGTTAATACCTATAACGACTACGATGGTTACAGTGAACCGCTGGCCAAGATAAAACCACACCGGGTACTGGCTATTAACCGTGGGGTTAAAGAAAAAGTACTTGACTATAAAGTGGTGATCCCTGAAGAAAAAGTACTGCCGGTAATTTTTTTTGCAGCGAATTTATCAGGACTGCTGCCCAGGACAGCTTCCACCGTTTGATTCACCCTTCCCTGGAGCGTGAAGTATGGCTTAACCTGCTTGAAAAGGCAGTGGAGGGAGCAATGTTTGTTTTCAAGGAAAATCTGAAAAAGCGGTTGCTTGTCCCCCCGGCCCGCCAGCGCCGCGTTCTGGGGTGGGATCCAGGCTTTCGCACCGGCTGTAAGCTTGCTGCTGTATCTGAAACGGGGGAGTTATTGGAAACGTCCGCGGTTTTTCCCACCGCACCCCGTAATGATGAAAAAGGTGCTGCGGTAAAGGTTCTTAAGATGCTGGAAGAATATAATCTTGGCTGCATTGCAATTGGCAATGGGACTGCTTCACGGGAAAGTGAACTTTTTGTGGCAAAATTGATCAAGGAGCAAAAGCTGGAAGTGGAATATACCATTGTTAACGAAGCAGGAGCATCCGTTTATTCCGCTTCTAAGGCTGCCCAGAAAGAGTTTCCCCATCTTGATGTAGCTGAGCGCAGCGCCGTTTCAATCGCCCGCCGCCTGCAGGATCCCCTGGCGGAACTGGTTAAGATCGACCCGAAAGCGATCGGTGTGGGTCAGTACCAGCATGATATGCCGGCTAAAGAACTTGACCTGGCCCTGCAGGGGGCAGTGGAGGGCTGTGTTAACAGTGTTGGGGTCGACTTAAACAGCGCTTCAGCCGCCCTGCTGGCCTACGTGGCCGGGATTAACAGCACGGTGGCAGGACGGATAGTTGACTATCGCAACAGTAATGGATCAATTGGAGCGCGCAGTGAACTGCTGGAAGTTAGCGGCCTGGGGCCAAAAGTATTTAAACAGTGTGCCGGTTTCCTGCGCCTGCCAGAGAGCGATAGTTACCTGGAAAGAAGTGCTGTGCATCCGGAGTCTTACGAATTGGCCGGACAGATTATGACAGAGCTTAAGCTTGAACCGGAAAACCTTGGGCGCGATGAATTTGTCCCTGCCTTAAGCGATAGCGAGATTAAGTTCCTGGTTGAAAAACTGCAGGCTGGAGAACCAACCGTAAGGGATATTTTAGAAGAGTTTCGCAAGCCCGGGCGTGACCCCCGTGAAGATCTGCCTAAACCGGTATTTACCCAGTCCGTTACTGAGCTTGATGACCTGGAGCCGGGGATGACCCTGATGGGAATTGTTCGCAACATAGTTGATTTCGGGGCTTTTGTCGATATCGGGGTGCATCATGACGGGTTGGTACATATTTCCGAGATAGCAGATCGCTACATCAAACATCCCCTGGAAGTGCTGCAAATCGAATCGGTAGTGCAGGTAAAAATTCTCTCCATTGATCGTGACCGTAACCGCATTGCTCTTTCCATTAAGCAGTCTAAACAGGCAGAAAGCAGCGATAACTACTAATACAGCATGGCGCAGCGATATTAAAAAACACTAACTTTCTGCAGAAAACTGCAATCACAATAAGCTTCTCTAAATGCAATATTTTAAGCATTCGGGTATTACTCTAAAAAGAAAAAGGGCTTTTTGTAATGCTGTCCGGTTAGGGGCTGAAGCGCGAAAATCCCAAAAATAAAAGGATATCCGCCCAGCAGCATAACCTTTCGTTCAGCGGGCATTACATCCCAAAAACCGCGAACGAAGTTTTGGCTGGATCTTTCCATGTCTGGTCTGGGCAGGGTGATCCTGATCCGGCCGTACTCATCAACCATAATCATAGATTCTCTGCTGTTTTCCAGCCTGCTTTCCGCTTTACCTTCATAGCCGACCCAGATGTGGGTCAGTGAAATATTTTTTTGATATGGTATCTCCATCTCTTCCAGCAGGGATGCGAATAGCAGGTAGCGGGCTTTGCAGTCTCCGTTTTCTTTTTCCAGGGCTTCTTCAAGCGTAGGAAAATACCAGGGCATGTTGTATACTTCCCAGTCAAACTGATAAGGGATCTGTTTGTAGACAAACTGTTCAATTTCATGCGGTGCAGCTCCTTTAAGTTCAATGGCCAGTTCACTTACTTGTAAAGGCATAACCGGTGGGTTTTTCAGCCTGTAAATGCTCGATAAAAGGTGAACCGGATTGGGATAAAGGACCAGCAGAGCCCAGGCTGCTGCTACGAGTAGTAAGAGTAAATGGTTTTTTATAAAGTGTTTTTTCTCCATATTTTAGGTCTCCTTATTGAGCTAAAGGTTGTAAGGAGCAGTAATCATGAGTATGACCTTGCATTATAGCATTATTGCCTTCTGAAAAGCTATTTAGCTGGCAGGTGGGTCTTAAATGCTTCTAATTATATTATACTTCAAAAGATCAGTTGCAGGCAATAGCTCATTTGCAAATTTAAAATATCTTAATAGAACAATAATATACTTTAGCACTGTCGTTTTGAAATTTGTTTGTATTATCTGTTTTTTTTTTATAGAATGATAAAGAAGGGGGCGATTTAATGAAGGCACGCATCATTTCACTTGCATTAACCGGAATACTGCTGCTAACATTTATTCTCTGGGCAGCCGGAACTGATTTTTCAACCTTCGAGGACAATTATCTCAGGCAGGTAAGTTTACTTTTAGCATCCCTGGGGCTGGTCATGATCTTTATCCAGTTTGTGCTGGTTTCCCGTATCAAGCGGATTGAGTCCGGCTTAGGCCTGGATCGGATGTTCAGGTGGCACCGCTTTTTCGGGCGGGCCGGACTTGCTGGTTTAACCGGCCACGCCGTTCTAATAGCTGCCTATCGCATTACAGCATTCGGTGAACTCTTTCCAACTACCTTTATCTGGATCGGCTTACTGGCGCTAGTCGGTTTCATGATCACTGCTGCACTCGCCTCCACATACAGGATCATTGGCCTGGCTTATGAAATCTGGCGCAATATCCACCTTATAAATTACCTGCTATTTCCACTGGTCCTGATTCATGTTTTCTATCATACGGCAGAAGGTTCAGCCCTTTACTACCTATGGATTCTACTTGCTCTAGCTTATGCCGGGATAGTAATTTACCGTCTTTACCGTATCGTTATGGTCAGGATTAGTCCTTACGAAGTAACGGATGTCAGGCAGGAAGCCAAAGATATCTGGACCCTGGAGTTTTCGGGTAAAAAAATTGACTACCTGCCGGGTCAGTTTATGTTTGTTCAGCTGCTTCGTAACGGCAAACTGTCTGCGGCTCATCCTTTTACAATCTCCAACAGCCCCACCCGCGAGAAACTATCGATCACTCCGAAAAGTCTTGGAGATTTCACACTATCCATTAAAGATACCCGGGTAGGGGAAAAAGCTTTTATCGATGCTCCATACGGGGTTTTTAGTTTTTTAAATTACCGGCACGAAGAGCTTGTTTTTATTGCCGGCGGTATCGGGATAACTCCCTTTATCAGTATGCTTCGCTATATCAGGGATAAAATGCCGGAACAGGTAGTTACTCTTTTCTGGACAAACCGCAGCGAAGATATGCTCTGTTTCAGGGATGAACTTGAAGAAATGGAAAAAGAGATGTCTGCCTTTAGGACGATACTGATTATGAGTGACCAGCCCGACTGGGAAGGTGAAAAAGGCCATCTTAGCGGGGAAATGCTCCAGGGCTATCTTGAAACTCTCGATCATAAGGATTTTTTTGTTTGCGGCCCTCCGGATATGACCGCTAATATTGTTTTTGAGTTGAAAGAACTACAGGTTCCGCCGGCCAGGATTCATAGTGAGCTTTTCAGGTTATAGGCTTTTAACTAATAGAGAGGAGTTACTATAGATTGCAAACAATATTTTACAACGGTAAAGTAATGACTTCAGAATTCATTGACAGCAAAGGTCATATAAAGCACGAAGCCGTATCCGTCAAAGACGGCTTAATTGCTGCTGTCGGCAGCAGCGAAGATATCCTGGCCATGAAGGCAGAACAAACTGAGTTAATTGACTTGAAAGGGCGCAGCCTTCTACCGGGTTTTAATGACTGTCACCTGCATTTAACAGGCCACGCCCTGACCAGGACAAAGGTTGACCTTCGTTGCTGCACTTCATTGGATGAGCTGGTCGAGGCTATTAAAGTTTTTATCAGGGCGAATAATTTGCAGGGAGGCGAATGGGTGCTTGGCTGGGGCTGGGACCAGAGCCTTTTTGCTGATAAGAAAATGCCTACCCGTCAAGAGCTGGACCGGGCAGCACCGAATAACCCCGTATCGTTAATGCGGACCTGCTGCCATATTAATGCTGTCAACAGCATTGCCCTGCAAAAGGCCGGCATTGACAGAAGCCCTTTAGAAGTTGAAGGAGGAACTGTTGAAGTTGACAGCCAGGGTGTTCCCACAGGGATCCTCGAAGAAAATGCCATGAAACTGGTGACAGGATTGCTGCCGCCTTTTGATAAAGAAAAGCTGAAAGAATTGATCACCATTGCTACAAAAGATTTTGCAGCGGCAGGTTTAACGTCAGTACAGACGGATGACCTGGCTTTCCTGGGTGGTGAACTGGCGCCAATCCTGGTGGAAGCATACCGGGAGCTGGAAACTTCAGGAGAACTGCCGGTGCGTATTAACCTGCAGGCCCTGCTTCAGACAGAAAAAGAACTGCAGGCATTTATTGATCAAGGGTTCCAAACCGGCACGGGCAGCGACATGTTCAAAATCGGTCCTCTTAAGCTGCTGACCGATGGTTCGATCGGGGGCAGGACAGCACTGTTGTCTTCGCCTTACAGCGATAAGCCGGATCTTTTTGGTGTCTCCGTATTAACTGAAGATGAACTGCAAACCCTGGTTACCCTGGGGCACTCCAGTGGTCTGCAGGTTGCCGCCCATGCCATTGGTGATGCAGCAATCGGCATGGTTCTTGATTCTTATGAGAAGGCTTTAAAGAACTGTCCGGCAGATGACCCGCGTTTCCGGGTGATTCATTCCTCTATTGTCAGCGATGAACTTTTGAAGAGATACAAGGAGCAAAACGTGATTGCTGATATTCAGCCCCTTTTTGTTCCCTCCGATTTTGACCTGGTCGATCGCCACCTGGGCTCTGAGCGGGCGCATTGGACTTACCGCTGGAAAGATATAATTGATAGTGGTATTGCTGTAGGCTGTGGATCTGACTGTCCCGTGGAAAGTTATGAACCGCTGCAGACAGTGTATGCTGCAGTAACCAGGCAGGATAAAAATGGTAATCCCCCGGAAGGCTGGTTCCCCGGGCAGCGTCTGACCCTGGACGAGGTTCTCTATATTTATACCATGGGTTCCGCTTACTGCAGCTTTGAAGAGAATATCAAGGGTAGCATTACTCCCGGTAAGCTGGCAGACCTGGTAGTTTTATCAGAAGATATTTCTTCTGTTGAACCTGCCCGGATCCTTGAACTGCAGGTTGATCTGACTATGGTTGGCGGCAAAGTAGTTTATCGAAGCTAAGGAGTTGTTGCTGTGTATAATATCCTGGCAATTAATCCCGGTTCCACATCAACAAAGATCGGTCTTTTTAAAGATGAACAGGTTGTTTTCAAGGAATCACTGCGTCACAGCCTTGAGGAAACTTCGGCCGACCTGTCCCGTGAGGAACAGGCTCGTTTTCGCCGGGAAGCACTGATTGAACTATTAGAGCAGAAAAAAGTTGATAAAGCGGAACTATCGGCCCTGGTTGTGCGTGGAGGGCTGCTTAAACCACTTTCCTCCGGGACCTACCTTGTTGATGATGCTGTATATGAAGATTTGCTGACGGCCAAATATGGCTGGCATGCTTCAAACCTGGGTTCGATTATTGCCCTGCCCCTGGCCCGCAAACTTGGTATTCCTGTTTACACAGTTGACCCGGTGACAGTTGATGAGTTTGATACCCCGGCCCGCTATTCAGGTCTTAAGGGTGTCCCCCGGCTCAGCATGTCTCATGCCCTGAATATGAAAGCAATGGCCAGGCGGGCGGCAGCAGAGGCCGGGAAAAGCTATGAGCAGCTTAACCTTGTCGTGGTTCACCTGGGCAGCGGAATATCCGTCTCCGCCCACCGGCAGGGAAAGATGATTGATGTAAATAATGCCAATGAAGAAGGCCCTTTTTCCCTTGAGCGCTGCGGTACTATGCCGGCTCTTGGCCTGGTGCGCCTCTGCTACAGTGGAGAATACAGCATGGAAGAAGCGATTAAACTGCTAACCTCCCGGGGAGGTATTTATTCATATCTCGGTACAAAAGATTTTAGCAAGGTGGAAACAGCTGTTAAAGAGGGTGATCAAGAAGCAACAGAAGCTGCTGAAGCGATGGCCTACCAGGTAGCGAAAGAAATAGGTGCCATGTCCACAGTGCTAGATGGGAAGGTTGATTATATTGTTTTGACCGGCGGGATGGCTCATGCAGGAAACCTTGTACGTATGATCGATAAAAAAGTTTCTTTTATAGCGCCCTTATCGGTAATTCCGGGAGAAGAAGAGCTTGAAGCCCTGGCTGCCGGAGCGCTGCGTGTTCTACGTGGTGAAGCGGAAGCCCTGTCTTATTAATTTGTTTAAGGTATTTATAAAGTGGGAGGTTGATCAAAGGTGGCATTTGAAAACTTTTACCAGGTTATATCAGCTGTAAAAGAACTGCCCCCCTGTAAACTCTGTGTTGCTGCTGCTGCAGAAGAATCTGTCCTCGAGGCGGTTAGAGACAGCCGCAAAGAAGGTCTGGTTGACTTTGTTTTAATCGGAAATGAAGAGCAAATCTGGCGACAGGCCATGACCGTCAGTCTTAACCTGCAGGGTATCGAGATTATTGATATTGCCGACCCTGTAGAAGCCACACACCAGGCAGTTAAAGAAGTCGCCGCCGGCAGGGCCGACATTTTGATGAAAGGTATGGTTAACAGCTCTGATTTTCTAAGGGCGATGCTGAACCCTGAAGGTGGCATGCGCAGGGATCGTATTTTAAGTCACTTTGCCATATACGAAGTGCCCGGATATTACCGTTTGATCTATATGACCGATGGTGGACTGAATGTCAGCCCGAACCTTGATCAGAAAAAGGCAATTTTGCTAAATGCAGTTGAATTTCTGCAGTCTATAGGTATTGACCAGCCAAGGGTTGCCATTTTGACAGCGAATGAAAAAGTTGATTCGAAGATACCTGCCACTGTAGATGCCCAGGCTTTGAAAGAAATGGCCGGGGAAGCCTTCCCCGGAGCAATTGTAGATGGACCGACTCCGCTTGATATTGCGGTCAGTTATGAATCGGCCCTGCATAAAGGGATCGAGAGCCCGGTTGCCGGCAAAGCCGATATCTTGATGGTGCCGAATATCGAATCGGGCAATATTCTCGGTAAAGCAATCATTTATTTTGCCGGAGGACGGATGGGAGGACTGGTTCTCGGGGCCATTCGGCCGGCAATTTTAACCTCACGCAATGAACCGCCAATGGGTAAAATGGCATCGATTGCACTGGCTGCTTATTCCGTAGCCCGCAATAGAAATAGAAAGGAATGAAAGAGATTAAGAGTTTTATCGCTCTTGGCAGGCCAATAGATTTAAGTTACCTGACCAACCGTTTAATAGTTTTTGTTTCCGTTACGCTGTTTGCCATATATTTTGCTTACCTTTTGCTTACTGCTACTCCGGCAGCAGAAGCTTTATCAACTGCTTTTGGTGCCGGTATCGCTTTGTTTTTAAGCTGGGCTATTGGACGGGAGATAGATCCCGCTTATGAATGGTCGGCTTTTTTTGCTTTGCCATTTGTTCTTGTCGCAGCTTTTTATTATGGTTCTCCCGATTTATTGAGCCTATTTTTCATCCTGCTGTTTATGCGCTTTTTAAACAGGAGCCCCGGGCTGCGGGCCACGGTTTTTGACGCTTTGCTGCTGGTTATTTTGGGAATCGTGCTTTATAATAATGGTGTTTACACCGGTTTGCCCTTGCTCCTGGTTGTTTTTGCTGCCGACTATATATTGGAACCGTTTACCCGCAAATTGTTTGTTTATATTTTACCTGCTCTCGCGGCTCTGGCATTCAGCAGTTACTTTTTAAATCATTATTTACCCTACAATATTAGCATTTCGATCCCGGCAGGTTTGTTTATTTTTTTGCTGGTTATTTTTTTAATTTATGTTATTATTGCAACAGGTAAGGATATTGTGCCCGGTGACAGCACGGAAATTCAGCCCGATATCAGTCGAGTCAACCTGGCCCGCTTTTGTGTAGTCCTCTTTATGATTATTGAAGTGCTGCAAAAAGGTGAAAACGCATTTGAGTTGTTTTATCCTGCTGCTTTTGCCATAGCCGGAGCAGGATTGTATCATGTCTTCCAAAACATTAAAAACTCATTAGTAAGGTGATTTTGTGAAAGGCCAGAAATTATTTGCAGTAATAATAATTTTTATTGTGCTGATCTTAGCAGGCTGGGCACTCCAGGGTGGACTCAGTGCAAACCGGACTATTTTTAACCAGGATTATTACGAACAAATGATGGTTGAAACGAACCTCAGTACCAGCATCCATGAGCATCTACAGGAAACAATCCTCGAAGAGATGTCTGAAGAAATGCCCGATCATATGGCCGCTGTTGTGACCAGGGTTTTATTAATGGTATTTACCGAGGAATGGTTTGAGGAACAGACAATAATGATTACTGATGACTTTGTCCGTTATGTTACCGGTGAGCAGCAATCAATCCAAGCAGTGATTGACCTTCGGGAAGAGAAAGAGGAGTTAAGTACCAAGCTGGAAATGTCGCTGACGGTAATCCCCGAACAGATTTTACGAATGCTTGGCTTCGATCCGGAAGAGCTATATTTTCTGGCTGAGGCTTTAGTTGAACAGATGCCGCTTCCAGATCGTCTGTCCGTAGAGCAGCTATTGATGGAACAGGAAGCAGGCAGGGACCTGTTGAACCTGCTCAGTTTGGCCAGGCAGTTTTGCAGTGTTTATCGTTACCTCACTGCTGCTGCTTTTATCCTTGGTCTGCTGCTGCTGTATTTTCTAACAGGCCCTTTTGGCGCCTTGAAGTGGTTTGGTCTAGCAGCCATGCTATCAGGAGTCAGTTTCTACATGGCTCTGCAGGGATGGAATCTTATTCTACCTGTTATGCTTGAACTGGGATTGATCAGCGGTGGTCTTTTAGAAACAACTGCTTTTCATAATGTTTTTGAATATAGTATAACGTTGATCACTATCGTACCGCTTTATTTTGCTCTCTTTGGCCTTGCTGTCCTGGCTGCTGGATTTGCTTCCGGCAGGATATTCTCCCGCTATAAGAGTCGGTAGTTCCTGGGCAGCCCCTGTGTTCAGAATTATAGAACTTCTTTGCTGACGTACTATTCCCATTGGTATTGTGTTATAATTTCTAAAAAGCCGACCGACCG
>SL_3KL_010_SEDDRAFT_10001280_pt1 | contig 22623 bp, 18 predicted proteins | sample SodLakKL_010_SED_2_FD_10381 | JGI IMG/M metagenome (IMG submission 10381) | reverse complement strand
GGGCCGCCGCCGAGGCCCGCCGGGAACTCACCGGACAGGCGGTCCAGGGGCTCGAACTCCCTGATCCGGAGCGGAGGCCCGACGCCGCGGCCCTGGCGGCCCTGGGGCCCGAGCCTGAGTTGGTGTTGGAGACATCCCGAGGCCGACTGGTCTTCCGCCTGCTACCGGATCAGGCCCCCCTCACCGTGACCGCCGTGGCGGAGTTGGCCAACGCCGGAGCCTACGATGGAACCCGATTCCATCGTGTCATCCCCAACTTCGTGGCGCAGGGGGGCGACGTGGGACTGGGAGACGGCACCGGAGGACCCGGGTATGCCATTCCAAGTGAGTTCACCCAGATCCCCTTCTTGCGGGGGGTCATCGGAATGGCCTCTGCGGGAAAGGATACCGAGGGGTCCCAGTTCTACCTCACCCATTCCATGCAACCGCACTTGGACGGGGGCTACACGGCCTTCGGGTGGGTGATCTCCGGAGAGGATGTCATGGACCGAATCCTGGAGGGAGATCGCATCGAGGCTGCCCGTGTTCGCCCGCGGTCCTCCCCATCGTCCGGTGCGCCTGCCGGCTCCGATCATGACCCTGGGGATCCCCCCGGTTGAAGGCTCCTTCCCGTGGGTTCCGGTACATGGCTGCCGGAGCCTTCTTCTTTGCCCTCATGAGCCTCATGGTGAAGGTGGTGGGGACCCGTCTTCCCACCATGGAGGTGGTGCTGGCCCGCTCCGTGGTCACCCTGGTCCTCAGCCTGGCCCTGATCCGCCACCTGGGGGTGAGTCCCTGGGGGAAGCGGAGACGGCTTCTCTTCACCCGGGGCGCCCTGGGCTTTGTCGCCCTCTCTTCCTTCTACTATGCGGTAATCCACCTTCCCCTGGCCGACGCAACGGTCATTCAGTACACCAATCCGGTATTCACTGCCCTTCTGGCAGCCCTCTTCCTCTCGGAGCGGATGGGGGGGCGTGAGGTGGCCTTCGCCCTGGCCGGGCTCGGTGGGGTGGTGGTCATGGCCCGCCCCACCCTTCTGTTCGGAGGGGAGGCTCCGGCCCTGCCCGCTCTCCCGGTGGTGGTGGCAATGACCGGCGCCCTCTTCAGCGCGGCGGCTTACACCACTGTCCGGGCCCTGGGGCGGACGGAGACCCCCGCGGTCGTGGTCTTCTGGTTCTCCATGGTGAGCGTAGTCGCCGCATTCCCCCTCGCTCTTCGGGGGTTCGTCCTTCCCCGGGGATGGGAATGGGGACTCCTGCTGGGGATCGGTGTGGCCACCCAGTTGGGTCAGCTCCTGCTCACCATGGGACTCCGGGAGGAGCGGGCGGGACCGGCCACGGCGGTGGCCTATCTGCAGATCGTCTTCGCTGCCGGGCTGGGGTTCCTCTTCCTTGCGGAGGTCCCGGATCGGTGGACGGGAATGGGGGCGGTAGTCATCGTCCTGGCCACCTGGGGCCTCTACAGAAGAGGGGTGATACCGGAACCTGGTGTCGCCTCTGGTGGAAAGTAATGGGTGTCTAAGGTCCAATGAGAGCGACGGAGGAGTCATGAGGAGAAACCACCCCAACGGCCCCCTCTTTCCCGTAGCCACGCTTTCCCTGCTGGTCCTTTTCATGACAGGCTGTCGGGACGTCGAACCCCGGGGTGCCGAGGATCTTCCTCCGGAGGCCGCATCCGCCCTTGCTCGGTCCGGTCCCGTTCCTCGTGGACTCCTCCCCCTGGACGGTCCGGTGGAACGGGTGGCCGTGGGATTCCAGGGAAGGGAGGTCATCAGTTCAGTGCGGGTGGAGGAAGGGGCGGGCTTCCGCATGGCGCGTCATGAGTGGGATGAGGGAGCCGGCGCATGGTCTCCCGGTGAGCCGCTTCCCTTCGCGGACGCCGAGGCCCCGGACCGGGACCCCACCCTCTCCCCGGATGGATCCTACCTCCTCTTCGCCTCCTTCCGTCCGGCGGACCATGCCGGAGCCTTCGATTCCAACCTCTGGGTGGCCCAGAGAGAGGAAGGCCCCGAAGGAGAGACGGAGGGATGGTCCGCTCCCTGGCTGGTTCCCGGTGTGAACTCTCCCGCCTGGGATGGGAATCCCAGCATGGCAGGTAACGGAAGCCTCTACTTCGCCTCCGGCAGGGAGGGCCTGGAGGTGGGAAGCAACCTCTTCGCCGCGCCCTTCGAAGGCGGGATGTGGGAAACACCGGAACCCCTTCCGGAACCCCTCAACTCCCCCCACGACGAGGGCGATCCCTTCATCGCCCCGGATCAGAGCTTCCTCCTGTTCGCCTCCAACCGCGAAGGGAATTGGAATCTCTATGTCTCCTATCGAGAGAGGGATGTTTGGGGTGAGGTCCAGAAACTGGGTGCTGAGGTGAATACCCGGGCCAATGAACGTGCGCCCTATCTCTCTTCCGCCGGACAGACCCTCTTCTTCGTCCGGGACGGAGAACTCCGCGCGATCCCCGCTTCCAGGGCGGGTGTGGTGCGTCCCGAGCCCGGCTCCGATGCCGGGGATTCCTGACCCTTGCCGGTGACATCCCCTTCAACGGCCTTCTAGCGGCCTGCTGGTAAACGGTGATTCACGCTGTTGATTGAGCGGGGGGACCCCCCTCTTGATCTGAGATCCGGTCAGGTTTACACTGTTCACCATGGTCGACTCCAAGCACCGAATCCTGACCCACGCCTGCGATCTCTACCTCGCCGACGGCTTCGACGGCTTCTCCATGCGGAAGCTGGCCCGAGCGGTGGGAGTGACGGCCCCCGCCCTCTATCGACACTTCGAGAGCAAGGAGGACGTCCTCCTCGAGGTCGTGGGGGAGGCCCATGACGAGCTCTTCCGGACCCTCTCCCACGCACTGGGGGGCCCCACCCCGGAGGATCGCTTCCGTCGGGCCGGGGAAGCCTACCTCGGCTTCGCCCTGGCCAACCCCCGCTACTTCCAGATGATTCACTCCTTCACCGAGTTCATGGGGTTGGACGAGGTACCGGAGGAGCTCAGTCGCCGGGCCTGCAGCGTGGGTCAGTTCTGGCATGATCGGGTCCGTGAGTGCATCGAGGCGGGGATCCTCAAGCCCGATGATCCCGAGGGAATCGGCCTGGTGCTCTGGGCCCATGCCTATGGTCTCATCTCCCTCTACATCCGAGGACTCCTCCCCCTTCCGGAGGAGGCCTTCCGACAGGCCTACACGGACTCCTTTCGCAGGATCATGGCGGGACTGGCGACACCGGAGCACGCAGAGGCCGTGAACGGTGTTCACCGCGAGGTGAAGCCTGGATGAGCCCATTTCGTAGGGACAGGACCGACAAGGTTGGAGTAGGCGGGATCGGGGCGGCAGGCGCTGGATTGGACGACCCTGGCCCGGGAGGCGCTCGATGGGACGGGGTCGAATCGGCGTCACGGGCTTCGAAGGTTCAAGGAAGGGGAGCAGGGCGGTCCCCGGGGTATCCAGATGACAAGGCGGCGCGGAACGTGGATCGAGAGAGCTTTGGAGGGTTCAGGGGGGAGCGCCGGGCACCGTGGAGCGTTCCGGTGACGGCGATGGCGGTGACCATCATGACGGCGCTGGGAGCTCTTCCGGCGGCCGCGATCCAGGTCACCGTCGATCCGGTCACCGCTCATTCGGCAGCTCTACGTCCCGGCAGCGGCACCGGTTCCGGGACGGATTCGCGTCCCGAGGCCCAGCCCTGGGAGGGGTCCCAGGTCAGGAGTGGGTCGGTTCCGTCTGACACTCTCCGGATCACCATGGACGAGGCCCTCCGATCGGTGTTGGGGCGGAGCCGGGATCTGGCCGAGGCCCGCTATCGCCTGGAGGAGGCAGAGGAGCAGGTGTCGGAGGCATGGGGAAGCGTATTTCCCCGGGTGGACCTGAACGCCAGTTATACCCGGAACATCACCCCGGCGGCCAGCTTCTTCCCCGCCATCTTCTTCGATCCCGACGCCGATCCCGACGAGCTGATCCGGGTCCAGTTCGGGGCGGACAACGTCTGGGGGACCACCCTCTCCCTGGAGCAGCCCCTCTTCGAGGCGCGGGCCTTCATCGGGGTGGGCGCCGCTGGGCGCTTCCGGGCCCTCCAGGAAGAGGTGGTTCGGGGACGGACCCACGAGGTGGTGACCCGGGTCCGGCAACTGTATTTCGATCTGCTCCTGGCCCAGGAGCAGTCTCGCCTCCTGGAGCGTTCTGTGGAGCGGGTGATCCAGTCCCTCGAGGAAACCCGGGCGCTGAACCGCGCCGGGCTCGCCTCGGATTATGACGTCCTACGCCTGGAGGTGGAGCTGGCCAACCTGGAGCCCCAGCTCCGGCGTGCCCAGAACCAGGCCAGGGCCCGGGAAAGGGAGCTGGCCACCGAGTTGGACCTCCCTGACGGAACCCGGGTGGAGGTGGCCGGGGAACTCATTGGAATCGATGTGGAGGACCTGGGCGCCAACACCGGCGAAAACCGCCGGATCCTGGAGCTCATGGGGGTGGAGCCGGGGGTCGCTGGAGATGCAGAAGGGATGGACCGGCTCTTCCGGCAAGCCCTCCTCACTTCTTCCTCTCTCCAGCAGTTGGAGATGGAGGAGGAACTCCGGGTGGCGGAGCTCCGGGTGGAGCAGGCCGAGTATCTCCCCCGGGTCTCCCTCTTCGGGAACTACCAGGTGGCGGCCCAGCAGGATGGGGCTCCGGAATTCTTCGCCACCTCCGGCCGGCGGGGATACGGCCGTTCGCTGGGGATCCAGGTCTCGGTCCCGGTCTTCACCGGGCTCCAGCGCCGGGCCCGGGTGGAACAGAAGCAAGCGACGCTCCGGGCCGCCCGGGTGCAACGGGAGGTGGCGGGAGAGCGTCTGAAGGACCGTCTATGGACCCTGGTGGAAGAGGTGGACGAGGCCCGTCTCCGGGCCAGGGGGCAGCGACTGGCCGTGGAGCAGGCCCGTCGCGGATTCGAGATCGCCAGCGCCCAGTACCGGGAGGGGCTGGGAAGCCAGCTGGAGTTGACGGACGCCGAGGTGGCCCTTCGCCAGAGCGAGTTCAACTACGCAGAGGCCGTGTATGCCTATCTGTCGAACCGGGCGCGCCTGGATGAAGAGGTGGGACAGGTGCCCACTCCATGAAGATTCCCGTGATGGTTCCCGTTCGAGTCTCTAGAGGCACCTCAGTTCCCAGTCCCCATGGAAATCAAGACATGAAGCGCACCCAGCTTTTCGGCTCAAGAGCCCTCCTCGCTCTCTTCCTTGCCATTGCGGTCGGCGCCTGCGGCGACGATGCCCGGGCCGGGGACGCCGCGGGCCTCGACTCCCAGGCGACGGGGCAGGCCTCCTTCCAGCGGGTCATCAACGTGGAGGTGCAGCGGGTGGAGCCCCAGCCGTTCCAGGAGATCATCCGGATCACCGGAACGGTGCAGGCCAACCAGGATGTCATCCTCTCCGCCGAGGAATCGGGAGTGGTGCGTGAACTCCTGGTTCCCCGGGGCGCCTCGGTACGGCAGGGGGATCCCCTGGTTCGGATCGACGATGCCATCCTGCAGCCCCAGGTCCGAGAGGCCGAAGCCCGGGCCGCCCTGGCGCAGGAGAGCTGGGAGCGCCGCCGCCGGCTCTTCGAGGATGACCGAATCGGCTCTGAACTGGCCTACCTGGAAGCCCGGTATCAGGCCGAACAGGCCGAGGCCCAGCTCGCCACCCTCCGGGAGCGCCTGGCTCGCACCGTCATTCGGGCGCCCATCCGGGGAGTGGTGGATGAGCGGATGGTGGAGGTGGGGACCATGGTCTCCGCCGGAACCCCGGTGGTGCGAATGGTGCAGGTCGATCCGGTGAAGGTACAGGGTGGGGTCCCCGAGCGCTTTGCCGGAGACGTCCGCCCCGGAGCCTCCGCCCGGGTCACCTTCGACGTGCTCCGGGAGGAGGTTTTTCAGGCGGATGTCCGGTTCGTCGGCTCTACCGTGAACCCTCGCAACCGGACCTTCGAGGTTGAGCTCGCCCTTCCCAACCCCGGCCGTGTCATCAAGCCGGAGATGGTGGCGAACCTGGAACTCTCCCGTCGCGACCTGACGGATGCCCTGGTGATTCCGCAGAACGCCCTGGTCCGGGTGGAGGAGGGCTTCGTGGTCTTCGTGGCCGTGGACGAGGACGGCCAGGGAGTGGCCCAGGTTCGCCCGGTCCGCCTCGGACCGGCCCAGCGCAACCTGGTGGTGGTGGAAGAGGGCCTCGACCCTGGGGATCGCCTCATCGTGGTGGGACAGAACCAGGTAGCGAACGGCGATCGGATCCAGGTGGTGGGAGAGAGAGGGATGCCGGCGGGGGATGCAGGCACCATGGAAGAATCCGGGGACGGAGGCGAGCGATGACGCCCGGCGATCCTCGGGGTCCCAACGATCCGGAGCGGGCCAACCTGGCCTGGCTGGACGGCGGGGAGCGACGGCGGGTTCCCGAGGACGACCCCGCCTTCCTGGCCCGGTTCAAGGAATTCGGCCTCACCTCGTTTGCGCTGGCTCACCGGACGAGCGTGGTGATGCTCTTTCTCATCGTCTCCTTCGCGGGGCTGGTGGCCTACAACACCATCCCCAAGGAGTCCTCGCCGGAGATCGCCATCCCCATCCTGGTGGTGAACACCCTTTATCCCGGGGTGTCCCCGGCGGACATGGAGACCCTCGTCACCCGTCCGCTGGAGGACGAGCTGAACACCATCTCCGAGGTCCGGGAGATGGTCTCCACCTCGGTGGAGGGCTACTCCTCCATCTCGGTGGAGTTCTCCACCAGCACGGACCTGAACGAGGCCCTCCAGAAGGTCCGGGAGAAGGTGGACCTGGCCCGACCCAACCTTCCCGGCGACGCCGAAGACCCGTCCATCATGGAGATCAACATCTCCGAGTTCCCCATCATGCAGGTGAACCTGGCGGGGGAGTACGGCCTGGTGCGGCTGAAGGAGATCGGCGAGGAACTCCAGGACCGGATCGAGCAGCTTCCCCAGGTGCTCCGGGTGGATCTCCGGGGTGGCCTCGAGCGGGAAGTGAAGGTGGATGTGGATCTGGGACGGCTCAAGTACCACGGGCTGGCCATCCAGGACGTGGTGGACGCCATCCGGGACGAGAATGTGAACATCCCCGGTGGATCCATCGAGGTGGGGACCCAGAACTACCTCGTCCGGGTGGACGGGGAGTTCGTGGATCCCTCCATCATCGAGGACCTCATCGTGGGGACCTTCGACGGGCGCGGCGTCTACGTCCGGGACATCGCCTCGGTGGACTTCGGCTTCGCAGAGCGGACCAGCTATGCCCGGCTGGACGGGAACCCGGTGGTGACGCTGGACGTGGTGAAGCGGAGCGGGGACAACATCATCCAGACCGCCGAGTCGGTGAAGGCCATCATCGCCGCCATGGAGGGCGAGTTCCCGCCCACCACCCGGGTGTCCATCACCGGCGACCAGTCCCGGGACATCTACGTGATGGTGAGCTCCCTGGAGAACAACATCATCTCGGGGCTCATCCTCATCCTCTCGGTCCTCCTCTTCTTCCTGGGGCTCCGGACCGCAGCCTTCGTGGCGGTGGCCATTCCCACCTCCATGCTCCTCTCCTTCGTGGTCCTGGCGGCCATGGGGATCACCATGAACATGGTGGTCCTCTTCTCCCTCATCCTCGCCCTGGGGATGCTGGTGGACAACGCCATTGTCATCGTGGAGAACATCTATCGGTACGTGGAAGAGGGATGGACCCCCGGGATGGCGGCCCGAAAGGCCACCGGGGAGGTGGCCCTCCCCGTGGTGGCCGCCACCGCCACCACGCTGGCGGCCTTCGCTCCCCTCCTATTCTGGCCCGGGGTAACGGGGGAATTCATGAAATTCCTTCCCCTGACCCTCATCATCACGCTCTCCAGCTCCCTCTTCGTGGCGCTGGTCATCGTACCCACGCTCTGCGCCATCTTCCTGAAGCCGGAGGGGGCGCCCACCCGACCCCTGACCCTACCGGCCCGATGGACGATCCTGGGGGTCGTGGCGGTGGCGCTGGTGGTGGTGGCCGCGTCGAACTGGCTCACCGCCCTCCTCCTGGCCGGCACCGTCATTGGTGCGTATTTCCTCCACACCCGCGTACTGGACCGGATGGCCAGGGTGTTCCAGACACGGGGAATCCCGGTGATGGCGCGCCGCTACGAGGGGTCCATCCGTTGGGCCCTCGATCACCGTGCCCTGGTCCTGGGTATTTGCGCCGTGGTGTTCGTGGGGACCTTCGCGCTCTTCGTCCGCTTCAACCACGGCGTGGAGTTCTTTCCCGAAAGCATCCCCCCCTCCCAGCTCATCGTCGAGGTGGAAGCGCCGGTGGGGACGCGGGTGGCCTTCACCGACGAGGTGGCCACCCGCCTGGAGGAGGAGGTCCGGGGGTTTGCCGGCTTCGTGGATGTGGAATCGGTGGTCGCCACCTCGGGGGGAGGGGGGGGAGGCGGCATGTTCGGGGGCGGCTCCTCATCCGAGAGTGAAGCTCGGCTGACCCTCTCCCTCATCGACTTCAAGGACCGGGAAGAGGATGCCTTCGAAACCCTGGCCCGGATGCAGGCGGAGCTGGGTGCGGAGGTTCCAGGGGCCGAGGTGCGGGTGGATATGCCGGACATGGGCCCGCCCTCCGGGGCCTCGGTGAACATCGAAGTCGTGGGCACGGATCCCGCGGTGCTGAAGCAGATTTCCGATGAGGTCCTGGCCACCCTTCGGAGCGCGCCGGTGGCGGAGCGTCTGGTGGGCCTCCAGAGCGACCTGGACGAAGCCCGTCCGGAGCTGTCGGTGCATGTGGACCGGGAGCGGGCCTCCCTCTACGGGCTTTCCACCGCCGAGGTGGGGAACGCCATCCGGGGAGCCATCCAGGGCGTGGAGGCGGCCAAGTACCGCACCGGGAACGACGAATACGACATCGTGGTGCGGCTGGCGGAGCCCTACCGAAACGAACTCTCCGCCCTCCAGGAGCTGGTGGTGATGGCCGAGGGCGGGGCCCAGGTGCCCCTCCTCTCCGTGGCGGAGTGGGAGGTGGGGGAAGGGTTGGGCTCCATCCGTCGGAAGGACATGGATCGGGTGGCCACCATTTCGTCGGAGGTACGAGCGGGGTTCAACCAGAACGCCGTCCTGGCTGAGGTCCAGGCCACGCTGGCGGACTTCGCCGCCACCGGCCTGCCCCCCGGATACCAGCTCCGCTACACCGGACAACTGGATGACCAGAACGAGGCCCAGGCCTTCCTTTCCATGGCCTTCGGCATCGCCCTCCTCCTCATCGCCTTCATCCTCATCAGCCAGTTCAACTCGGTGGTGAAGCCGCTCATCATCCTCACCTCTGTGGTCATGTCCACCGTTGGGGTGCTCCTGGGGCTCCTGGCGTTCAACATGCCCTTCGTCATCATCATGACGGGAGTGGGGATCATCTCCCTTGCGGGGATCGTGGTGAACAATGCCATCGTCCTCATCGACTACATCGACATCCTGCGGGAGCGGGATGGGATGAATCGCAGGGAGGCGCTGGTCCAGGGGGGGATGACCCGGCTCCGTCCGGTCCTCCTCACCGCCATCACGACGGCGTTGGGGCTCGTGCCCCTGGCCATCGGTCTGAACTTCGATTTCTTCGGGCTCTACCGATCCCTCACTCCCGATTTCTACTGGGGCGGGGAACAGGCGGCGTGGTGGAGCCCCATGGCCATCGCGGTCATCGTGGGAATCATTTTTGCAACCTTCCTCACTCTCATCGTGGTGCCGGTGATGTACTCGCTGGTGGACGATGCCATGGCCCTCTTCCAGAAGCACTTCGTGGGCGGGGTGGAGGCCGCGCCCGGGGCGCCTTCCCGGGCACGACCGGCAGCGGATGGGAAGGGAGTTCCGCCTTTGGACCATCAGGATGATCCGGAAGCGGAGGAGGTACCGGAGACCGTGGGGGCCAGCCTCCGCCGGAGCGTCTCCGATCCCGATCCCGGTGGGGGACATGGCCCGGGGCTGACTCCAGGGGGCCGGGGAGGGCTCGAGCCCCGTCCCGTCTGAGCTTCCCTGGCGGGCTGAGGGACCGGGGTCTGGCCGGCTCGGCTACGGGTGCGTAAATGGGGCATGATGTCCTCATCCCGAAAGGAGGAAGAGGGGGGGCGAGAACCGTGGCGCGGAAGGGAGCTGATACATATGTTCCCGGCCGGGTTCCGGTACGACCGCCTTCGAGTGGCTTGGGATCGGGGGGGGGAACCTCCAGGCGCCGTGTTCGTAAAGATACAGGGTTGGTGCATCCTCCTCCCCGGGGGAGAACCCCGGCCCTGTCCTGTGGAAGTCGGCTGATTGAGGGGATGAGAGATGGAGGCTAAAAGAGCAGGTGGGATTCCGATGCACCACACCCGTCCATGTGTCGGAGGAAGCGCATCCTCCCCCCCCTCTGGTGCTGGTCTTTCGGCGTCCCTCCTATTCCTTGCTCCCCTGGCTCTCCTGGCGGCTCTCCTGGCCCTTGCCCTCTTGGCCGCACCGGCTGCGGCACAGTTGGGATCCGCGAGCCGTATGGTGGCTGAGTCGAAGCCCCGGGTATTCCTGGATTGCCAGAGCCGGATGAACTGCGATTTCGACCACTTCCGGACGGAAATCCCCTTCGTGTCCTGGGTTCGGGATCGGTCCGATGCCGAGGTCCACGTTGTCTTCACCTCCACGGACGGTGGGGCCGGGGGACGGCGCTACACCATGGACTTCGTTGGGCTGCAGGACCTCCGGGGGCTGCAGGACGCCCTCACCTACACCTCCTTGGGCACCGATGTGCGGGCCGAAGTGGTGGAGGGCCTCACCCGGACGCTGGAACTGGGGCTTCTCCGCTACGCCGTGCAGACGGGGCAGGGGAGGTACTTCCAGGTGGGGTATACCGGAACCACGTCCAGCAACGGCGGGCTTGGAGGGGACACGGATGGCTCCGAGCCCCAGGCCCCCGCTCTCTACGATCCCTGGAATTTCTGGACTTTCCGGTTTGGCGGTTCCGGGAACATGAATGTGGAGGAGCGGAAGTCGGACTGGCGGTTCAACCCCTCCGCCGGGGCGGACCGAGTAACGGAAAGCTGGAAGGTGAACCTCTCCGTCTGGGCAAACCTCCGTCGGGAGCGGATTGAGCTCTCGGACGGACGGGTGGTCCGCAACGATCGGGATTCCTGGCGCACCTCAGGCCTTATCGTCCGGTCCGTGACCGATCGGGTCTCGGTGGGATTCGATTCCGGGGCCCGTAACTCCGTGCAGAACAACCAGCGGGTCCGCTTGAATCTGGCCCCGGCGGTGGAGTGGAACTACTTTCCCTACATGGAGGCCACCCGGCGGCAGCTCATCGCCCACTACGCGGCCGGCGTGGAGTACTCCAACTATCGGGAAGAGACGATCTACGGAGTCCTGGACCAGATGGTTCCCCAGCACCGGGTGGCGCTCCAGTACCGGGCAAGGGAGGAGTGGGGGAACGCCGGCGTGGGCTTCGAGACCGCCCAGTACCTGCACGATGCCTCTCTCTATTCACTGGGCTTCAACGGCGACCTCAACTACCGGATCCTCCGGGGACTGGAACTGAGCCTTTCGGGCTCTGCTTCCCTCGTGAACGACCAGCTCTACCTTCCGGCCACCTCTCTTTCCGACGAGGACATCCTCCTGGGCCGGGCCAGCCTCCCCACAGGGTATGATTATCAGGCGTCGGTGGGGATCAACTATCGCTGGGGGTCGTCCTTCGCCAACGTGGTGAACAACCGCTTTCCCCGCTCGGTACGCTAACCGTCCTCGGACCGATCCGATCCCCGGTCGGGGTCGCCTTTCAGATCGGATCCCCTTCCCAGGAGGGAGACCACCGTCTCCACCAGTTCGTTTGGGGTGAAGGGCTTGTTGAGGAAGGGGATCTCCGGGTTCCGGGCCTGGACACCGGCGGCCAGGACGGGGTCGTCGGCGGTGTGGCCTGAGGCGAGGATGACCCGGGCATAGGGATGCTGAGCCTGGATGTCCTGGACCAGCCGGGTTCCCCAGGAGTCCGGGAGCATGATGTCCAGGATGAGAAGGTCGATGGGCTCCTCCACTTGGCTCGACACCTGGAGGGCCTCTTCCGCGCTTCCTGCCACCAGACATCGATAGCTGGCACGCTTTAGGGTTCTCACGATAAACCCCCGTACGATGGGGTCGTCCTCCACCACGAGAATCAGCGGACCGTCCTCGTTTCGACTCATCCCATCTCCCCTTCGATGTGGATCTCCGGCAGGTCCAGCACAAAGCTGAACCGGCTCCCCTTTCCCGGTCGACTATGCACCTGCAACTCCGAGCCCATTCCCTTCAATAGCTTTCGAACGATGGTGAGCCCCAGGCCGGACGAGGAAAAGCGATACCCTCCCTGGTCCACCGCGGGAACGAAGGGCCGAAAGATCCCCTCCGGATCTCCGTCGGGGAGGCCTGGGCCGGTGTCCTCCACCGAGAAGAGGACCCGATCCTCCCCCCTCTTCCCGACCCGGAGGCAAACCTCTCCCTCCTCCGAATACTTCACGGCATTGGTGAGCAGGTTGAGGAGCACCCGGGAAAGGGGGATGGGGTGTCCCTCTCGAAGCCCTCCGCCTTCCTCCCACTCGATCCTGAGTTGCAGTCCCCGTTCATCCGCCATGGGCTGTACCGTGCGACGCACGGGCTCAATCACGTCCTCCACCAGGAATCCCTCGGGGCGGCGGTCACCGGCGTGCCGTCCGCGGGTGCCCAACTCGATGAAGTCGTTCACCATGGCCAGCATGGTCAGCGACGCCGAGTAGATGAGGGCCAGCTGCTTCGCCTGATGGGCGTTCACCTCACCGCTCTGGCCGGTCTTCAGGGCGTCGGAGAGGAAGAGCACCGATGTAAGGGGAGAGCGGAGGTCATGGCTCACCTCGGCTAGCAAGTCCCGTGCCTCTGGACCCGAAAGGGCCACGGACATCCGATTCTCCCAGTCGGGCTCCAGCGCATCAGCGACCTCCTCGAAGCGGATGAGGCGGTCCAGCCCGGCCTGCGCCCTCAAGGGGTCGGGCACGGATCGGGCGAGTTCCCGAATGAAGTCTCCCCGAAGTCGCTCCAGGAGCCTGCGGCGGAGCACAACGAGAGCAGGATCCTCGCTGCGGAGTTCCCGGTCCTGGCCGGCGTCGGGGCGGGCCAGGATCTCCGCCAGGCGACGGAGGGAAAGGCTGAGTTCTCCCTCCTCCACGGCGTCGGGGAACTCCCGACACCACCCCTCCCGTGTCCGGATGACGGCACACCGGAGGAGTTCCGCGACCTCCTCCGATCCCCCAGTCCGGGGGAGGTCGGCAGCTTCCCGGGCCCCGCTGCCGGACTTTGGGGTTGCGCCCTTGCCCGTGCTGCTCCCCTCGTCTCGCAGATGATCCCGAGTTCCGAAGGAGGGTGGGCTCAGTCCCGGGTCCTGGCTCACCCTGATCGGGCTCCCCACCCGGGCGAGGGACCCGATGGAACTCCTGGTTCAGTCGCCAAGGATCTCTTCTCGCGAGACCAGATGCTTCTGCATCAGACGGTAGAGGGTCGTCCGATCCACGCCGGCGAGCCGTGCGGCCTGTGACATATTCCCATCGGCCCGTCGGATGATCTCCGAGAGATAGGTGCGCTCAAAATCGGACATGACCTGGTCCCGGGCCTCGTGATAGGGAGCCTCAAGGAGAGCGTCCGAAATCCCGTTGCCCAGGCCGAAGGAATTCTCCTCATCCATGTCGTCCGGCCCTTCCATGGAGGGAATATCCTCGGGACGGACCTCCGTGCCGGGCTCCAGGAGGACCACCGCGTGTTCCATGACGTTCTGCAGCTCCCGGACGTTCCCCATCCAGGGGCGCCGCTGCAGTGCCGTGATACTCTCCGGGGTGAGTGTGGGGACCGTGGTGAGGTCATTGTTCCGGTGCTTCTTCCAAAACCCCACCAGGAAGTGCTGGGCCAGGACCGGGATGTCCCCGGGCCGCTCCCGGAGGCGGGGGAGGTGGATGGGAACCACTCGCAGCCGATAGTAGAGGTCTTTTCTGAGCTCCCCCTCCTTCATTGCCTCGTGAGGGTCCCGATTCGTGGCGGCGACGAACCGGACATTCACCAGGGCGGAGGTGGTGGTACTTCCCACCCGACGGACCACCCCGTCCTGAATGGCCCGCAGGAGCTTCGCCTGGATGGCCAGGGACATCTCGGTGAGTTCATCGAGAAAGAGGGTGCCCCCGTTGGCGGCCTCCAGGAGCCCGGGTTTGTCCTGGACGGCTCCGGTGAAGGCGCCCTTGGCATGACCGAACATCTCCGACTCCAACAAGCCCTCAGGGAGAGCCGCGCAGTTGAGGGCCACCAACTCCCGGGAACTCCGCCGTGAAAGCTGGTGGATGAGTTGGGCCACCAACTCCTTGCCGGTACCGCTGTCCCCGGTGATGAAGACGGAAGCGTCTGTGGGAGCTACCCGCTTGGCGAGATCTATGGCCTTTCGGAAGGCCGGTGCGTCACCCAGGACCACGACACCCGCGGACTGGCCCTTTGCCTTTGCTCCTCTCCTGGGAACCGTATCCTTCCCCTGACCCGTCTCCCGCGCCACCGAGATGGTGTGGCTGGCACGGCCAATGAGGATGCTGAGCTGGGTGGCGGAGAAGGGTTTTGAGAGGTAGTCCCAAGCACCCGCTCGGAGGGATTCGATGCTGGACTCCACCGTGGGCTTGCCGGTCATCACGATGGCCAGGGTGTCGGGGGTCCGCTCCCTCAGTTCGGCAAGAACATCCAACCCGCCCACGCCCGGCATGTAGAGATCCAGGAGGGCGATGTGGAAGGGGCGCTGGCGGATGAGGTGGAGTGCGTCCTCTCCCTTCCCACAACTCGTGACCTGGTATCCGGCTTGCTTCAGAAGACTGGCGCAGCTTTCCCGCACGGTCCGCTCATCGTCGACGATGAGGATCTGGATGGAGGCGGCCAACTCGGGATTCGACCCAAAGGATTCCCCGCGGGAATACACTTCGCTCTGGACGGAGCGTCCGCTTCGGTCTTTCGCAGTGTCGGCCAAATGTGTGCTGTCTTCCATCAACACTCCGTCGGCTTCCCCCGCCGCGCGGCATGGTTTTCAGGGGACCGTGCGCGTCGGAATGCAGTGTGTATGCAACACCGTGGAGGAAGAGTACCACGGATGTTTCCCAAAGGGAAGGGAGATCGTTCCCACCTTCGAGGCCGGGTAGCGGTCAGCCAGAGGTACCGGCGCCGTTGGCGATGCCTGCAGCGAATGCGTCGTCGCCCTGACTCCATCGGACCATGCGCTCCCGCCCCACGGCAGCAGACTGGGAGCGGCGAAGGGCCATGGTGGCTCGACTCAGGAGGTCCATGGGCTCAATGGTCTCCCCGGCGGTAGGGAACGAAAACAGTCCCGCGCACATCGAGAGGGGCAACTCCCCCTGCCCCGCAGCGACAAGGGTCAGTTCGTCCATCCCGGAGAGGAACCGTCCGGCCATGGTGACCAATCCGCCCTCGTCGGTGTCAGGGGCCACGACCATGAACTCGGTGGGCGTCAACCGGCCCAGGATGTCCGATCGCCGAGAGGCGCTACGGAGGAATTCGGAAACCTGGCGCTCCAGGTCCCGGATGATGCTCCGCTCCTGGTCGGTACCTAGCGCCGACGTCAGGTTCCGGTCAGGGCCGAGCATCACGCAGGCGAGGGGTCGCTTGTGTCGGCGGGCCTCGGTGGTTTCCTCCTCGGTCCTCCGGAGAATTCCCTGAAGGGTGTAAAGCCCGGTAGGGCTGTCGAGGATTCCCTCTCCCTGAACCATGTCCGAGCGGGTCTTTGCTTCGGCGCAGCGGCGCAGGCGAAGGGCGAGCTCCTCCGCATTGGTGGGAAGGCGCAGGGTATCCCAGGCTCCGGCATGGAGATGCTCGATACGTTCCTCCTCCCCCAGGGAGTGGGTGGTGGTGATGAAGATGGGGGTCACGGAGGAGAATCCCGGGAAACCGCGCAGGCGACGGAGGACCTCGCCGATGGGAATGTCGGTGAGGTCGTCACTGAGGAGGACCACATCCGGGCGAAAGGCGCTCGCCTGGTCCAAGACCTCCTGGCCGGAACGGGCCTGAAGGATCTCGAAACCGTTGGGCCCCAGGATGGAGCCCAGGGTGCGAAGGACCCATTCGTCGGGCTCTCCAATCAGCGCGACGAATCGCCGTTCCGGCTCCGGAGCGGGCGCGAACGGTGTCATCGGGGACGCTTCCCGTCAGTGCCGGCCTGTCGGTCCCGAACCTGCAAATTGACGCATGGAAACATCAGGATCACCGGATAATCGATACATGTTCGCAACACGTCCCCTCCTTGGCTTGAAATCCGTCACCCCGGTCCCACGATGAGCATGGGGGCGGGACGAAGCCTGTATTCCCCAGATCCTCCGACAGGTCCCGAGGTGCTCGAACCCTTCGCAAGTGAACGGCTTGCGACGAATCAAGGATTTCTTCTTTCAAGATGTGGGCCAAGCTTCTCCTGTTTCGTTCTCGAGGTGCTTGGGGCGCCCCGGAGAGAGGGGCCACCAGATACGGGGCGCCCTTCTGGCGAGGACACGCCCCTTTCATTACATCTGACCTTCACGTTGACCCGGGTCCCCCTGCGCCTGCGGGTGGAAGGGTCATCAGTCTCGGAGGAGCCATGGGGGTGTTTGACCAGCGCAGGGACGAACTCCGAATCGAGCGGGGGTTCCAGGCGGCCATGCTGTTCGGAGGCGCCGGCCTGGTGGCCACCTTCTACCTCTGGTTCCGGGGCATCGCCGGGGCTCTGGAGGTCGGGGGACTGATGCTCCTGTGCGGTGTGGCGCTCGGACTTGGCGTCCGGCTTCGGGAGGGTAGCGTGGTCTCCGCCACGGGCCTACTTGTCGTGGCCGGGATCGGGTTGGTGATCTCGGTTCTCATCCGACCCTTCACCTTCGACCTTCTCAGCCTTTTCGTGATCTTCCTCGTCCTGAGGGCGCGACAGGCGGCCGTCTCCATGGAGGCGCGGGAGGCCGGAGCCGCTGGAAGCCCATGAAGTCTGGAGGACCGCCCACTGCCCCGGGAGCCTTCCTCGGAGCCCCGGTGCCCCCTCGCCGGGGTTCATGGCGGAGAGGAGGTCGGTTCGGCCTTGCCTCCTCTGGAGTGGGGGCGGCGGTCCTGGGGGCGGCGGCCCTGGGAGTGGCGGTCCTGGGTGTGGCGGTCCTGGGACTGATGGTTCGCGGGGTGGAGTCGGGAGCTCGGTTCCTTCACGCCCAGGCTCTTCACCCTCAGACTCCCCGATCCCTCCCGGTTGAACTGGATGATCTCCAACTGATCCTGGTGCCGGTGACGGCGTCGGGTGTGACGCTTCGGCTCCGGCTGGATTCGGGCGGGACCTCATTTCTCTTCACGGGAGCCGTCCAGCGCCTTGGAATTCCGCCGGGAGCGGCCCCGGAATCGGGCGTTGCACTGCCTGAATTCCAGGAGAGAGCATGGATCCCGGGGCTGGGTGAGGGAGGGGTGAGGCGGGATCCACCGGATACGGGTCGGGACGGCGTGCAGGAGATCCTGATGCCTGTCCGCCCGGACAGTGGGGAGTGGCCAGGGCTCGACGGCGTGCTGGGTGCCGATTGGCTTCAGGGGCGGACCTGGACGTTGGATTACCCCGGACGGCTCCTCCTTCTGCGGAACCCCGGAGACCTTCCGCTCCACGGCCCGGGGGAGCGACTGGATCTCCTGTGGGGGGACTTCGGCCATGATCCGCCGGTCCGGAGGTGGGGCAGGTGTTCCGGTGATCCAGGTCGAAGTGGGTGGGGAGTCCCTGCCCGCTGCCATCCTGACGGCATCCGGCGCGGAACTCACCGAGGCCGCAGTCGGCGCCATGGGCGATCTGCGGGCCGCCCGGCGGGCCATCACTCGGGTGGATGCATCCCTGTTCGACGAATGGCGCAGCCGCCATCCGGACTGGACGGTGCTGGAGGGAGCGGAGGAGGGGACCGGGGAGCCCGCGATGGAGATCCGGAATCTGGGCGTCGCGTCGTCGGAGATTGCGCGTCTCTGGGTCCTCCGTTCAGGAGAGGGAAGGGTGGAGATAGGTGGCGGAGGATCGGTTCCGGAGATGGTACGTCTCTTCCTGGGCGGAGATGTCCTGAGGGAGTTCCGGCTGACGCTGGATTATGGGGCGGGTGTGGCGGTCTTCGAGCCGGCGGGCTTCCCCTGATGTTCGCCGAGGCGTGGGTGAAGCTGCTCCTTGTTTTCCTTCTCTGCGCCGGCCTCCTCTGGGACGCCTTTCGTCGCTGAATTCCGGTCGGGATGGTTCCTCCCGGATTCCCGGCCGGGTCCCAGGAACCCAAGGAGAACCAAGTTCATCGAGCCTCGGGGACTGTTCCCCGGCGCTTAGGCTGCGGAGAGTCTGTGGCGTCAACCCTCCGCCGCCGGCCCGCCTTCAACCTGGTGGAGATGGACGTCCCGCTGCGGATAGGGGATGGAGCATCCAGCGGCTTCCAGTTCCAGCTTCATCTGGAGTGTGAGTTCCCTGCGTACGGCCCAGTAGTCCTCCCGTCGGCACCAGGGACGGACCACGAAATTCACCGAACTGTCCGCCAACTCATCCACCGCCACCAGGGGAGCCGGGTCGGCCAGGACCTTCTCATGAGCGCTAAGTACCCGTTCCATCACCTCCCGGGCCACCTGGAGGTCGTCGTCGTAGGAGACGCCCATCACCAGATCGATCCTCCGGGTTTCGTTGGTGGAGAAGTTCCGGATGGTCTGACCGTAGACCTGCGAATTCGGTATGGTCACGCGTATGTTGTCCCCTGAGTTCAGGGCCGTGGAGAACATCCCGATCTCCTTGACTGTCCCGGACGTCGAGGCCACCTCCACCCATTCCCCCACATGGAATGGACGAAAGAGGAGGAGCATGACACCGGCGGCGAAGTTGGAGAGGGTGCCCTGCAGGGCGAGACCCACCGCCAGGCCGGCGGCACCCAGCACGGCAATGGCCGATGCAGTCTGGACGCCGATGAGGTTCAGTACGGCCAGGATCACGAACGCCATGAGGGCCCAGTAGACCATACCGGCAGCGAACGGGATCAGGGTGGGGTCCAGGGAAGAGCGTTCAAGTTGGAAGTGGAGACCCGCACGGATCCGCCCCGCGACCCACTTTCCCAGAAGAAAGAGGGCGAGTCCACCCAGGGCTCGAAGCCCATATTCCATCACCAGTGCGGTCAGGGTATTCATGATGCCGACGAGGTCGAAGCTCTGCTCCATATCCGGTTCTCGTGCGTGTGGGGATGAGAAGGTCGTTGAGAGAAGAGGCGATTCTCCGAATTGCGACCCCGTCGCAACCCTCGTCCCCTTGCCGAGTTCCGCAGTGGGAGGGGAGGTTCAGGGGCGGCCCTTCTCCCACAGGCGAGGAGCCCGTCTCCCGGTGCGCCTCTTCGTCCTGGCGGGTGTGGGCGTGGCCCCTTACCCGAGGTCCGGGCACTGGTGGGGTCCGACCGGGAGGACTGGACCCGGGACCGCGGTTGGGAGCGAGCCCCTGAGGCGACGGTGGCGGGGGGAGGCCGGGTTTCCCTTTCTCCCCTCCCGGCCTTTGGACATATTGCAGGGGCGTCGCGTCTGGGCGCGCCCAGTCTCTCCGAACCCCACCCACTGACGGCCGAGCCGGACCGGGATCCCGGATCCGACGGGAGGAACTTCCTTGACCCAGGTTGGAGTCTACGGATGGGGTGTGGTGGCCCCACGCTCTCCTGACATCACTGCCTTCGCCCGGAATCTCGCCTCTGCCGAGAGCTGGCTTTCCCCCTTCCACGGGTTCGGCCCCGACAACTTCCTGGTGGGCAAGCCCGAGTTCGACTTCGAGGTCTATCGGAGTTGGATCGAGGCCCGATTTCCCCCGAACCGATTCCGGCAGCTCACCTCGAAAATGGATCTCACCACCCTCTATGCGGTGGGAGCCTTCATCCAGTCCCTGGATCAGAATCCCGGGATCGAAGAGGTCCTTTCCGCCCTGGGCCTCGAGGCGCACGTGTATGTGGGGACGGGACTGGGTGCCCTCCCCACCATCCACGACGCCACCCTCCGCGCGGACCGGGCTCAGCGGGTCTGGAACCGCTTCTGGGCCCACCCCGATCGGAACGACGCGCTCCAGCGTCACCTGGGCGGTTTGGCGGGATCCGGGAGCACCGAGCGGGGCGGGGAGGTGGACGGCAGTTCGGAAGGGATCCCCCCCCATCCCGGTACCGTGGATGACGAGTTCGAGCGGGAGGACGCCCAAAACCGCTGGGATGCCTTCTGGGTGGCCCGCTCTTCCCACCTCCCCCGATTCCTATCCCAGTTGGCCGAGATCGAGGGGGCTTCGGTGGAGGGAGACGTGGAGGCCGGAAAGCTGAAGGCCATCCGGGAACGGGAGCGGAGGAAGGCACGACTCCTGGAGGAGTGGGGCGCTCCGCCGCCTCCCTGGGGAGAGGTGGACACCAACCTCATCTGGAACATCGCCAATACCCCGGCGTCCCAGATCTCCATGATGGGTCACATCACCGGGTTGGCCTTCGCCCCGGTGGCGGCCTGCTCCACCTTCGGGGTCTGCCTCAAGCTGGGAATGGACGCCATTCGGAGGGGGGAGGCGAAGGCCGTGGTGGTGGGCGCCACCGATCCTCCACCCCACCACCTCACCGTGGGAGCGTTCTACGGCGCCCGGGTGCTTTCCGCCGACGGAAAGGTTTCAAAGCCCCTCACCGGTCTCCGGGGCACCCACGTCGCCGGGGGTTCGGTGATCTGGATCCTGGGGGATCGGGCCTTCATGGAGGAGAAGGGGTTCCACCCCCTGGGGATGGAGCCCCTGGAGGTGGGTGTCTCCTCCGACGCGGACCACATCATCACCCCCTCCCGAGAGGGGCCCACCCATGCCATTCAACAAGCGCTGGAGGGGAGTCAGGTTGCCCCGGGAGACGTAGCGAGCTGGGACCTCCACGCCACCGCCACCCCCGGTGATTTCCTTGAAGTGGAAACCCTCCGAGGTATCCTCCCCCAGGACGTCCTGGTGACGGCCCGAAAGGGAACCTTCGGCCATGGAATGAGCGCCGGGGGTGGATGGGAACTCACCGCCCAGTACCTGGGCGTCGCCGAGGGAGTGCTCTTTCCCACCCCCCTCCGTCGGGGGGAGCTCAATGCGGAGATCTCCGGTGTCCATGGCGAATTCGTCTACGACGAGCCCACACCCCTTGCTTCGGGTCACCCCGGGCGGCCCATGGGCAAGCTCTCCATGGGGGTGGGAGGGGTTAATGCCTGTGTCGTCTCGCGGCCCCTTCTCTCTCCGCATCGGACCGGGTCCCCCCCGGGGGAAGATTAGAAAAAAGGGGGAGGGCTTCTGAGAGCCCTCCCCCCCGGCCGACTGCAGCGTCCATCGGCGCCCTACTTCACGAAGAGCATCTCCCGATAGCTGGGAAGGTTGCGCAGGTCATCGGGAATGAGTCGCTCCAGGCGATCCACCACGTCCCGGACCTTGCCCATGGCAGGGATGATGTTCTCCCGCATATGGACGGCCTTGGAGCCCACGTCGTCCCCGCCCAGCTCCGCGTTCCCCTTCCTCAGGACCTCGAGGGACGACTCCAACTCATCCACCTGGGCTGCGATCTCCTTGGCCAAGCGGGTCACACCCGTGGTGCGGATTCCCACCTCCTTGCTCCGCCCGCAGACCTCCAGGAGTTCGTTGAGGTAGCGAACCGCCGCCGGGAGGAAGAGGGTGGCGGCCATTTCTGCAGAGGTCTCCCCCTCGATGTTGATCATGTGGAAGTACTGCCCCAGCGAGATCTCGTAGCGGGACTCCAACTCCCGCCGCGACAGGACGCGGTACTTGTCGAAAAGCTGGGCGTTCTTCTCCTTCACCAGCAAGGGAAGGGCGTCCAGGGTGCTGGGGAGGTTCAGGAGGCCTCGGCGTTCCGCCTCTTCATGCCAAGCCTCGGAGTAGCCGTCGCCATTGAAGATGATCCGACGGACCCCCGGCACCACCTCTGCCAGCACCGCCCGCAGCCCCTCGTTCAGGTCGTCGCCGGCCTCGATCCGGGCCTCCAGCTTCGTGGTGAGTTCATCCACCGCCTCGGCCACGATGGTGTTCAGTACCGTGGCGGGAAAGGAGATGGACTGGCTGGCACCCAGAGCCCGGAACTCGAACTTGTTCCCGGTGAAAGCGAAGGGGCTGGTCCGGTTCCGGTCCCCTGCGTGCTTGGGAAGGTTGGGGAGAACCTTGACCCCCAGCCCCAGGATTCCCCCTTCCTTGGAGGACTTTGCCGAACCCGCCTCGGCGATCTGCTCGAAGATGTCGGTGAGCTGATCCCCGAGGAAGACGGAGATGATGGCCGGGGGGGCCTCGTTGGCACCCAGACGATGGTCGTTGCCGGCGAAGGCGATGGCGGCCCGGAGGAGATCCTGATGTCGTTCCACCGCCACCAGCACTGCGGTGCAGAAGAAGAGGAACTGGATGTTCTCGTGGGGCGTCTCCCCCGGCTCCAACAGGTTCTGGGAGTCGGTGGCGAAGGACCAGTTCAGATGCTTCCCACTTCCGTTCACGCCTGCGAAGGGCTTCTCATGGAGGAGACACACAAGGCCGAACCGGCGAGCCACCCGACGGAGGGTCGCCATTACGAGCTGCTGGTGGTCCGCCGCCACATTTGCGTCCTCGTAGAGCGGGGCCATTTCAAACTGCCCCGGAGCCACCTCGTTGTGACGGGTCTTGATGGGGACACCGAAGCGGTAGAGCTCGTCCTC
>SL_3KL_010_SEDDRAFT_10001279_pt1 | contig 22644 bp, 18 predicted proteins | sample SodLakKL_010_SED_2_FD_10381 | JGI IMG/M metagenome (IMG submission 10381) | reverse complement strand
AAGAAAATCAGCGGCAACGCGCAAAGTTTCCACAAGAACAAGATGCTGCATCACGGCACGATTCTCTTCGATGCCAACCTGGCCTTCGTAGCGGAAGTGCTTAATGTCAAAGCCGATAAGATCAAGTCTAAAGGCATCAAATCCAACCGGGCCCGTGTAACCAACATCAAACCCTACCTCGCTGAAGATATCACCATGGCAACCTTCAAGAAAACCTTGCTTGAATACCTGCTCGATTCAAAAAACATCATGGACCATGTGTATGAACTCAGTGAAGCGGATCTCGGCAAGATTCATGAACTGATGGAGAAACGTTATAACCAGTGGTCGTGGAACTATGGGGAAAGTCCCGAATTCTCGATCGAGAAAGCCGGTCGTTATCCCGGTGGGAAACTCGAATTCCACCTGAACGTCCGTGACGGCAGAATCGCCGATGTCAAAATCTTCGGGGATTTCCTCGGGTCACGGGATATCACGGAACTTGAAAACAAACTAAAAGGCGTCAACTACGAGGAAAACGCCATAAAGGATGCGATCAAGGATGAACCGCTTGAAGAGTTTTTCTTCAACATCTCGAGCGATGATATCCTGCACTGCATCTTCGCCTAAAAACGAAAGAGACATCCGCGGATGTCTCTTTTTTTTATCTTAGATATGGATCGGTTTGTCGAGAATGCCGTGCGCGGTTTCGTGCACCATCTCCGATAAGGTCGGGTGCGGATGAATCGCATGGACGAAATCCGCGGCGGTGGCTTCTAGTGTCATGCCGAGGACCGCTTCGCTGATCAGTTCGGTCGCGGAGTCAGACAGGATATGGACGCCGATGACTTCACCGTATTCTTTGGTCGCAAGCATCTTGACCATACCGATGGATTGGTTTTCCGCCAAGGCTTTGCCGTTGGCGCTCAAGGGGAANNNCGAGACTTTGTAGTCGANGCCTTGTTCCTTCGCTTGTTCTTCTGTCAGGCCGACTTGGGCGATTTCCGGGAAGGTGTAGATNCCGGAAGGGACTTTCCCGTAGTCCATCGGCAAGGCTTCACCTTTGATGTGTTCAACTGCGGTGATGCCTTCCTTGCTGGCGACGTGGGCGAGCATGTGCTTGCCGTTGACATCGCCGATGGCATAGACGTTCTCTACATTTGTTCTCAGGAATTCATCGGTCTTGATGAAGCCGTTTTCGGTTTCAAGATCAAGGGCTTCAAGACCACCCAGGTTCGGTTGCATACCGGCTGAGAGGAGAATCCTGTCCACCGAAAGCGTCTTGGTCTCCCCACTGGTTTCATAGCTGATCTTGTCTTTTTCGATCTTGTTGACCGAGGCTTCTGTAAGGAAGGTGATTTTCGCTTTTTTCAAGGCTTTCTTGAACGCTTCCTTGATTTCCTGATCGACGCCGAGCAAAATGTCTTTTTCCCGTTCGAGGATGGTGACTTCGGTGCCGAGGGTTGCGAAAATGGTCGCGAATTCGACGCCGATGATACCCCCGCCGATGATGGCGAGCTTCTCAGGCATCTCCTTTAGATCGAGAATGCCTTTGCTGGCGACGACGAAACCGGTGTCCAACTGCTCTTTAAGGCCGTCGATCGGTGGCACGGCGGGTTTGGCGCCGGTGGCGATGATGAGTTTCTTGCTTTGAAGCGTCTCTTCGCCGACGGTTACGGTGTTGGCATCTTTGATGATGCCTTCACCGTTGTATACGTCGATGTTGTTTTTCTTGAAAAGATAGCTGACGCCGCCGGTAAGTTTTTTGACGATTTTGTTTTTGCGTTGCATCATTTTCTTGAAATTGACGTTGAAACTGTCCTTTTCGACATCGATACCGTAGTCTTTCGCGTTTAAGAAGTTCTTGTAGACTTTGGCACTGTTGAGCAGGGCTTTGGTGGGAATACAGCCCCAGTTCAAACAGACCCCACCAATCGCCTCTTTTTCAATGACGGCGACTTTATAGCCTAGTTGTGCCGCTTTGATGGCGGCGACATAACCCCCTGGGCCGGTGCCGATGATCGTTAAATCGTACGTTTTCATGGTAACACGCTCCTAACTGAGTAATAGTAACATTGGATCGCTAAGGTATTCTCTTAATTTTACCATGAAACGCCCGGCGTCGCCACCATCAATTATGCGGTGGTCGACAGTTAGGGATACGGGGAACATGTCTCGGACTTCGATTTCATCGTCGATGACGACCGGTTTTTTGGTGATGGCACCCATGCCGAGGATGGCGACTTCAGGGTGGTTGATCACCGGGGTTCCGAGTTTGGCGCCGAAAGCGCCATAGTTGGTGATGCTGAAGGTGGTATCTTTTAAGTCGTCCAACTGGATTTTCCGGTCACGGGCGGCTTGGGCGAGTTCTTGGGTTTCTTTGGCCAGTTCGATGATGGATTTTCGATCGGCGTCTTTCACGTTGGGTACGATGAGACCATCGGGTGTATCGACGGCGATGCCGATGTTGTAGAAGTCCTTATAGATGATTTCCTTGTTTTCATGGTCATAGCTGGCGTTGAATACGGGGTACTCTTTCATCGCCAGGATTACAGCTTTCATGATCAAAGGCAGGTAGGTGAGTTTCACGTCGGCGTCTTCTGCCCGTGATTTTTGGCTTTGACGGAATTTGACAAGCTCGGTGACATCGAACTCATCCATCACGGTTGTGGCCGGTATCAAGGTGTTGGAACGGTCCATCGCTTTGACAATCGATTCACGGAGTTTGCTGATTTTCTCGCGACGGGTGCCGCCTNCCTTGATTTTAGGCATGCNGTAAGATGGGCGTTCGGTCGTGGTTTTTGCGGCACCGCTCGNTTGGGCCTCGATGTCTTTTTTCATGACACGGCCTTGGGGACCACTGCCAGAGACCTGGTTGATGTCGATGCCTTTGTCTTTGGCCAGTTTGCGGACGAACGGTGTGGCAAGGGCTTTGCCGGCAGTCTCTTTTTTCGCTTGTTGCTTCGTGTGTTCGTCACTGGCTTCCATGACTTCGTCACTGACTTCGACGGATCCGACCACGCTCGCACCGGATTCACCGGCGGGTTCGGTCTTTTTCCCGTCGTCTTCATCGTCGTCGTCTTCATCCGTTTCTGCTGCTTTTTCTTCCGGTTCTTCGCTGTCTTCATCCGCGCCTGAACCATCATCGATCACGGCAAGCACTTCACCGACATGAATGGTTTCACCTTCTTCGGCGCCGCGTTTTTTGAGGACACCGTCTTCGGGGGCGGGAATTTCGGCGTTGACTTTGTCTGTTTCGATGACGACCATGGTCTCGCCTTCTTCGACCTGGTCGCCGACTTTATAGTTCCATTTGAGTATGACACCTTCGTGGATGCCTTCTCCGATATCTGCGAATTTAAAATTAATCATGGCCTTCCTCCTATTCAAAGTTGGCTAGCTTTTTGATTTCGTGGGCGATGCGTTTCGCATCGATCATGAAGTGGTGTTCTCCTTTGGGAAGGGGAACGGTGATGTCCGGGGATGTGACACGTACGGGTTGTGCTTCTAGGTGGAANAACGCCCCTTCGTTGACACGGCTGATCAGTTCGGCGCCGATGCCGAGGGTTTTGACGGCTTCGTGTGCGACGAGGAAACGTCCGGTTTTCTTCACGGATTCAACGACGGTTTCCGAGTCCATCGGTGCGATGGTTCTAAGGTCGATGACTTCAATGGAGATGTCTTCGTCTTTGAGACTTTCGACAGCTTTCAAGGTTTCGCGCATCATTGCGCCCCAGCTGACGACAGTTACATCCGAGCCTTCTTTAACCACACGGGCTTTACCGATTTCGACTTCGTACTCTTCTTCGGGCACTTCTTGTTTGAAGGCACGATAGATTTTCTTGGGTTCGAAATAGACAACAGGGTCGTTATCCTTGATGGCTGCGGTGAGAAGACCTTTGGCGTCGTAGGGGGTCGAGGGGATTACGAGTTTCAATCCGGGAATGTGCGCGAAGAGCGTCTCTAATGATTCGCTGTGGTGTTCCAAAGCGCGTACGCCGCCGCCATAAGGCATGCGGATCACCATCGGCAGACTGTACTTGCCGCGGGAGCGGTTGCGCATCCGCGCGATGTGCGTGGCGATCTGGTTGTATCCCGGGAACATGAAGCCCGAGAACTGCAGTTCGGCTACGGGTCTTAGGCCGTTGATGGCCATCCCGACACCGCTACCGAGAATCGCGGCTTCCGCGATCGGGGTGTCGAACACTCTGTCTTTGCCGAACTTCTTTTGAAGACCGGCGGTGACACGGAACACGCCGCCTTCAAAACCGGCGTCCTCGCCATAGACGACAACGGTTTCGTCTTTTTCCATTTGTTGTTCAAGCGTGTGATTGATGGCGCCTAGTAATGTCATGGTTGCCATGGTTATTCACCCTCGCTTTCTTTAAGGTAGTTGAGGTAGTCCTCTTTTTGCTTTTTAAGATCCTTGGGCATGGTTTCGTAGTTGTAGTCATAGACTTCATCGAGTTCGTATTGACCGGTTTTCTCGACTTCCTTGAAGGTATCTGCGACAACTTTCTTGAGTTCTTTTTGCAGCGCTTCTTCTTTGTCCTTGTTCCAGAGTTTCTTGTTGGTGAGGTATTTTCTGAAACGGTCGACCGGATCTTTTTGCTTCCATTCCTCGACTTCTTCGTCCTTACGGTAGATGGAAGGATCATCACTGGTCGTATGGGGACCAAGACGGTAGGTGAAAGCTTCGATCAAGGTCGGTCCTTCACCGGCTCTGGCGCGTTTGAGCGCCTCTTGGGAAACACGGTACATCGCCAGGACGTCGTTGCCGTCCACGAGGATGCCCGGAATGCCGTAGGCGATGGCCTTTTGGGCCAAGGTATCGGCTTTGGTGGCTTGAGCACGCGGTGTAGAGATGGCGTACTGATTATTCTGGATGATGGTGATCATCGGCAAGTCATAGACGCCACCGAAGTTTACACCTTCATGGAATTCGCCGTGCGAGGTTCCGCCATCACCGATATAGGTGAAGACGACTTCGCCTTTTTTCAGGATTTTCGAAGCATACGCGATGCCGGCCGCATGGTTGATCTGCGAACCGATCGGTACGTTGACCGGTAGGATGTTCACACCTTCATCGAAGTGTGAGCCGCGTTCGTTTCCGAACCAGTAAAGATAGTTTTGCTTCAAGGTCGCGCCTTTATAGAGCATGGCGGCGGCTTCGCGGAATGCCGGTACGAGCCAGTCTTTCTTGTCGCTTGCGGCCATGGGCCCGATCTGGGCGGCCTCTTGACCTTGTACGGGCGCAAAGGTGAGCATTCTACCTTGTCTTTGGTATTGAAGAGCTTTGATGTCCGCCACGCGAGCCAGTACCATGGTTTTGTACATGTGCAGCAAGGTGTCGTTGTCGATGTCAGGTTCTTCTTCCTTGTTGATGACTTTTCCGTCCTTGTCCAAGACGCTGAACATCTCTTTTTTTAGTGGATCATATTTTTCAAAAAACATGTGGGTGCCTCCTTAATTTATAAAAATTGCAAATAAAATAGCTGAAAAATAAAAGTCACTGTATCATGACACCACCATAATATCTTAGACCTATTTATATTTCACGTGATATGCACTTTTTTGTAACACTTTTTCAGCTGGTTTCAAAATGAGTAAGAAGTGCACGGCTGTCGGTTTGTTTGCATAGCGAACTCTGAAACTCGTATGACAGGTTTTTCTAAATAAAAATACCCGCATGTTTCGCGGGTATTTTTCATAATATGGCTGTGCCTTTCGGGTCTCTTTCTTTGATGCGACCTTTTTTGTAGGCGTCGATAAGATGGTAGAGATCGTCGATTTCTGCCTGGATGCGTCTACCGTTATCGGTATCGTAGATGAACTGGCGACGGGTTGCGTGATCTTCGCTGTGGGTGATGCTGACGATGTCCTGTTCGGCTTCGATCAGGGCTTCATAGGAGGAAAAGCGGCTATGGCTGACCAGGTAGTAGGCGTAGGAGTCGCTGATCAGGGTATACCCGCCGATGTCGGTTTTCTTGGCGTATTGCTTGCTCATGCCGCCATCGATCAGATAGATGCGTTTATCCGCGAGGACAACGTTGTCGCCCCTGGTGATGTCAAGTGGCACATGGCCGTTGATGATTTTTCCTTTTTCCGGGTCGATGTCGAACGCTTTGAAGATGTTATCGAGGATGTCTTTTTCTTCCCGCAGGGTGAAATAGGGATTCATGACTTCCTTGTGGACGCTTTTGTCCTTGACGAAGTAGCGTTCGAACGTGCGCATCCTGTCTTTGCAGAAAAGCGGTGAGTCCGGGCCTTGCCATAACATGAGAAAATAGGCGAGTTCGCCGTTTTTCTGATCGTGGCGGTTCAAATAGGCATTACGGATTTTTGTCTCGAGGATGTCGAAGAGCGCTTTGGCGCGGTAGGTGGTTCCATCGACGGTGTGGCCCTTGAAGGTGCCGTCTTCATTCAAAGGCATACCGGCATGGAACAAAAGGGTGTTGTTGGTTTTTAAGTACATGCTGCCTTTTCTGAAAAGGTAGCGGACATGGTTTTGCAACAGTTCATTGTGTAAAAACAGATGTTTTAGATGTTTGATGACCTTGGCTTCCTCTGCGGTCAGTTTATAGGGATCAGCCGGGTCGACGGTGGGAAACTCGGTTTCGTTGAGATCGTATTTTCTGCCGTCGATGGTGACGGTTTTGTTTGTGAAATCGACTTTATCCAATAGTAGTCTATCTTCGAGTTCAAAAGCCGGGTTGCGCTCGATGAGCGCTTTTTCCAGTTTGAACTGGATGATGGCGATGGCTTTGTGCATGCGGGCGACGAATTTCGGATTGTTGAGGACCGTATCCTCCCTTGAGAACTGTCGCGGGTAGAAATTGGTGCACGGGTCGTTCTTATAGGCCTTGTTCGCCAGAGCCGCGAGTAAACGCAGATTGATGCCGTAACCGTCTTCAAGACATTCGAGATTGCTGTAGCGGGCGGCGATTCTGATGACGTTCGCGATCATCACCTCACAGCCTGAGGCCGCCCCCATCCAGATGATGTCGTGGTTGCCCCACTGGATATCGACGTTCTTCTGGCGCATGATCTTGTCCATGACCATGTGGGGTTTGGGTCCGCGGTCGAAGATGTCACCGACGATGTGCAGTCTGTCGATCGATAGACGTCTTATGAAACGGGAAAGCTCGATCACGAGCTTTTTTTCTCTGCCGGTATCGAAGATGGCGTGGATGATCGCCTGATAGTATTTTTCCTTGTCTTCATGCTTGTTCGATTCATAAAGCAGTTCCTGGATGATGTAGGAAAATTCTTCGGGAAGGTTTTTACGCACATGGCTTTTGGTGTATTTGGACGCAATCACGCGGGCGAGTTCGATCATGCGTTTCAAGACATCTCGGAGTAGGACGTTCAAGCCTTCCTCGCCCCAGCTTTTCTTGTATTTTTCGATCATGTCATGGGGATAGTAGATGAAAAAAGCCAGCCGGCGTTTATTCGTCTTGTCGAGATCATCGAAAAGCCGGTTGATCTTTTCTTTGAGAATGCCGCTGGCGTTTTTGAGAAAATGATTGAAAGCGTCGTATTCGCCGTGGATGTCGGTGATGAAATGTTCGGTGCCTTTGGGCAGATTCAAGATGGCACTGAGGTTGATGAGTTCTGTCGCGGCGCTTTGGACGCTGGGAAAGTCTTTCGCGAGTTGCTGGAGATACTTGGTCTGATAATCGTTTTGCATGCTTGCCCCTCCTTATTGTTACCGTTTATAGTTTAGCATAGCTTTGTGGAAGTGACAATCGAATCCGTCTTTGAACCGGTATTCTTTTTCAAATGAAAAACCGGCTATGAACAGCCGGTTTCACCAGAAGTTTAAGAACGGGTGATGCCTTGCTCGAGTAAGGTGAAATATCCGTCGATCATCTTGTCGATCAGGGTTTCATCGGTGATGTTTTCGGTGATGATTCTTAAAAGGATGCCGAAAAGTGAGGCCCAGATGATCTGGGCGTTCAAGACGGGGTCGAGCGCTTTGATTTCCTTGTTCCTGATTCCTTTTTCGAGGGTGTCGATCAGATGTTTCTGCGCCGGCAGACGTTTTACTGTTTCAGGGTCCATCATCGCGGTGCGTTTTAAAAAGAGGGGATCGCGTGAAAGCATCACCGTCTTGTAGTGTTCGGGAATGGTGAGCACGTGCTTGAAATGGGCTTTGAAGCCTTTTTTCAAGGCTGAGATCGTATCCATGCCTTCGGTGTCGACAGCGGTGATGACAGCGAGATGTTCCTGCATGCGTCTGCTGATCAAAACATGCAGAATTTCTTCCTTGTTTTCAAAGTATTTATAGATGTTCGCCGGCGAATAGTTAAGGTCGCGGGCGATTTTCCTTAAGGAGACGTTGGTGACGCCACCGGCAATGAGCTGTGTTTCGGCCGCATCGAGAATGTTTTTACGGATAAGGTGCTGTTTTTCAGTGATACTATCCCTCCTAGAGGCGGTTGATCAAAGCGTCGGTCTTGGTGAGATCCACTGCGTACACGGGCGTGTCAATAGCTTCAAGCAAGCCTTTTTCTTCGGGATTCAGATCCGATTTCTTTGATAGGATGCGGTGGAGAAAACGCATCATCAGACGCGTCGGTAATCCCATCTTTTTGACATCGAAAGTGCCTCTGGCATAGGTGATGCTCGGTGCCGGTTCGGGAAAGTCGGCTTGATTGTCTTTTTTCAGCTTCGCGATGGTTTCTGCGGAATCATCGCTGAGACCGGCGATGAATAGATGGATGGTTTTGACCGGGTGTTTTTCCGTCAGTTTTTTCAGTTTTTTCAGGCCTTTGATTTTGCTGATGTAGATGCCGGCACAGTAGATAAGGGTGTCACAGCCACTCAGGTCTTGCTTTTTGACGGCTTTCAAGGCGATGGGTTCTAGATTCAACCGCTTTGCGATTTCTGTGGCGTATGCCTTGCTTGCGCCGTTTTTACTCATAAAGAGTACCAGTGTGTTCTCAGTCATTGTTCAACCCCTTGGTTAAGGCGTCCTCGATGGCCTTCATATAGGCAAGCGATGTGACGGTCGCGCCGGCTTCGATGTCGACATCGAGGGTGTTTTCTTCTGTAATCCGTTCAAGCAAAGCTTCCGTGATTTCCGGTCGGTCGAAACGCACGCTATCAATCAAGCGGACGTTGGTGATGTTGCCTGCTTCCACGGTGACTTCGACGGTGTTGCTGAAACGACCGCCCTCATGCGAACCGACATACGTGCCGTCGTCGATGAGCGCCATGTCGATGCTGTCGATTTCCAAGGCCGCGTTCGAGTCGAGATCTCGACCCAGATAGAATAGGAAGACAGAAACAAGCAGGATGAACCCGCCGATGGATCCTAGTAGAATAAGCAGTATTTTTTTCATGATACACTCCTGTCATGTAGNGTTAGGGTGAACGGTGTTCACCCTAACCTATAATAGTCATTCTTCCGACAAAAGTCAAGGGGGTTTTTAGAATTTGTTTCTGGCGAGGTTGATGAGTTCACCCGGTTTTAATAGTGGATGGGTGTCGAGGGTCCCGAGTTTTCTGTCCATGCCGTCGACAATGTGTGTAAACGGGGTTTTCAGCAAGAGCGTATCTTCTCCGGCATTGTAAAAACGCATCACTTCCTGTTTGTCGCTTAGATAATGGGTGCCATAAGCCATGGGTAGATAAGCGATATGCAAGTGTCTTAAGCGGTGTGGCGGTCTCGGACTTAGCGGGTTGATTGGAAAATAGGTGATGGTTGGATCGGTTTTTTCAAACGGCTGGTTTTGATGATACAAGGCATCGGTTGCCAGTTCGGTGTAGCTTTTGTGGCGGTGGTTGGGGTTGTCATTCTGGTCGTAGGTTAGCGTGATATCGAAGGTTCTTCTCCCGAGCAGTTGCGAATCGGGGGTGGTGATGATCTTGTTGTCAAGGCCGCTCGGTCTGCCGGGACGGCAGTTGAGATCGGGGCGACCGAGATGGCCGACGCTTCTGAACACTGTCAGCGCCAGGTCTTTTTTGTTTATGACCTCGTATTCCTTGATGCTTCTGGTGTAGGCGGTGAGGGTTGTTTTTTCCTGCTTGAGACTCACGAAATTGAGCAGCGGATAAACAGGGACGGGCGCTTCGAAGAAGCCTTGTGCCTTCCAGTCTTCCAGTTCTTCTGGTTCTGTGGGTCTTTTTATTACTGAAAACTGGGTGCCGGCTTCGCTTGATGCGTTGAACCGGTCGCCCTTGATGACAAGGCGGATACGGTGGTTTTCGGCCTGGTTGTCGATCGCACCGCACACGCGGATGGTATTGGCGATGTTGTCGGTTTCCAAAGTGATGGTGTAGGCAAGTGGTGCGCTTGCTTGTTTGTTGTGGCGTTCAGTCAGGTCCTTCGGCACGAAGAAGGTGCCTTTCAGGACAAGCCGGTTGATGGTTTTTGATTCGAAAGCCGTTGCGATTTCGGCATCCTTGAATGTATCTGTCAAAACCCAGTCGTTTTTCGGTTTGTCGAAGTCATAGTTGTCGCCCTGATCGCCGCCGTCTTCGAGATAGAAGCATGTATCATACGTCGTGTTGCTGCTTTTATCGGTGAGGCTGAGCCCCTCTTGGAAACGGATGGTGTAAAAGGCGTTTTCTATCTTGTTTTCGGTGGGCCGTGGCTGATCGGGTTGCTGGGTTGATTTTTCTTCGACGTCAAGGGTATCATAGCCCATGCCGTGTGTTGTGAACGGTAGGATGAGCTCGTGTTTGTAGAAGTGTTTTTCCGGGTCGTTTTTCAGATGGGCCGCTTTGACGTTGCCATCGATTTTCTCACTCGATAGCAAGGTATATGGTAGTGCCGTCTGTTCATGGGTGATGCTGAATGTCTTGTTTTTGGTGTAAAGTGTGAGCTTGTGATGTTTCGTTCTGGTTTCGGGATGGGTGGAAAAGATGACAAGGGGATGGTGGTTCTCAGTCGCAGGCAGGGAACGGGCGATCAGCTTCATCAAGTGGTGTTTCAAGGCGAAGGCGAGGTTGTAGGCGTTCAACGAACGCGCCTTGATGTCGGCGTTGACGGTGTCGCTGACGGTTGAGGAGGCATGGGTCTGACCTTCATGAAGCAGTTTCCAGGCGCGTTCCATGAGTTTTTGCTCGTTGTTCAGACCATATCTAAAAAGCATGGCCGAAAGCGGCATCACTTCATAGGTGAGCATGCGTTCGACTTTGTCCTGGATGGTTTTGATGTCGCTTCTTGAGGAAAAGAGTGTCCGGTGGACACGGTGGTATTGCGTGCTGTTCAGTTCTCCTTGATGGGTTTTCAGGTCTTTAGCGTGTTTGCGTACCTTTTTCAGATATGCATCCCACGTGGTTTCGGTGAAGCGGATGTCGCTTGAAGCGTTATAATGGGCAATCTTTTCAGCGATATCCAGTATCGACGGATTCTGGTCGAATCCAAGGGGNAAAACAAAGCTGTTTTCCAGACTTGAGTTCGCGATGAGCCGGTCGATCAAACTGTTCACATCGATCTTGTTGTAGTCTTTGGCTTCTGTTGTGAACAGAGTTCCTTCCTTGAAGGCGGCGGTACCGTAGCCATAGCCCGCAAGCATCACCGCGCAGAGAACTTGCGACCCGTCATCACTCTTGAAGTAGAACTCATTATCAAGGCCGTAGGCATCACCGACACCGCGGGTGATGATGAAATCGCGGATGTTGAACTGGTTGAAAATTTTCGGGAAATCGGCGCTGTGGCCGAAGGTGTCGGGAAGATAGGCTTGCAGGTTTGCACCACCGAGACCCTCGGCGATCGCAATACCGATTTTCAAATTCTGCATGATCGATTCGCCGGAGGTGATGAAGGCATCGATCTGATTATAGAAAGGACCGATGAACAGTTTGCCTGTCTTAATGAGCTGTTCTACTTTCGCTTTATCTTCGGGGAACTGCAAAAGATACTGTTCGATCGCATAGCTCTGACCGTCCAGAAAATAATGACGGATGCGGTTTTCTGAAAATCCCTTCAAGGTTTCCTTGAAGTTATGGCTGAACTGGACCAAGGCGTCTTCCTTGGTGAAATACCATAACGGATCCCAGTGGGTATGATGGATGATATAGGCTTGTTTTTTCATGGCTAGACCTCTTTTCCCTTCACTACGTCTAAGTATACGCCAACCGTTATCGGTTGGTAAGCACGAACCTTGCTTAAAGACTGTACATCTTTGCCTTTTTACTCAAGAATCGTCTTTTTGTGATATGATATAGGCGGTGATGCATATGATAATGAAACTAAAGCCGATCTTCAAGGAAACCCTGTGGGGCGGCGACAGACTGAAAACCGTCTTCAAGCTCGATATCCCATCCGATAAGACCGGCGAGGTATGGGGCATCAGCGGCCTTAAGGACAACGCCAACGAAATCATAAATACCGAATATGCCGGTAAGACCCTCCATGATTTATGGCAGAACCACAGACACTTGTTCGGCGATAAAACGGGCGATTATTTCCCGATTCTCGTCAAACTCATCGATGCGAACCAGGATCTAAGCATCCAGGTCCATCCCGATGATTTTCAGGCGCGCAAACACGGTTCGCTCGGTAAGACCGAATGCTGGTATATTCTCGATTGCGACGCTGACACCGAAATCATCATCGGTCACGAGGCTACCTCGAAAGCGATGATCAGGCAGGCGATCGAACAGGATACGGTGCTTGATATCGTCAACCACCATAGAATCAGACCCGGTGACTTCTTCTTCATCGAAGCGGGCACGCTGCATGCCATCAAGGCCGGCACCCTCCTTTTGGAAGTCCAGCAGTCATCCGACATCACCTACCGCTTCTATGACTACGGCCGCTCGCAAAACGGAAAGACAAGACCGTTGCACATCGATGAAGCGCTCGATGTGGTCAAGGTTCCCGATAATGACGTGAAGACCACGTTGGACAGGAAATACTTCAATCTGGAGATGCTCGACAGCACCGAAACAAAAAGACGACAAGCCCACCGGCACGGCGATTTCATCACCGTCCTCGCAGGTTCGGGTTCGCTTTCGGAAACCCCCGCACAAAAGGGGATGTTCTTCTTCGTCCCTGCCAAAACCACCTACCGATTGCGCGGTGATTTGAAATTGGCCGTGGCCACCATCATCTAAAGCAAAAGAAGCCTGAATCAGGCTTCTTTTTTATAGACCAGCCTGTTTCAGATGATCGCTTAACACCAGGTAGCCACGGGGTGAAAGATGCAACCCTTCACGCGTGAAGGCGGGGTCCAGATACCCTTTTTGATCGACTAGGAGCCGGTGGACGTCGTGGTAGATTACATCATCAAGGGTTTCAAGCTTGTCGTTGATCGTGCGGATGCGCGTATTCGAACGTGCCCCGACGGTGGTCGGATCGATGCCGGGGTCATCCTTATCCCCGACCGGCAAAAGCGAAAGCATATGCAGCTGCGCGGCGGGAAACTCGGTTTTGAGTTTTGCAACGATACCCGTGATGTTTTCATGAATCATAGCGGTGGTGGTTTCCGGTTCGTTTAAGTCGTTGGTGCCGATCAGGAGCACGATCTTTTCAGGCGATAGCCCCGCAAACGTGTGATCAAGCCGCTGTAAAAGGTTGGTTGTGGTATCGCCACCGATGCCGCGGTTCAAGTATTTAGCAGAAGTGAAAAGTTCCTGCAGGGGCCATTCCTCTATCAAGGAATCGCCGATGAAGACAACCGGATCATCAAGCGCACGCTGGTTCAATGTTTCAAACCAAAGCAGCCGGTTCGCGTAAGCCCCGGCCATGAACAGCTCGAAGATGTTTTTCTCCGCTTTTTCAACCGCTTGAGTGTTTTGTTTGAACAAATAGACACTCAGAGCCAGAAAACATACTGTGGTGAAACCGAGAATCCCGATGAGGATTTCCATCTCAGGTTCTCACAAAGGCTTTGATGGTCTTGATGGTTTTGCCTTCCTCAGCGGGTGTGATGGTGTAGCGTTTAACGTGTTCGGGGATGATGAAGGTTTCGGCGTAGTTGACGCTGAACGGTTCGAACAGGGCGTCCGGGCTTTTTACCACGGCGCCTGTCCCTTCTACGACCATGAGCACATTGACCGAGTCATGGGTCTCATGCATCACTTTATCCGCGTGGGTATGCCGGCGGGTCTCGATGAACTGGCGCGCGTGCAGGCCGGTGGACTCCTCAAGCAAGGTTTCGGTTTTCTTTATCGTTTTGAACGGATTGATGAGCTGTTGTTCCACCCAGGGACCGGTACGGTGCCATTGGATGTTTTCAAGCGCGTGATCGAGATGGATCGGTCTTGGTAGGCCGTCCAGGCCGAGGCGGCCCCAGTCCCACATCTTGAAGGTGAAGATGTAGGGGGTGGCGCTGATTTCGAGGACCATGGTGCCGGTGGCCGAACAATGGATGGTGCCGGCGGGGATGGCGATGTGGTCGTGTTTCTTGACGTCGTAGTAGTTGACATACTTATCGGCATCGAAACGGATCTCACCTTTCTCGGCGCGTCTTAGATCTTTGATCATCGCTGCTTTGTCGATGTTTTCCTTAAGACCGAGATAGATGCCGCCGTTGGTCGCATCGAGGATGTAGTAGGACTCATCCTGGGTGTAGGCCATGCCGAATGTGCTCTGGATGTATTCGGTCAAGGGGTGCACCTGAAGCGACAGGTTGCCGCCTTCGACGGTATCGAGAAAATCGAAGCGGATCGGAAATTCGGTGCCGAAACGGGCGTGGACCTTATCGCCCAGGAGTTCGACAGGTCTAAACAACACCAGGTTGATCGCCGGCGAGACGATATGATCGGGACCGAACTGGTAATGCATGGCGTTTTCTTCCATGACGCCGTTGAAACTCCAGGCGAAGTTATCCTTGCTTCTATCGAGGTCACAGACATCTTTCATCCATTGACCGCCCCAGACACCGGGGTCGAAGTACGGTACCATGGAAAACGGTTTTGCCGTCGTTGTATCCAGGGCGGCGAAAAGATCGTTCCGTGTGACCATTTTCAAGGCTGTCTCGTCGTTGGCGTCGATGTAGTAGTCCATCTCGGGAAAGACGGTTTTCTTGATGCGATCGGCGGTGCGCCATTCGACGAAGAAGCCGCGTTTTTCCTTTTTCAGGGTGTCGAGACCGGTTTTTGTGCTTTGCCAGTTGGCTTTTCCGTTACGGTAGCGGGTTTTTATCTCCCAGCGGGCCAGATCCAGATGGATGGTGATATCACCCTTGATGAATCGGGAAGCACCGAAACCATAGACGATGGTGGCGGTGTGTTTCTCAGTTTCAGCTTGTATTTTTTTCTGTGCGTTTGCCTGGTAGAACTCTTCGATCTGAAACTGGCTCATCCGACCGAAGACACGGTCGTCGGTGAGATGATCCTGTAGTTTCTGATCCAGGGTCTGTTCGTCCAGGGCAAAACGGTCGACACAGATCGGCGTATGGTCGAAATGACTGAAGAAACTTTTTTCAAGCTGGTCGTAGGCAATACCGGGGTAGCATTCGAGAACGATGGTTTTCGCCTCGGGATGGTTGGTCCTGATGTATGCTGCGATGGTCTGGTTGCCGGCGATGATGCCGGTCTCATAGGTTTCAATCTTCGTTTTCGGGGCTTTATCGAAGCGGGGTCGCTTATTATCATGCATTGGGGTCTTCCTCCTTGAGTTTGTCGATATACGGTTGGTAGATTGATCTCAGATGTAGGGTGTTGATAAGCAGATAGACAGAAAGCCCGGGTATGAAAAGGGCAGGATGGATGAAAAAGATGATGAGGGCGAACAAGGCTAGCGTTCCTGCGAGTTTGAAGGTTGTGAAAAGGTGGATGTGCATGAACAAGACGACATTCTTGATCAGGCCGGTGAAACGCTCGTGCTTGAAAACCGCCATGAGCGGGTAGACATGCAGGTTGAACGCGACGAGGTAGGCGGCGCTGATGATGACGGTGAAGACGATGAAGGTCTCACCGGTGTTGCTGGCGTAATTGTACGTCATAAAAAGCATCCCGGAAAACAGCATACTCAAAAGATAGACGATGCTTGCAGGGATGAGATCTTTTTTCATCGCACGGAAGAAATCCTTGAATAGATCCACGGGTTCTTCGTCTGCCTGGATTTTGAAGCAAAGCGCATGGGCGGCAGTCGTGGCGGCCCCGGTTAGCAAGAGCAGGCTAAAAAGGCTGACCATAAGCCACAACATCGACACACCGACATGCAGGATGAAAATCGTGTAGGCGTTCCTGATGGGATTTTCTTTCATGTTTTACCTCCATTCATACTATTAGGATAGCACAAGGCTATCCTAATAGACATGAATGATGATGGTTTTTCTCTAGCTTTTTTTTACAAGAACAAAGGCGACGATACCACCCAGGACCACGATGACACCGGCAATGACGCCGACCAATAATCCGGTATTGGTCGCTTCTGCGCTCAGGGTGAAGGACTCACTACTGACATAGACCATACGGCCGTCATAATCATCACTGGATGGATATTCTGCTTCGGGGTCGTAGTGTGCCAGTTCTTCATACATCTCGTCGTGGAGTTCAACGCGATAATCGGCCAACGTAGCGATATCACCTTTGCCGACGAAACCGGCAAGGTTCGCTTCTTCATAGATATCGTTCCAGATGCCGTCAATCGCCCAGTCGAGAGACGCTTCGACAATAATGCGTGATTCTGTGAAGGTACAGGTTTGACTGAAAGCACCTTCGCACTCGAACGTCGGTAGTTCTTCTGCGTCGAAGTCATCCCAGTTCATCAATGGGGACAAGTTGACGAGTTGTTCCATCTTATCGAGGAAATCGTCAAAGTCGTCGAAGGTGAAAGACAAGGTGTAATAACGCATGTAGCCTTCGGTTTCCATGTCGTGAACCGTCATGAACTCAGGTGCGTTTTCTTCAAGCCATGTCTGGATAGCTGGCAGGCCACCCTCGATATGCTGGTCGTTGATGACCGGTCCGGTACCTTTGTTTTGATCCGGGTCATCCGGGTTCAGGATCGGATCTTCGCTCAACGTATCATCCATGACACGCAGTTGATAGATACGTTCTCCCGAACCATCCATCTCCATGGTGGTGTCGACGAGTATTTCGCCGTTCCAACAACCGGCCATGGTGAAGACTGCAAGTAATACAAGGGAAAGCAATGAGATTCTTTTCTTCATAATATCCTCCTAATTTTATGTTGCTTCGTTCTATTTTTGAAAAGCTCTTGAATCCTGATTTAGTCCTGTTCACCCAGATAGAACACGTATTTGTTGAGGGTGAGGGCGAGCAGGGTGATGATGAGGGTAACCACAAGGAGTACCCAGGCCATCGCGGATGCCTGGCCCATGTTGTTGTCGTTTATCATCTTGTCGAAAAGGTAATAGCCGTAATAATAGGTCGAACGGCCGGGGCCGCCTTGGGTCATGATGTAGGCGACGGCGAAGACCTGAAAGCCGAGGATGATGCCCATGATGAAGTTGAAGAAGATCGAGGGTGTCATGAGCGGCAAGGTGATCTTGATGGTTTGTTGAAAGCCGTTGGCGCCGTCGATTTCCGCCGCTTCATAATAATCACGGGGGATGTCCTGCATCTGAGCGAGGTAGATGATCATCGAACCACCGGCGGTCCAAAGTCCCATGAGGACGATGGTCAGTTTGGAGAGGTTCGATGCGCGGTACCAGCCGAGGGGTTCCATATCCAGCAGGTTGTATACGGGTAAGAGCACTTGGTTGATCAGACCGAAGTTCGGCTGGAACAACCAGAGCCACAACAGGCTCATCGCCACGATCGAGACGACGTTGGGCAAATAGAACAGCGTCCGGTAGATGCCGATACCACGGATGCGGGTATTCAGCAATAGCGCCAACAGGATACCGACGATCAAGCCGAGCGGGACGGAGAGGAACACATGGTACAGGGTGTTATAAAGACTTGTCCAGAAAATGGAATCGTTGAAAAACAGGGCACGATAGTTCGCCAGACCGATCCAGGCCGGGGTTCCGACCATTCGGTATCTTGTGAAACTCAGATAAAGCGATGCCAGAATCGGGAAGGCTCCGAAGATGCCCAAGCCCAAAAGCCAGGGGGATGCAAAGACGTACCCTAGCTTCTTCTCCTGTTTCCTTAAGGCACCGAGTGAGTTCTTGTTTTGTTTGTTTTTGGCCATGCTGCACACCTCGAGATGTTAGTTTAGTTTGCTGCTTCGTAGTTTTCGCGTTTCTCAATGTATAGGTTTCTGGCTTGCTGCAGGACTTGTTCTGCGGTGAGTTCACCGGAGAGCCCTTGTTGGAAGAACTGATCCCAGTCGATCGCGTGCCAGTTAGGGGCATAAGGTACGTATACCTTGTCAATGGCATAGTCTAGCTCGTTGACGAAAGCCTCCAGGATTTCATTGCCTTCGGCGTATGCTTCCATGGCGGGAATATTGCTCATCAACCAGCCGATGGTATCAGCGAGATCGAGCTGCGTATCGTAATCCATGATGTATTTGAGGAAAGCCCATGCACCGTCGCGTCTTTCGGCATCGCCGTTGTCATATAGTTCGATTGAGAAGCCGGAGCCCCAGTTGACACGGACACCGTCCTCATCGGGAAGCGGAATCGGTGCGACGCCGTAATTGAGTTCACCTTCGAGTGGTCTTAGGGTTTCATAAAGACCGTCGGTGGCGATCATCATGCCGACTCTACCGGCGGCAAACGGGTTGATGCCGAGCATTTCGTTGGCTTCACCGAAAGCATCGAGTGTGCTTCTTGGGTATTCTTCGTTGAAAGTGTACATCCACTCGAGGATTTCAAGGTGACGGTCGGTGTTCAACGTCGGGTTGAGGTCCTCATCGAAGAAGTCGAGTCCGGCTGTCCAGAGATACTGATGATACCAGCCTTCCCCGAAGGAAGGATCGAAACCGAGGACGTTGATGGTGTTACCGTCGACATCATCGATCTGCTTGGCGACCGTATAGAGTTCATCCCAGTTTGTCGGGACGTCGGCTTCCGTCAGACCAGCATCATGGAATAAATCCAGATTGTAATAAAGCATGCGGACCGTGGCGGAAAACGGCAAGGCATACAAGTCGCCGTCGTAAGAGGCGAATTCGAGCTGGTTGTCCAAAAATACGCTGGTGTCGATGGTATCGACATCGTTGTCGATGTCCGCCTGGATCATGTCGCTGATGTTATAAAGCGCTTGGTTGGAAGCTCTTAGAATGACATTATCCAGTGTATGGTATCCGACATCCGGGGCATTGCCGGAGGCGATGGCGATGTTGACCCTGTCCCAGTAGTCCCAGAAGTTGATGCCGGTGCCGCGGACGAAATACTCTTCTTGTGATTCGTTGAATTCGCGGACGATGCGGCGCATGCCGGAATAGGATTCACTGCCGACTGGGGACATGTGCCAAAATTCGATTTCGATGCGATCACCGATATCTTCCCGGTTGCAGGCAGCCAGGGTGAATACCGTGATGAGCATCAGGGTGATGAGTGCTATTTTCTTCATATCGATTACTCCTTTTTATTATTTTCTATAATTTTTTAACCTTTGATGCCTGTGAAGGTGATGCCTTCGATGAAGTGTTTTTGTGCAATGAAGAACAAGACGATTGTCGGGGCCATGACGAGGATGGCCGCGGCCATCATCAGATCATATCGACCCGTGAATTGTGTCTGGAAGCCTCTTAGTCCCAAGGCCAAGGTCCAGTGATCGGGATTAGAAAGGTAGATCAGAGGGCCGAAATAGTCGTTCCAGACAAACATGAACACCAGCAGTGACACGGTGAGCAGAGCGGGTTTTGTCAGTGGTAGCATGATGTAGAAGAAAATCTTGAAGTGACCGGCGCCATCGACAATCGCGCTTTCGGTGAGCTCACGCGGAATGCCTTTGAAGAACTGGCGCAGTAAGAAGATATAGAAGGCAGCCCCGCCGCCGAAGAAGTACGGCACGATAAGGGGGAGTCTGGTTCCGAGCCATCCGATCTGCGCATAAAGGATATAAGAGGGGATCAGAATGACTTGTGCCGGAATCATCATGGTCGCAAGCATGACCACGAACAAGGTATCACGGCCGGGCCACCGAAGCTTGGCGAAAGCGTAGGCGGATAGGGTTGCGCTGAACAAAGTACCCATTACTGCGAAGAACACCAGGATGAGGGAGTTCTTGAGGTACATCAGGAAGGGCACGGTGGTCACAGCGGTATAGAAATTACGCCATTGCGGGTCTTCCGGCAAGAGCACTTCGATACCCCTTAAAAGTTCGGCCGGTGTTTTCAGTGCCGTGGACAGCATCCATACAAACGGAAACAGGAAGACAAACGACAATGCGAGCAATACGATATGGATGATGGCACTTTTAATTCTGCGTCTTTGGGATAATGTCAGTTTGGGGTCACGGTGTTCTTTTTCAATTTGGTTCATCTGCACCGGTATCACCCCGCTTATCTATCGTGTGGATCGAAGTGTCTTTCAACCGGAGGAAACGCGGGTGATAGACCTCGACATTGTCCAGATGGTGCTGCATATCGTAGGTGTTGACGTTGTAGGTGACCAGAATGTCATCGGGTTTGGATAGATGCGGGTGTGCCTTGGCGTTGTAGGTATAAGCCGTACGACCCAGGCTCACGGGTTCTTCGCATTCATAGACGATGCGCGGTTCGCTGAAGGGACCCGCAGGGGTATCGCCGATAGCATAGGCGACGTATTTCGAGTCGACGTTGTATTGGAAAACGGCGAGATATTTGCCTTTGTTGGCGCCGGTCTCGATCGGGGAGACACTCATTTCACAGGAGATGTGTTTGAGGATGGAGCTGGCTTCTTCCAGCGAACTGACCCAGGCACCGTCGCTATAAAAGCGCCAGGCATCCAGGGTTTCGAATTGTTCGGGCTTGACACGGGCCACTTTCAAAGTGCGCTCACCGTTAATGGTGTTGTATCCATAGATATAGATGTAGCCGTCGGCGTTGATGTGACCGGAGGCTTTGCTGTTGTTCATGATCGCAGCACCGAAGACCCATTCGTCGTTTTTCTTGCCACGGTATAGACAGGTCGGTTTTTGCTGGTGGTGTTCGAAGTCGACCTTGCCGTTCTTGATGGGGGATTTGATCATGGATACGCCTTCGACAGCGAACTGAAGGCCTTCGGGTTTGTCGGGATCCGGGGTTATGATCAAGGGCAGAAAATAGATCGCATCGTCGATGACGACCCCGTCTTGCAACCAGAACCAGGCGTGTTTTTTCTCGCGTGAGAGTTCGCTCGTCGCTTCGACGGCGATGTCGCACAGTTGTTGGTTGTCGTTGGTATAAAAGACGGTTTTCTGCAGACCGAAGATCACTTCGGCGGTGTCGTTTGCGTCATAATGGTTGCCGGTGCCCTGCTTGGCAGGGACGTGCATCTTGACATACCGGCAGGGTTTATGGACGGGAATGACATTGGGCTTGTCTGCATTGGTGGCTTTTTCCAAGCTGAATTCTCCAAGAGAAAGCCATTTGTCCTGATCGAGCGAGACACTGATTGCGATCTTTTTCACACCGCGGTTGAGCATGCTCTCGTCTGCCAAGGGATAGGGACGGTAGTTGTAGATGTCGATGGTAGAGATGTGCTGGTTCTGGTTCAGATCGAACAAAAGTTCCACTTTTTCCGGATGATACCCCGAAAGATAACCTTGATGGTCATCCACGGTATAGTTGACAAGGTTTTGTGCTACCGTGCCTTCATACACCATCGCATTTTCAGGACTGAAATAAGGAATGACGTTGTTGTGCGAATTCGTGTTGATGTTGAATTCGATATCTTTATGATTATCTCCATTGCCCTTTAAGTATGCGATGGTGTTTGCAGGCATGAGGAGGGGGGGGAAGCGTTTTTTGGTCCTGGGATCGCTTTTGCCGATCAAAGTATCGCCGAAGACGAAAATCGTCTGGGCGTCTTTTTGGTCATAGGTATCTCGGCCGTTTTTGATGTTGAAGGAAAAGATTCCGTCACCGCCGGTCCAACCGCTATAGCGGATGAAAGGTTTGCGCCATGTTTCATCCTTTTTCGCCACATATCCGGTGCCGGGATATATCTCGATCGAATCCTCTTTTTTTGCGGTAAACCTTATCAATCTTGCGGTTTGGTCCTTGAAATCGGACGGATCGTCGAGTGATTTCCATGAGTCAATATGGAAAAATTCTGTTTTGATTATGTTTTTATGCCTGATTTTACCTAAGGGCATATATTGCTTTAAATCGATTTCCAACGCTTTGTTGGGCGTTATTTTTACCTTTAAAATTGGTTGTATGTTTTTCATGGGCACACCTCGTTGTGTTTTAGAAAGCCTTTACATGCTTATTCTATCATAATAATAAAACGTTTACATGTTGATGTGCTTTCTTGAGCAAGATTAATTAGTCTTACCGCATGACATGTAGGGTATTTTGTGCCAAGTTGCAAAGAAAAAGGACCCTGATGCATGGGTCCTAATCGGATCTGATTTCTGTCATGATGATGAATCTCGGGTTGTAGACGCGCGCGTTTTTCAGTGCCATGGCGCGGTAGCCGTTGACGTTGTAGGTGATGACATATACCCCTTCTTCGCTTAAAAGCGGATGCATTTTTGCGTTGTAGGTGAAGGCAAAATCAAGCAGATGGGGTTCAGGGGCATGATAGATGGTGGTAAATGGTTCGAAGGGTCCAAAAGGCGTATCGCCGATGCTGTAGACGACCCTGCCGGAGATGGTGTCTTCCATCGACACGAGCATGTATTTATCTTCATAGACGCCGCTCGGGATGTGGG
>SL_3KL_010_SEDDRAFT_10001278_pt1 | contig 22662 bp, 18 predicted proteins | sample SodLakKL_010_SED_2_FD_10381 | JGI IMG/M metagenome (IMG submission 10381) | reverse complement strand
GGGTGGGCGATCCGGTTCGGTTTCGATTGGCTGTTGTGGTGCGGTGTCGTCTCGCGGCTCGGGGAGCGGGGCGTCGGCCGGAGGCGGTGTGGCGCAGGCGGACAGGACTAGCAGGACACCCGCGAGCGTCCAGGGGGCGATTCTGCAAACCCACGCAGCTCGCGCGACTCCCGGTTCAGGACACGGATAGTTTGAGGCGAATGTTTCTTTACACATTGTCCGGCTCCCTCTGTCATCGCGATTCGGCGATGAACCTGTAGTGGTGACATTCTCTGTTGGGCAATACGACGTCGGCGGCGCCTTTGGATGCACCTGCAGGGCTCAGAGAGTCTCGAAGGCCCCGAGCCAGCCGCCGACCGTGGCCGATGCCAGCCATTGATCGACGGTACACGGCGGTGGCGGCCCTTCGGTCAACCATTGACGCAGGCGCGCGGTCAGGGCATCGATATCGCCGGNCGGGTATCGGTATCGGGCTGGATACTGTTCCGGGTAGCACAGNGCGTCGGGTACCAGCGGGCGGACCCCGGCGCTGGCCGCTTCGAGCATGCTGATGCCCTGGAATTCGTGAACGGCGGTGCTGACGGCGACCCCGGCGCGTCCCAGCAGGTGCTGGTACTGGTCGGGCGGCAGGTGACCGTCAGCGATGATGCGGTCGGGCAGGGCATGACGCAGGCGCGCCAGGGGCTCGGGTACGGTGCGCGGCCGCTTGCCCAGCAGGGCGAGCCGGAATTCCACTCCGGACTCGGCCAGCGCAATCATCGCCTTGCTGAAGACCTCCGGCGCCTTGTCGTATTCCCAGCGATGGTTCCAGACGATCAGGCGAAGATCGCGCTGTTCGCTGGGGTGAACGGGTTCGACCGGTACCGGCAGCACTTCACATCGCGGTGCCAGCCGCTCGCGTACCCGCTCGGGTATGCCGTCGGGCATCAGGCCGAGAAGCTCGTCGACGCCGTCGAGGAAACTGTCGCGGTTGAAGCGTGAATTGAACAGCAAGCGATCGGCCGCCAGGGCGCCGTAGAGCTGCACCATGCGCGGCTCGATCGAGCGGACCTGGTGCTCGCTCATCGGGTAGGCAAACTGGTTTTCGTGGAAGTAATACCAGGCGGGAGCTTCGGTCAGTTGCCGGTTGAGACCCTTGATCGTGGCCAGGTCGACCATGGAAGTCGCCAGGACCAGGTCGGGCGGCTCGGCGCCGATCACGTCCAGCCAACTCAGCGGATTGCCGCGAATGCGCCAGGCGAAATATCTGCCGGGCAGTTCCAGAGCCTGCCACTCAACGCCGTTGATGTTGCGCTGCAGCCAGTCCGACCAGACGGCGTGACTGTCGGAGCGGTAGGCTGAAAGCAGCAGGACGTTTTTCACTGGCGGTGGCGGGGCAGGAGTGTTAAGTGTGAAGTGTTAAGTGTGAAGTGTGAAGTGTGAAGTGTGAAGTGGCGCTTTACCTGGTACCTCGAACCTGCTTCAATCCGGTTACGATTGCTTTATGAGCGATCTGTTTTCCCGCCACGATGTCGAAGCGGAGGCCGCGGCCGGCCCGCTGGCTGATCGACTGCGACCGAGAACTTTCGATGAGGTCGTCGGGCAGGATCATCTGCTGGGCGCAGACGGCCCACTGCGGCGCATGGTCGATACGGGCAAGGTGTCTTCGCTGGTTTTCTGGGGGCCGCCGGGCACGGGCAAAACGACGCTGGCCCGGTTGCTGGCGCAGGTCGGGGATCTCGAATTCGTTCAGATATCGGCCATTTTTTCCGGCGTCGGCGATCTCAAGCAAATCTTCGAGGCGGCCAGGATTCGGCGTGCGAACGGGCAGGGTACCTTGTTGTTCGTCGACGAGATTCACCGTTTCAACCGCGCCCAGCAGGACAGTTTTCTGCCGCATGTGGAAGATGGCACCATCACCCTGGTCGGCGCGACCACCGAGAACCCATCGTTCGAACTCAATGCAGCCCTGCTCTCGCGGATGCAGGTACTGGTGCTCCGGCGTCTGGACGAGGCGGCGCTCGCGCGCCTGCTGGGCCGCGCCGAGGAACAACTGGAGGTGTCATTGCCGCTGACCGGCAAGGCCCGCGAAATGTTGTTGGCCATGGCCGACGGGGACGGTCGCTATCTGCTCAATGCAGTCGAAGCGATCACCGGACTGGCCTCGCCTGACGAGCAGCTCGACGAGACCGCGCTGGCCCGGTTGATGCAGCGGCGCGCTCCGGCCTATGACAAGGACCGCGAGGAACACTACAATCTGATCTCGGCGCTGCACAAGTCACTGCGCGGATCGGATGCCGATGCCGCGCTGTACTGGCTGGCGCGCATGCTGGTCGGTGGCGAAGATCCGCTCTACATCGTCCGAAGGTTGATCCGCTTTGCTTCGGAGGATGTCGGGCTGGCCGACCCGCAGGCGCTGGTCCAGGCGCTGGCCGCCCGCGAGACCTACGAGGTGCTTGGTTCGCCGGAAGGCGAGCTGGCTATCGTCCAGGCGACGTTGTACCTGGCCACGGCGCCGAAGTCGAACGCAGCCTACAAGGCCGAGAAAGCCGCGATGGCGGCGGCCAGGGAGACGGGTTCTCTGGCGCCGCCGTCGCACATCCTCAACGCACCCACGGCGCTGATGAAGGAGCTCGGATACGGCCGTGATTACGTTTATGACCACGATACCGATGAGGGCTTTTCCGGCCAGGACTATTTCCCGGATACGATGCAGCGACGCCGGCTTTATCGGCCGGTCGAGCGCGGCTTCGAACGTGAAATCGGCAAACGTCTGGCCTGGTGGGCCCGAAAGCGCGGCAGTTGAAATGGCCAGCTGCGCATGCAGGCTTTTTTATTGTGAGCTCTATCTCTATAATGGCGTTTACGATTCATGTAGGCGGGGGTCAGGAATATGCCGCGCGACAAGGAACTGTTCGAAGCGTTGACGGAAGACACAGTCAAGCGTGCCGAGGAGATGTGCGCCTCGCTGTCCACCTCGCTGGGACTGGAGCGACGTGGCCAGACCACTTACTACCAGGGCGCGGTTTCCGACATGGCGGCCGACAGCAACCGCTTCACCAAGGTCACCGTGGCCGAAGCCGGTCGCGAACGCAACGTGACGATCATTTCCGATGCGCCGCTGCCGGAGACCCGCAAGGCACTGCTGGTCTACCGCATGGCGCCCGGTGACGACATGAAGTACATCGGCATCATCGGCGCGCCGCGCAGCGGCAACCGCCAGGATGATGAGCCCGGCAAGCAGTATTTCGCCCGTTTTGACATTCTCCAGGACGTGCGCAAGCGCTGATCATTGCGCTCGCGCACGACTGATCTCCAGCACCTTGGCGCCGCGAATGCGGCCTGATCGGATTTCCTCCAGCGCCCGGTTGGCGTCCTCCAGCGAGTAACGCTGCGTGAGCGGGCGCAATTGAGCGTGCGCGGCAGCCAGAGCGAGGAAATCGCGGATATCGCTGCGGGTCACGTTGGCAACCGACCGGATCGAGCGCTCCATCCAGAGTTGCTTCGCGTAGTCCAGTCCGGCCAGCAGTGACCGGTCCGTTTCTTCCTTGCTGATGGCGTTGACGACAAGCCGCCCGCCGGGTGCCAGTTGGTCGAGTGCGGCCATGACCGGCTCCCACACCGGTGTGGTGTCGATGATGGCGTCGGCCAGATGAGGTGACACGTCATGCGTGTCGCCGGCCCAGGCCGCGCCCGAGTCCAGTGCCTGTCTGCGTTGATCCGGGTTGCGCGCCCAGACCATGACCGGGCTGTCGGGCAGCAGGATGCGGGCCAGCTGCAATACCTGGTGGTTGGAGCCGCCGAAGCCGGTCAGGCCGAGCACCTGGCCGTCGACCAGTTCGCACAGGCGCAGGCTTCGCAATCCGATGGCGCCGCCGCACAGCATCGGTGCCGCGGCCGTGTCGTCGAGTCCGTCGGGAATGGGATGAACGAAGGTCGACGGTGCCGTCATGTACTCGGCGTAGCCGCCGTGGACGTGGCAGCCGGTGCCGCGAAATTCGGCACACAGGTTCTCCCGGCCCTCGCGACAGCGATCGCACTGGCCACAAGCGCTGAAGATCCACCCCACGCCGACGCGGCTGCCGATGGTTGGGGCGCCCTCGCTCCCGGGGCCGTGCGCCTCGACGGTGCCAACCACCTGATGGCCGGGCACGACCGGTAAACGGGCCGCCACGCGGCCGTCGATCTCGTCGAGCTCGGTATGACACACGGCACAGACATGGACACGGATCAGCACCTCGCCCGCTTCCGGCTCCGGTACCGGCAATTCGACGGCGCGCAGTGGCGCTGCACCGTCGTTGGCATCCCGCACGCGTTCGAGCAGCATGGCACGCATCAGGATTTCAACTCCAGGTGCAGTTCGATGGTGCCGAGCAGACGGCGCCGATCGATCCAGCCGGTGACCCGATCGCCGTCCATGACGGGCAACTGGTTGAGATTGTGCTCGTTGATCAATTGCAGGATGTCTTCGGCGCTGCTGTCGGGACCCACCCGCACCAGCTTTTCGGCTGGCGTCATGATGTCGGCAACGGTGGTCTGAGACCATCTGTCACGTGGCAGTTGGCGGGCGTCCGACAACGTGACCAGGCCAATCACGTTGTCACGATCACCGACAAAATGGGCGCGTAGTCCGCCGGCCAGCATGTGATCGTGCACCCATTGGTCGATTGGTGTCGCCGGAGGAACCAGGGGCAGGTGTTGATCGGCCAGATCGCGAGCCCGCAACCCGCGCAGACGCTTGCGCATCCCGAAATCCCGCCCGCTGGCCTCGGCCATGTTGAGCAGGAACCAGGCGATGATCATGATCCACAGCCCGCCGAGCAGGTTGCCCATGGCCAGCATGCTCCACAGGCCGACGGCAAACAGGCCGTAGGCCACCAGCCGTCCGCCCATGACCGCCGCCCGCATGCCACGCGCGGCGTCACCGGTGAACTTCCAGACCAGCGCGCGAAAGACGCGGCCGCCATCGAGCGGAAAGCCGGGGATGAGGTTGAATACGGCAACGACGAGATTGATCAGCCCCAGCCAGCTCATGGCCACCGACAGCGGTTCGCTGATCGCCGCTGCCGGCAGCGCCAGCAGCAGGAACCCCGCGGCCAGTGCGAAACTGACTGCCGGTCCGGCGATGGCTATCCAGAACTCGTCGTTGGCCGACTCCGAGTCCTTGCTGATCTGCGCCATACCGCCGAAGATGAACAGGGTGATGGCCCTGACCGGTATGCCGCGGCGAATGGCGACAACGCTGTGTCCCATTTCATGGGCGAGGATGCTGGCAAAGAACAGCAGCACCGTGGCCACGGTGGTGATCATGACGACAGGCAGAGACCAGTCCGGGTAGGCCTGGTGGAGCCCGGCGCCCAGCGAGACCAGCAGCAACACGAAAATGATCAGCCAGCTGACGTGAATCTCGATGCGGATGCCGCGGATGTACCCCAGCACGAGGACGGATCGGAACATGCGCATACTCCGGAACGGTGTCACCCGATTCTAGCGCAGGATCCTCTCGTTTCTTGACCGTTGCCCGGAAAATGTCGTCAGCACGATGGTCAGCAGCCACAGCGCACACAGGAAGTCGATGGCTGTGGAACCGTAGTAGATGCCGCTGATGCCGATGAACTGTGGCAGCACCAGCATGACCGGGGCATAGAGCAGCAACTGGCGCGAGATCGACACCGTGGTGGCCTTGCCGGGCTGCTCGATGGCCGGCAACAGCGCCAGTGCCGTGAACACGATCGGCAGCACCGGCAGCACCAGCATCAGGACCCGGAAATGGTGCAGATCCGCGGCACTGAACGCCGCCTCCGGCAGCATCAGACCCAGCACCGGGTCGGGAAACAGGTTCATCAGTATCCAGATCGGCACGATCATCATTGCGCCGGCGGCAACGAAGGTCCAGTAATGCCGTTGCACCCGTTGCCACTGGCCGGCACCGTAGTTCATTCCGGCGACCGGCTGGAAGGCGCGCATCAGGCCGAACAGCGGGGTGATGATGAACAGCAGCAATCGCCAGGCAGCACCGAAGAAGGCGATGTCATGCTCGTTGCCGATGCGGGCGAGCATGTTGAACACCACGATGGCCTGGACCAGCCCCATGGAGCTCATGATCATGGCCGGCGTGCCCAGGCGCACGATGCGCGCGGTCAGCTTTCGCGGCAGGCCGACGAAATGCGCATCGACCGGGTAGCTGGCGTGGCCAAGCAGGTAGCGGCGCCACACCAGCATGCCACCGATGGCACCACCGATATTGGTCGCCCAGGCTGCACCGGCCACGCCCCAGTCGAACACGACGATGAAGATCGGCGTCAGCGCCACGTTGGCGGCCAGGCCGAGGCCCATGTAGCCGGCGGCCAGCTTCATCTTGCCTTCGCCGCGCAACAGCATGTTCAGGGTCATGCCCGCGATGGCACCGATGCCGCCCAGCGCCGAGGCGCGCAAGTAGGCGGCCGCGATGGGAATCAAGTCGTCGCGAGCGCCCATGCCGTAGACCAGGCTTTCGGCGAACAGGCCGCCGATCAGCGCATAAAGGAGCGCCATTGCCCCGGCAATGGCCAGCGCGGTGCCGGGCAGCCGGCGCACGACGTCCTGATCGCCGCGCCCGATGGCGATCGACAGGGCCACGCCGCCACCGATGCCGGCCAGTGACCCCAGACCCAGGGTGATCTGGGTGACGGGATAGGCCAGCACCGCGCCGGCCAGCGCCTGCTCGCCGATCAACTGACCGATATAAACGGCATCCATGACCGTGTTGAGGCCGAACGCCACCATCACGGCCACCGCGGGCCAGGCCATATGCCAGACGACCCGCCAGGGGTGACCTTCGAGAATCAATTGCGCGTGCGGATCGCCGCGGTCGCGCACCGAGGCATTTTCGGCGTGTTCCTGCTGCATGGCTTGTGATCAGCCTCCAGTCCGCAGGATACGCACGGGCGGAGTATTCAACACCGACCGGTTGCCCAGCCAGCCGCTGCCGACGACCAGCACGATGGCCACCACGAAACCGGAGATGAACAGCACCGGTGAGGGCTGGTAGCGGAACTCGAACAGCTCGGCGGCCAGGAACCATCCGGTCACGCCGGCCCCGGTCGTGGCCAGGGCGGCGGCAATCAGGGCCATGACGCCGTATTCGACCAGCAGGCCGCGGCGGACCATGCGGTTGTCGGCGCCCAGGGTTCGGATCAGTGCCGCCTCGTGACGGCGCTCGTCCCGGGTGGCCTCGAGTGCGGCGAGCAGAACCACGAGCCCGGCCAGCAGGGTGAAGAAAAAGACGACCTGGGCGGCCTGGCTGACTCTGTCGATGATTTCACCAACCCGCTCGATGATGGCGCCGATGTCGATCACGGACACATTCGGCCAGGTGCGCGTGAGCTCGCGCAACAGAGTGCTGTCGGCATCGCCAAGGTGGAAGCTGGCGATCAGTTGGTGCGGCAGAAAGTCGGCCGCCTCGGGCGTCAGCAGAATGAAGAAATTGACGTTGAACGAATTCCAGTCGACTTCGCGGATGCTGGTGACGGTCGCGCTGAAGCTGCGCGCCCCCGACTCGAAGTTCAGTTCGTCGCCCAGGCTCACGCCCAGTCGCTCGGCCCACATCGCCGCCAGCGAGATTTCGCCGGTCGCGTCAGGAGCGAAGAATTCGCCGGCGACGATTTCGTTGGCCGGTGGCAGCTGGTCGATCCATGAGACGTTGACCTGGCCGGCCATGCGGTCATCGGGCGGACGCTCGCCGTTGATCGCGATCAGGTTGGCATTGGCCATCGGCCGGACCTGCAGGTTGACCACGCCGGCCTCGCGCAGCGTCCGCTCGACGTCCGCGGCCTGGTCGGGCTGGATATTGACGGCAAAATGGTCGGGTGCATCGGCCGGCAGGCTGGTCCGCCATTGTTCGAGCATCTCGGCGCGCACGATCACCAGCAACAGCAGGGCCATCAATCCCAGTCCCAGTGCGGTGACCTGGACGATGCCGGCACCGCGGCGGCGTTTCAGTCCGGCCAGTCCGAATCGCCATGCGGCACGGGCACGAGCGGCCAGTTGGCCGCTGACGAGCATGGCCAGCCAGCCGAACAGCGCCAGACTTGCGGCCAGGGCGGCACTGGCACCGAGAACGATCAGCGCCAGGCGGGCATCGCCCAGTTGCACCACCGGAATGGCAAGGGCAGCACCGACCGGCAACAACCACAGCAGCCGCGATATGCCGATGCGCTGATCCAGCGAGCGATTGAGAATTCGCATCGGCGGTACGCCGCGCAGGTTCAGTAGTGGCGGCAGGGCGAAGCCTGCGGCCAGCAACAGGGTGAACACGCCGGCGCCGGCCAGTGGCTGGAAGCGCACCGGCGGCAGGTTGTTGCCCGGTCCGTCGGCCAGGATATGGGCAATCAGTTCCTGGGCGATCAAGCCTGCCGTTCCACCGACAACGATGCTGATCAGTACCAGCCACAACAGCATCAGCGTGAGGGCGCCCATGACCTCACCGCCTTTCGCACCGAATGCCTTGAGCAGGGCGACCAGGTCGCGTTGTGCCAGGGAGAAGCGCATGGCCGAGAGCAATACGGCCACGGCGGCCAGGATCACCGCGGTCAGCGCGGCCACGCCGAGAAAACGGCGCGCCTGGGTCAGCGCCATCCCGGTCTGATCTTCGGTATCGGCCACGGTAATCAACCGTTGGTTGTCGTCCAGGCGCGATTGCACCCAGTTGCGAAAATCGTTCACCGCCGCCTCGCTGCCGGCCACCAGCAGGCGGTAGCGGGCGCGGGCGCCCGGGCCCAACAGCTCGCTGTCGAGCAGGTCGTCGATATGTACCATCATGCGCGGGGCCAGCAGGAAGCGTCCCCCGCCCCGGTCGGGCTCGAACAGCAGGGTGCGGGTGATGGTCAAGTCGCTGTAGCCCAGCTCGGTCGTGTCGCCGATCCCGGCGTCCAGGGCGCGCAGGCCGCGGGGTTCCAGCCAGGCGGTTCCCCTGTCGGGCAATCGGGAAACCGTATCTTCCGGACCGTCTATCTCGGCGGCGATGCGAAGCTGACCGCGCAGTGGGTAGCCGCCACCCACGCCCTTGACGTCGATGAGCTGGCTTTCATCACCCACGAAGACCGCTGTGCTGACCAGGATGATTTCTCCCGTGTCCAGGCCCAGACGTTCGGCTTGTACGAGGAATTCGGGGGGCAGCCGATCACGTCCGGCAACCACCAGGTCGGCGGCCAGTGCTTCTCCGGCCTCGCGCTCAAGCGCCCGTCCGATGCGGTCGGTGAACAGGCTGACCGCGCTCATCGCGGCCGTGGCGACGACCAGGCCAGCGACCAGCATGGCCAGAGCGCCGGAGCGGCCCTGGCGGGCGAGGAGGCGGAATGAGAGGGTTAAGGGGTTCATTGGGTGGTTGGCTGGTTCACTGGTTCGTCTGTTCGTCTGTTCGTCTGTCGGATCTCCGGGCCCTCGTTAATCCGTTAACCCGTTGGCCCGTTGCCTTCAGCCCGTCACCGCCTTTTCGACCAGTTGTCCATCGACGATTTCTTCGATGTGGGCGCAGCGGCGGGCCAGGTCCATGTCGTGGGTGACCAGGACCAGGGCGGTGTCGTGGTCGCGGTTCAGATCGAATAACAAATCGGCGATGGACTGACCGGTACGCCGGTCGAGGTTGCCGGTGGGTTCGTCGGCGAACAGGATGGCGGGATTGCCGGCAAAGGCGCGGGCAATCGCCACGCGCTGCTGTTCGCCTCCCGACATCTGGCGCGGATAGTGATCCAGGCGATGGTTCAGGCCAACCTGGGTCAGCGCTTTGACGGCGCGTTCATGGACGCCGTCGAAGCCGGCGATCTCGAGGGCGAGCATGACGTTCTCCAGGGCGGTCAGGCTGGGCAGCAGGTGAAATGACTGAAATACGAAGCCAACCTGGCGTCGGCGCAGCCTGGCGCGCTGGTCTTCATCGAGCTGCTTGAGATCGGCGTCGGCCAGCCGGATATCTCCCGATGTCGGCAGCTCGAGGCCGGCCAGGAGGCCGAGCAGAGTGGTCTTTCCGGACCCCGAGGCGCCGACGATGGCCAGCGTTTCGCCGGCGTTCAGGCTCAGGGTGATATCGTCGAGTATATCGAGTCGGCCGCCGGGTGCATCGACGGAAAAGCCGACATGCCGGCACGACAGGATTTCCCGGGGTGATTGATTCATGATGAAAGTTTTTTCCAGTTTGATCTATCTGTTGCTTGCGCTGGGCATGGCCGGTACCGCCTCTTCGCTATACGCGGGCCCTGTGCTGGTGGTCGGCGACAGTTTGTCAGACGCCTACAACATGCCGCGTGAAGCCGGCTGGACGCATCTGCTGTCCGAACGCCTGGGCGAAGACTTCGAAGTGGTCAATGCCAGCATCTCGGGTGAGACCACCGCGGGTGCGGCCACCCGGATCCACGACCTGCTTGCAGATTACCGCCCCGGTCTCATGCTGATCATTCTCGGCGGCAACGATGGTCTGCGCGCACTCAGCCCGCGCCAGATCAGGGACAATCTGGCGGCGGTCATCGAAAAGGGCAAGGCCTCGGGTGTGGAAATAGCGCTGATGCAGATCCGGATGCCACCCAACCTGGGGCCTGCCTACGTGCGCCGTTTTGAACAAATCTACCCGGACCTGGCCAAAGAGTACGGCATCGAGTTGCTCCCGTTCTTTCTCGAAGATCTGTTCGATCAACCCGGCATGATGATGGCCGATGGCATCCATCCCACGCCGGAAGCCCAGCCGAAGATGCTCGAGCGACTCTGGCCGGCGCTGGAACCACTGCTTCCCACCGACTGAGTCACCGGCATTAAAAGCGAGCGCAACACGTTCGTAAACGGGTTTGCGTTTATCATGAGGGGAGTTCCCGGCTAACGACACGAATCCAAGCGGAGCGAACCCGATGTCCGAACGCGAAATCATGGAATACGACGTGGTGATCGTCGGTGCCGGCCCGGCCGGGCTGGCTTGTGCCATTCGCCTCAAGCAACTGAACGACGATCTCAACGTCTGCGTGATCGAAAAGGCGGCCGAAATCGGCGGCCATATCCTGTCCGGCGCGGTGATCGAGCCAGAACCGCTTGATCGGTTGATCGAGGGCTGGCGCGACGATCCGCCGCCGATCTGCGTGCCGGCCGGTCGTGACCAGTTCCTGAAGCTGTCGAAGACCGGTTCGCGCAAGCTGCCGACGCCGCCGCAGCAGAAGAATCACGGCAACTTCATCGTCTCGCTGGGCGCGATGTGTGCATGGCTGGCGCCGAAGGCCGAGGCACTCGGTGTCGACCTGTTTCCCGGCTTTGCGGCTGCCGACCTGTCGTACAACGACAACGACGAGATCCAGGGCGTGATTATTGGCGATATGGGCGTTGACAAGGACGGCAACTACAAGGATACCTACGTCCAGGGTATCGAGATCCGTGCGGCCGTGACGGTGCTGGGCGAGGGCTGCCGCGGGCATCTGTCCAAGCGTGCGATCAGCAAGTATTCGCTGGATGCCGAGTGCGACCCGCAGACCTACGGCATTGGCATGAAGGAGCTCTGGCAGTTGCCTGAAGGGCGCGTCGAGCCCGGGCTGATCCAGCACACCGTCGGCTGGCCCTTGCCCGGCGAAATCTACGGCGGCAGCTTCGTCTACCATCTCGACAAGGATCGCGTCGCCGTGGGTTTTGTCTGCGGCCTGGATTACCAGGATCCGAACTTCAGCCCGTTCGAGGCCTTCCAGCAATTCAAACACCACCCGATGATGAAGGAGCTGCTCGATGGTGGCGAGATCCTGTCGGCCGGAGCGCGCGCACTGGTCGAGGGCGGCTACCAGTCGCTGCCGAAGGTGGAGATGCCCGGAGCCGTGCTGATCGGCGATTCTGCCGGCCTGCTCAATGTTCCCAAGATCAAGGGCACTCACCAGGCGTTGAAGTCGGGCATGCTGGCCGCCGAGCACCTGGCCGAAAAGGTCTCCAGCGAGGGTTTCGACGCCCGCCTGCGCGAATCCGATATCGTGACCGAACTCAAGAAGGTCCGGAATGTTCGTCCCGGTTTCAACAAGGGGCTGTGGCGTGGCATGGCCACCGCCGCGGTCGAGACGGCGACCGCCGGCAAGCTGCCGCGCACGCTGCCCAATCACGCCGACCACGAGCAGTTCCGCAAGCTCGACGAACAGGGTTTCAAGTACGATTTCGTGGAGCGCGACCTGCCGCCGCGCGATCGCCTGGCCTCGGTGTACTTCGCCGCCACCGCGCATGACGAGGACCAGCCGGTGCACCTGAAGATCGTCGAGCCGGATGTTTGTTTTACCCGCTGCGAGGAGGAGTACGGCAATCCCTGCACGCGTTTCTGTCCGGCCAACGTTTACGAGAAGGTGGAAGACGAGAACGGCAAGCGTATCCAGATCAACGCCGCCAATTGCGTGCACTGCAAGACCTGCGACATCGCCGACCCCTACCAGGTCATCGAGTGGGTCACGCCGGAAGGCGGCTCCGGCCCCAACTACACCAACCTTTGATGAAGGGTTCAGGTTTCAGGGGTCAGGATTCAGGGGTGGCCTCGACCGCCTCCCGGGATCCTGTCCTGAAACCTGAACCCTGAAACCTGAAACCTTTCCATGCCTCCCAACTCCTTCGGCCATCTTCTGACCATCACGACCTTCGGCGAAAGCCACGGGCCGGCGATTGGTTGCGTGATTGACGGTTTTCCGCCGGGCATGGAGATCACGGCTGAGGAAATCCGCACCGAGCTGATGCGGCGGGCGACGGGGCAGAGTCGGTGGACCTCGCAGCGCAAGGAGGCCGAGGAAGTGCAGATTCTTTCCGGCACCTTCGAGGGCCGGACGACCGGCACGCCGATCGCCCTTGTGATTCACAACACCGACGCACGCTCGAAGGACTACTCGAAGATCGCCGCACAGTTTCGTCCAGGGCATGCCGACTATACCTATCACCACAAGTACGGCATCCGCGACTATCGTGGAGGAGGGCGCTCCTCGGCACGGGAGACCGCCATGCGCGTCGCAGCCGGTGCCCTGGCGCGTAAGTGGCTGAATGAAAAGGCCGGGATCACGATTACCGGCTGGCTGGCCCAGATCGGCGAGCTTGTCTGCGACGAGCATTTCGACGAATCGGTGATCGACACCAGTCCGTTTTTCTGTCCCGATGCGAGCATGATCGGCCCGCTCGAGGATTACATGAAGAAGCTATGGAAATCCGGCGACTCGGTGGGTGCCCTGGTCAGGGCGCGTGCCGTCGGTGTGCCGGTGGGCCTGGGGGCGCCGGTGTATGCCAAGCTCGACGGCGACCTGGCCGCGGCGATGATGAGCATCAACGCCACCAAGGGCGTGGAAATCGGTGCAGGGTTTGGTTCGGTGGCTCAGAGGGGGACCGAGCATCGCGACGAGATCACTCCCGAAGGCTTCGAGTCCAATCACGCCGGCGGCGTCCTGGGTGGGATTTCCACCGGCCAGCCGGTCGAGGTGGCGGTTGCCTTCAAGCCGACTTCGTCGCTCAGGCTGCCCGGCAAAACCGTGGATACTTCGGGCCAGCCGGTTGAAATCGTCACCACCGGCCGCCATGACCCTTGTGTCGGGATTCGCGCCGTCCCCATCGTCGAGGCGATGCTGGCCCTGGTGATCATGGATCACTGGCTGCTGCATCGGGCCCAGTGCGGCGATGTGGAAGAGCAGACGCCCCGGATTCCGGGGTGATCGAGGGCGGTTAAAGGTAAAAGGTAAAAGGTAAAAAGCGAAAGGTAAAAGGCGAAAGGCTTTTCCCCTTTCCCCTCTATTCCTCTCACCCACTATCCCGGCAAAATCAAACTCCAACTTTTGAAGCAGGCGAAATGAATACAAGCGAGAAGAACACCGGATTTCGAGTAGCCGTGGTCGGTGCGACCGGGGCCGTGGGTGAAGTCATGCTGGAACTGCTGGCCGAGCGCCAGTTCCCGATCAGCGAGATCGCGGCCCTGGCCAGCAGTCGCTCTGCCGGAAGCCAGGTGCAGTTCGGCGGCAAGAGCGTGACGGTCGAGGACCTGGCCACCTTCGATTTCAGTGGCTGGGATTTCGCCTTGTTTTCTGCCGGCGGCGGCATATCTGCCGAGCACGCCCCGAGGGCCGCGAAGGCCGGATGCACCGTCATCGACAACACCTCGCATTTCCGCATGGACCCGGACTGCCCGCTGGTCGTGCCCGAGGTCAATGCCGACGTGCTTGATGATTTCTCCGGCGGCGGTATCATCGCCAACCCCAATTGCTCGACCATCCAGATGGTACTGGCCGTGGCACCCATTCATCGGGCTGCCGGCGTGTCGCGCATCAACGTGGCCACCTACCAGTCGGTGTCCGGCGCCGGCAAGGCGGCCATGGAGGAACTGGCCCAGCAGAGCAAGGACCGGTTCAACTTCAAGGAACCGAAAGTCGAGGCACTCAATGCCCCGATCGCCTTCAACGTCATCCCCATGATCGATGTGCTGCAGGACAACGGGTACTCGAAAGAAGAGATGAAGATGCACAACGAGACCCGTCGCATTCTCGGAACCGACGACATCGCGGTCAACGCCACAGCTGTCCGCGTGCCGGTGTTCTTTGGCCATGGCGAGGCCGTGCACCTGGAAACCGTCGAGCCGCTGGAAGTCGAGCAGGCCCGCGAGTTGCTTGCCGACGCCGCCGGCGTGGAGCTGATGCAAGGCGAGGAACTGGCTACGCCGCTGACCCATGCCAGCGGGCACGACCCGGCCTATGTCTGCCGCCTGAGGCGTGATCTCAGCCATCCCCGGGGGCTGTGTTTCTGGGTCGTGGCCGATAACGTCCGCAAGGGTGCGGCGCTCAATGCCATCCAGATTGCCGAGTACCTGGCTGCCCGCAAAACGGCATGACATCCGAGCGGGGTATTCGCGCTGCTTCCATGCGGCCTGAAGTCATTGGTATACTCGCTTGAATTAAGGCGAGTAATTGTCCGACTAAGAGGGTTCCGGCGCCAATGTCATTATTCAGTAATCGCTTGACCGTGTTCGCCCTGCTGGGCGGACTGGTGTTGTTGTTTCCCGCCGATGGCCTGAGGGCGTTGGGCCTGGGGGAGGCGCGGGTGGACTCGTACCTGGGGCAGCCGCTGGATGTGACCATACGTCTGCTGGATGCGGAGTCCGATGTGGTCGAGGCAATGACCGTGGCGCCGGCCTCGCCGTCCGATTACGAACGGCTCGGTCTGCCCTCCGAATCCCTGGGGCTTGGCCTGGACGTGTCGATCGATCGCAGCACCGAGCCGCCAACGATTCGCCTGCGGTCGCAGCGGCCGGCCAACGATCCCATTGTCCAGGTCCTGGTCGATGCACGTTTTGCCAGTGGCCGGGTGTTGCGTGAGTACACCCTGTTTCTCGACCCGCCCACGATCGATTCACCGCCTCCGGCCAGTCGAGCACCCCAAGAGGTGGCCGAAGCGGACCCGGCACCGGGTGATCCGGCGCCGCGCGAGCAGCGGCCGGCGCCGCGCCAGCCAGCCGCCGCCGATCCCGAGCCGGCAAGTGAGCGCCCAAGGCTTGCGGCTGATTCGGTGACGGTCGCGCGTGGCGATACATTGTGGGGAATCGGTTATGGCTGGCGGCCGGATCCGGGGTTGAGCATGGACCAGGTCATGCTGGCCATCTTCGAGCGCAATCGCCATGCGTTCATGGACGAGAACATCAACCGACTGCGAAGCGGCGCCGAGCTGGCCATGCCAAGTGTCGACGAGGTGCGCAGCGTCGGTCGCGGTGAGGCCGAGCGACGTGTCCGGGAACACATGCAGGCCTGGCAGCAGGCCGATCCGGCACGCGATGTGCCGGTGGTCGCCGACGCGGGCGTGCCTGAAGCCGATCCGGTTGAGCCGGCACCGGCAACGGCAACGGCCGAAGAACCGGAAGATGTCGTGCATCGCCTTGATGTCGTGCCGCCGGAAGATGACGAGTTTGCCGACGGGCCGGCGGTGTCGGACGGTGACATCCGCCGGGTGCGCGGTGCGCTGGTCGAGGTCGAGGAAGAAATCCTGGCCGAGGATCTCGACGGTGAAGCATTTGACGAGCATGTTGCCGAGATTCGGGAAGCGCTGGACAGTCGCGACATGGCCGGACTGGCCTTTGCCGAGGAATCCCTGGCCGAACTCGAGGCTCGCTTGCGCGAGGCCCGTCGCGAGCGTGACGAGGCGGAACGTCTGGCCGCTGTCGAAGAAGATGAGGTCGATACCTATTTTTCCGAACTGGAGCGCGAGCTAGTCGGTGACCCAGACGAAGATACCCCGGTGCCGGATGACGAGCCGGCGGTTGCCGCAGTCGATGACGTAAGGGATCCCGATGGCGAGTTGGCACCCGCCGAGCCGGTGACCGATCCGGTGGAAGAGGCCGCGCCCGTCGAGACCGATCAGCCGGTCGCCGCAGCGGCCGAACCCGAGGCGCAGACCGGATTGGCGCTGTGGCAGTGGCTGGCCATCGCCGTAGCCGTCATTGTCGCCTTGCTGGTGGCAGTGGGCGCCTTCGTGTTCCTGAAGCAGCGTCGAAATGCTGCCGCGGAAGCATCCGGCAGCGTTGCGGCAGGCGATGACGACGCCAGCGCTCGCAAGGCGGTTGCCCGTGATCCGTCCAACCTCGCGGCCCACCTGGCGTTGCTCAAGGTGCTGGCCGAGCGTGACGAGAACGATCGCTTTGCCGATGCCCTCGACCAGATGTATCAGCACGTCGACGACGAAAGCGATACCCACTGGCAGGAAGCCCTGGGACTGGCGCTTGTCCATGCGCCCGATCACCCGATGCTCACACCGCCTGAGACCGATACGGGAGACCTGGGAGACGAGGAGCTGGATCGTCGCACCGACGAGATGCTCAGCATGTTCGACGTCGATGACGAGGAGGATGCAGCGCGCCGGCCGGAGGCCGATTCGGAAGGCGAGACGCTGGAGCCCGGCGAAGAAAGCGACGAAGAAAGCGTGGAAGCCGAGTCCGTCAGTGAGACGGTTGAACCCGGTGGCGACGACGACTTCGGCGAAGATCTTGACCTGGGTGAGCTCTCGAATCGCCTGGACGAGCCGGAGCCGGCTTCCGGGGACGACGAGGTTTTCACGGCCGAGGACGATGATTTCGACATTGGCGATTGGTCTGCGGAAGAGTCGGCCCCGAGCGGCGAGACGGACAGCGGTGAGTCGGCGCATGCCAAGGACGACGATCTCGGGCTCGATCTGGATTTCGAGCCGGGTTGGGGCGCGGAAGAAGTCGAAGCGTCGGCCGATGAACCGGCGGCAGCGGATGGCACGGAGCCTGAAACCGATGCCGACCAGGAGCAGGATGCCGGACTCGATTTCGATATGGAGCCTGAGCCCGATGCTGCGGCACCATCCGAGCCTGAAGCCGGCAGCGCGGACGAACCTGAGCCGGTTTCCGAGCCCCTGTCGCTGGATCTCGATTCCGACGACGACGGTTTGTCGCTGGACTTCGAGGACGATACCGAAGCCGACGCAGACGCATCGCTTGACGATGAGTCGGACGACGGGGAGCCGGCAGGCAGTGAATCGCCCGATGAACCCGGGATCTTCGAACTCGACGATGACTCCGGCGAAGAAGCCTCCGAGCAACCGGCCGAGGGTGCGGATGATGCCCAGTTGAGTGACGAGGATGCCGACGTCAAGCTTGACCTGGCCCGGGCGTACATGTCGGTGGATCTCGCTGATTCGGCCCGAACCATCCTCGAGGAAGTCGTGGCCGGCGGTAGTCAGGACAAGCAGGACGAGGCACGCAAGCTGCTCGACGACCTGTAGCCGGCGATTGCCCGACGATTACCGATCCCATGCGACTGGCTGCAGGAGTCGAGTACGACGGCAGTGGATTCTTCGGCTGGCAGCGACAGCGCCAGTCGCCGACTGTGCAGGAGTGCCTCGAAACGGCGCTCGGTCGGGTGGCCGATCACCCGGTCACCGTCCACTGCGCCGGGCGCACCGACACTGGCGTCCACGCGGTTTGCCAGGTGGTCCATTTCGATACCGAGTCGGTTCGAAGCGAGCGCTCCTGGGTGCTCGGCACCAACACCCACCTGCATCCCGGCATCACCTTGCTGTGGACACGTGAAGTGGACCATGACTTTCACGCCCGCTTTCGCGCCACTCGCCGACAATATCGCTACCGGATTCTGAATCGTTGGGTGCGGCCGGCCATCGACCGCGGTCGTGTGGCCTGGATCCGTCAGCCGATCGAGGCGGTACCCATGCACGAGGCGGCCCAGGCCCTGATCGGCGAGCACGATTTTTCCAGTTTTCGTGCCGTCGGTTGCCAGGCGAAGTCGCCAGTGCGCACTATTCATCGAGTTGCCGTGACACGGCAGGGACAGGAGATCGTCATCGACATCGAGGCCAACGCCTTCGTCTACCACATGGTCCGGAACATCGCCGGTACCCTGATGGCCATCGGCCGGGGCGAACGTCCGATCGACTGGGCCGCGGACGTGCTCGCCGCCCGCGACCGTACCGTGGCCGGTATCACGGCCCCGCCCGAGGGACTGTATTTCATGGCGCCGAGCTATCCGGGCTATCCACAGTTACCCACGGACCAGGCGGTGGGTTTCCCGCCGGATGATCGCGCATGATCCGGGTCAAGATCTGCGGCATCACGTGTGTAGAGGACGCCCTGGCGGCCGCCCGGGCCGGAGCGGATGCTGTCGGTCTGGTCTTCGTTGGGCGTTCGCCGCGTCATGTCGATATCGAGACCGCTCACGCGATCTGCCGCGCCCTGCCACCGTTCCTCAATCGGGTGGGGCTGTTCATGGATGCCGAAGCATCGCGGGTATGGCAGGTGCTTGACGATGTGCCGCTGGACTGGCTGCAGTTTCACGGCGGCGAGGATGCGGCGTTTTGCCGGCAGTTCTCTCGCCCCTGGATCAAGGCGTTGGCCATGGGGGAGAACGCGGCGGTCGATGTCGCGTCGTTCGATACGGCCGACGCGTTGTTGCTCGATTCACATGGCGCCGGTGCGATGGGGGGCAGCGGTGAAACCTTTGACTGGACCCGCGTTCCCAACATGAAACGACCCTGGGTACTGGCCGGCGGCCTGCACCCGGGCAATGTCGCCGAGGCCTGTCGCCAACTTGAGCCGGATGCCGTCGATGTATCCAGCGGCGTGGAAGACCGGCCCGGCGTGAAGAGTGATAAGCTGATGGATCAATTCATCAAGGCGGTGAAACATGGCTGAACCAGGCCAACAAACACTCGCGTCTGACGGCGTTTTTCCCGATGCCGGCGGCCACTTCGGCGTCTTCGGCGGCAAGTTCGTCTCCGAGACCCTCATGCCCGCGCTGGAAGAGCTGGAAGCGGCCTGGCGCAAGTACCTGGCCGATCCCGAGTTTGTTGCCCGCCTGGATTCCGACCTGACTCATTTCGTCGGCCGGCCGTCGCCGCTGTATCTCGCCGAGAATCTGACCGACCGGGCCGGCGGAGCGCGCATTGTGCTCAAGCGCGAGGATCTCAACCACACGGGCGCGCACAAGATCAACAACACCGTCGGCCAGGCCCTGCTGGCCAGGGCCATGGGCAAGCAGCGCGTGATCGCCGAGACCGGTGCCGGCCAGCATGGGGTGGCCACGGCCACGGTGGCCGCGCGCCTGGGTCAGGACTGCGTGGTTTACATGGGTTCCGAAGACGTGCGGCGCCAGGCGGTCAACGTCTATCGGATGAAGCTGCTCGGCGCCGAGGTCATCAGCGTCGACGCCGGCTCGCGCACCCTCAAGGATGCGCTCAACGAGGCCATGCGCGACTGGGTCACCAATGTCGACGACACTTTCTACGTGCTCGGAACGGTGGCCGGACCGCATCCGTATCCGGCGATGGTGCGCGATTTCAACGCCGTAGTCGGCCGCGAGGCCCGCGCGCAGATGATCGAGGAATACGGTCGTCTGCCATCGGCGCTGGTCGCCTGTGTCGGTGGTGGGTCCAATGCCATGGGGCTGTTCCACCCCTTCATCGGAGATGATGCGGTAGCCATGTACGGCGTCGAGGCGGCCGGGCACGGACTTGCAGGACACGAACACGCGGCCAGCCTGTGTGCCGGTCGTGTTGGCGTGCTGCACGGTTCGCGGACCTACCTGCTCGATGACGATGCCGGCCAGATCCGCGATACGCATTCGGTTTCCGCCGGGCTGGACTACCCGGGCGTCGGTCCCGAGCATGCCTGGCTCAAGGACAGCGGTCGGGCCCGCTACGTCGGCATTACCGATGAAGAAGCCATGGCCGCCTTTCACGAACTGACCCGTCGCGAAGGCATCATGCCGGCGCTGGAAAGCGCGCATGCCATTGCCTATGGCATGAAGCTGGCCGCGAAGATGAGCGCCGACGATATCGTGCTGGTCAATCTTTCCGGCCGTGGCGACAAGGACATCAACACCGTGGCCGAACTGGAGGGCATCGAGTTTTGAACCGTATCGACGCACGTTTCCGTGAACTGAAGGAGAAGGGCCGACCGGCGCTGGTGCCTTATATCACGGCCGGGTATCCGAGTCCCGATGCGACCGTCCCGGTCCTGCGCGCCGCGGTCGAGGCCGGTGCTGATCTGCTTGAGATCGGTATGCCGTTCTCCGACGTCATGGCCGACGGTCCCGTCATCCAGGAAGCNTGNGCGCGCGCGCTGGAGCAGGGAACACATCTCGACGANGTGCTGGCCATGGTGGCCGAGTTTCGTCGCGAGGACGCGCATACACCCATCGTTCTGATGGGCTACACCAACCCGATCGAGCGGCGCGGACTGGATCTNTTCATTGACCAGGCGGCTGCAGCCGGGGTGGACGGCCTGCTGATCGTCGACTGCCCGGCCGAGGAGGCCGGCGANATGCGTGCGGCCCTGGCCGNGAAAGGGCTGCACCAGATCTTCCTGGTCGCACCGACGACGACCGAATCNCGTCTCGAGCGTACCGCCAAGCTGGCCGGCGGTTTTGTCTACTACGTCTCGATCAAGGGTGTGACCGGCGCCGCCACGCTCGATACCGATTCGCTCGCCCCGGCCGTCGAGCGGATCCGCGCACGGATGGATTTGCCGGTGGCGGTCGGCTTCGGTATTCGCACGCCCGAGCAGGCGGCCGCGACGGCGCGAGCCGCCGATGCCGTGGTCATCGGATCGGCGCTGGTCAGTCGACTGGGCGAGTGCGGCGGAACCGAGGATGCGGTGGCCGTCACGCGTCAATACCTTGCCCCCATCCGCGAAGCAATGGACAATAACGCGCCTTCACCTGACAAACAACGGACGCTGACTGCCTGAAATGAGCTGGTTTCAGAAACTCATGCCCGCGCGCATTCGCACCGAAGGCGGCAAGACCCGCAAGGTGCCCGATGGCTTGTGGACCAAGTGCAAGGCCTGCGATGCCGTACTCTACCGTCCCGAGCTGGAGCGCAACCTTCATGTCTGCCCGAAGTGTGACCACCACATGTCACTGACCGGTCGCGCCCGCCTCGAGGCTTTTCTCGACGAGGGCGATCACGTCGAACTTGGCGCCGCGCTTTCTCCGGTCGACGTGCTCAAGTTCCGTGACACCAAGAAGTACCGGGACCGAATCAACGCCAGTCAGAAGGCTACCGGTGAGCGGGATGCGCTGATTGCTCTGCGTGGCCGTCTGCTGGAAATGGAACTGGTTGCCTGTGCTTTCGACTTTCGCTTCATGGGCGGTTCGATGGGCTCGGTGGTTGGAGAGCGCTTTGCCCTGGCCACCCGCGAGTGCCTGGAGCACGATTTGCCGCTGGTCTGTTTCGCCGCATCGGGCGGGGCGCGTATGCAGGAGGGGCTGTTTTCGTTGATGCAGATGGCCAAGACTTCAGCCGGCCTGGCGCGAATGGCGGAGTCCGGCTTGCCCTACATTTCTGTGTTGACCCATCCCACCACCGGCGGAGTCTCGGCAAGCCTGGGGATGCTGGGCGACGTCAACATTGCCGAGCCCAATGCCCTGATCGGATTTGCCGGGCCGCGCGTCATCGAACAGACCGTTCGCGAGAAATTGCCCGAAGGCTTCCAGCGTTCCGAGTTCCTGCTCGAGAAGGGCGCCATCGACCAGATCGTCGACCGTCGGGAATTACGCCAGCGCATCTACAGTCTCCTGTCGATGTTGCATGGGCGCTCCCGTGACAATGTGCGCGAAGGGGAGCTGGTCGACCCGTCCGACGAGCAACAGGACTGACGGCGGGGGACACCAGCCTTGAGTGATCGGCCACTCGCCGACTGGCTGGCGCGGCTGGAACGTCGCAGCCCCGAGTCGCGTATCGATCTCGGGCTGGATCGGGTGCGCACGGTTCTGTCCCGCCTGAATGCCGACCCGCCCGACTGCCCGGTGATCACGGTGGCCGGAACGAATGGCAAGGGCTCGGTCGTGGCCATGCTCGAGTCCATGGTCATGGCTGCCGGTTTCAGACCCTTCGCGTATACCTCCCCCCACCTGCACGAATTCGGCGAGCGCATGCGCGTCGCTGGCAAGCCAGCCGTTGCAGTCGATATTGCCGCGGCGCTGGAGTCCGTCGAGCGCGCGCGTGGCGATATCGCGCTGACCTATTTCGAACACGTGACGTTGGCGGCCCTGGTGCTGGCACGACAGGCACGCCCGGATGTCATGGTCATGGAAGTCGGACTGGGCGGTCGACTTGATGCGGTCAACGTCATCGACGCCGATGTGGCCGTGATCACCTCCATCGGGCTGGACCATACCGACTGGCTGGGCCCGACGCGGGCCGATATCGCGCGCGAGAAGG
>SL_3KL_010_SEDDRAFT_10001277_pt1 | contig 22686 bp, 18 predicted proteins | sample SodLakKL_010_SED_2_FD_10381 | JGI IMG/M metagenome (IMG submission 10381) | reverse complement strand
ATGAATTCACATGACAGGATGTAATCATCCTCCTGTGTGTCAGCCGGAGGCTGTCATGTTCATAGCGCTTCGCGACCTTCGGTTCATGTGTTTATAATTTTGGATTTCCAAGGTCACATAGAATATCCATGACCATTTTAATCATGCGCCTGTGTGTCCTGGCGCCAGCCCGGTCATGAATATTTCATCTGGATTATCTCGCTGGATTACTGGATTAAAGGTATGTACTTGTGTAATATGAAACGAGCAAGCCATGATGATTGGTGTACGGATACTATATGTAAAAGCAGCGGTCGGCGAATGAAACTCTTTGACTAAATAGCGGTGAAAGCGCAATGCAAAGACAGGGATTGACACTGGGAACCTACAAAAACATCCGGATCGGCCTCGATTACAGCTGGTTTGTCATGTTCGTTCTGGTTGTATTCATGCTGGCCAGATATTTCTTCCCTCAAAATTATGAAAATATGGCCGCATGGGAGGCTTGGTCGCTCAGCGTGCTGGCGGCATTACTGTTTTTCGTATCCATTCTTCTGCATGAATTTGCCCACGCCCTGGCAGCGAGAAAGAGGAATGTGGAGATATCGGAAATCATCCTCTTTATCTTCGGCGGCCTCGCAAAAATGAAGAAGGAGCCGGAACGCGCAAGGGATGAGTTTGTGATAGCCGGCGCCGGACCACTGTGCAGTTTCATTCTTGGGCTGCTGTTTCTCGGACTGGCTTTCCTTCTGGAGCCGCATATACGGGAAGGGGTGCATGGGGTTTTCTGGTATATCGGCTATATCAACATCCTGTTGGTGATTTTCAACCTCGTGCCGGGCTTTCCGCTGGATGGCGGCCGCATGCTGCGCGCGGCCATCTGGCATTACAGCGGCAACCTTCGCAAATCAACCCGGATTGTCAGTACCATGGGCCAGATTTTCGCCTTTGCCCTGATGTTCACCGGCGTGCTGATGATTTTAGGAGGCGCGCTTATAGCCGGCATCGTATGGATCTTCGTAGGCATGTTTCTTCTTCAATCGGCAAAAAGCGGGTACTATATGGTTGCCATGAGAGAGGGGTTGTCGGGAATACCGGTCAGAAAGATCATGACCACCAATCCATCGACGGTCCACCCGAATGTCAGCCTCAAAAACCTGGTGAATGAATATTTCTTCAAAAACAGGTTTTCCTGCTTTCCAGTGATGAGAAACGAAGAGTTTGTAGGGTTGGTAGAGATCAACCAGGTCAAGGCCGTGGAACGTGATCAATGGCAGTACACGCGCGTCTCTGACGTTATGACACCCCGTGACGCGTTGCGTGCCGTGAACCCGGACACGGATGCCTACGATGTGCTTATGCAGATGATCGATGCCGGCAGCGGTCGCTTGCCGGTCCTTGAAAACGGCGAACTGGTTGGCATCATATCCAGAAAAGACATCATGCAGTTTGTGGAATTCCGCGAGGCACTGGGAACCTGAGTATCCCGGTCCGGCCCCTTTGACCGGATAGAGGGCCTGCCCAGTCTGAGGTCCCGTCGGATAGAGGGCCTGTCCAATCTGAGATCCCGTCGGATACAGGGACAGCCGGGACGGAGAACCTGCCGGGACACAGAGACAGCCGGGACGGAGACTTGCGGATGGAGCGAGAGGCCGGAATAACTATCCGATAACCGTGAGATTGGCCAGCCTTGCCACCAGTTTTTTCTGGCCGGCATTCTTGAAGAAAACCGTCAAACGGGTGTTTTCGCCCTGTCCTTCGCATTGCAGGATTTTTCCGGCACCGAATTTCGGGTGGATAACGGCCATGCCGGGTCGCCATGCACTGCCTTCGGTGTCCGGTTCGTATTCGATCCGCATACCGTTTCCTTCGTCTTCCCGTGACCCTGATTCCGGCAGACCAGTCCGGTCGCTGCCAAAAACATGGCCGCCAGCTTCAGTTCCGCTGGCTTCGGTACCGCTGGAGTCGTCTCCGCCGGTATGAACGTCACCTTTTCCCATGCTGCCACGCTTCCAGCCCGGTGACGCATCATTTCGTTTTTCAGCAGGCGGGTCATAGGAGATGTAGGTGCTCCGGTATTCACGTCTGCCGGATCCGCTTTGCCGGATTGTAGCCCCGGTTTCGGTCCGGACAACAGACGCATCCACCTCATCCAGAAACCGCGAACGCCTCATTTCAACCTGTTCGCCGAACCGGAAACGGTTCTTTGCGTAACTGAAATACAGGTGCTTTTCAGCACGTGTGATTGCCACATAGAACAAGCGCCTTTCTTCCTCAATATCCACTTCTTCACCGCTTCTTCCCCCGATGGGGAACAGCTCTTCTTCGAGTCCGGCGATGAATACGATCGGAAACTCAAGCCCTTTGGACCCGTGGACGGTCATGAGTGTCACGGCTGGCTCGCCGGGATCATGGGCATCAAGGTCCGTTACCAGGCTGATTTCCTGCAAAAAGGTACTCAGCGTAGGCTGGTTGCTACTTTTTTCAAAGTAGGATATGGCATTGAGCAGTTCCATCACATTCTGACGGCGCATCAGTGAGTCATGGGAATGCTCTTCCATGAACTGGCGCACGTAGCCGGACTCATCCAGCAGGAACCGGACCGTGTCGGTAATCCCGGTTTCGCCGAGCTTTTCGCGGGTGCGGTTCATCAAATCCACGAACTCGCGGATTCTGGGTATGGCCGGTTTGTAGACTCCGGTCGATTCCACATCGCTGATCACATCCCACAGTGATTTTTCCTGCGACCGGGCGATGTCCAGGAGAATGGACAATGTTTTGTCGCCAACGCCGCGTGCCGGTTCGTTGATCACACGAAGCACGGCCTCGTCATCGTGCGGATTCACAAGCAGGCGCAGGTAAGCTGTCACATCCTTGATTTCCTTTCTCTGATAGAACGAGATTCCGCCAACCAGCTGGTAGGGGATACCGCGGCGCCGGAAAGCGTCTTCGAGGACCCTGCTTTGATAGTTGGTCCGGTAGAGCACGGCAAAATCCCGGTAGGAGAGGTTCCCCCGAAGTTTTCTGTCCTCAACGGTACGGACAATGCGGTTTGCCTCGTCCCGCTCATCGTAATTCTCCAGGACGGTGATCACCTCTCCCTGATCGTTATGGGTCCAAAGCGTCTTTTCCAGACGCGATTTGTTCTTTTTTATGACGGAATCGGCGCATTTCAGAATGGCTTTGGTCGATCTGTAGTTCTGCTCAAGCGGTATCTGAACGGAATCGGGGTAATCTTCGCGGAAATTCAGGATGTTGGTGATGTCGGCTCCGCGGAAGGAGTAGATGCTCTGCGAATCATCACCCACAACACAGATATTATTGTGCCCCTCGGCCAGAAGTTTCGTGGCACGGTATTGTGCGTGGTTGGTGTCCTGGTACTCATCGATCAGGATATACCGGAAATGTTCCTGGTATTTCCGCAGGATGTCGGGGTGCTGCTCGAACAGCTCGATTGGCTTGATGAGCAGATCGTCGAAATCCATGGCGTTGTTTTTTTTGCAGCGCTCCAGATAGCGGGGATAGATCTGTGCGGTGATATCATCCAGCGAACTCTGCACGAACCTGTCGCGGAACATATCAGGGCCGATCATCTGATTTTTGGCGTTGCTTATGATGAAGCGCACATTTTGAGGCTTGACCTCGCGCGGATTGATGTTCAGTTCCCGCAGGATGGTTTTGATGACCCGGTCGCTGTCGACGGTGTCATAGATGGTGAAATCACGGGTAAAGCCCAGATGTTCGGCTTCTATGCGCAGGATGCGCGAAAAGATGGAGTGGAAGGTTCCCATCCAGAGCCGGTTGGCCTGCTCGCCGATGAGTGCGGCAATGCGCTCCTGCATTTCCCGTGCGGCCTTGTTGGTGAAGGTAAGAGCCAGGATCTGGTTGGGATATGCCTTTTTCTGGTAAAGCAGGTTGGCAATGCGGTATGTCAGTACGCGGGTTTTGCCGCTGCCTGCCCCGGCAATGATGAGCAGCGGGCCATCGGTGTGCAGCACGGCTTCCCGCTGGCGTTCGTTCACATCCCGGGCAAACGGTGGGATGGATGGTCTTGATTCTGCATCATCATCATTCTTTAAAACAAAAGTTGGCATAACGTACCGGGAAATAAAAGCCTGTTTTCAGAAGCGATTGCTTCTTTTTTGATTCACGATGGATCGCTACCTGCCTGAATGCTTATCCTTCGAGATCGGCAAGTATGGTTTTCATTTTTTCCAGGTTCACTTGCGCATCACTTTGCTTGTTGCGCTCATTCTGCACAACCTGGTCAGGAGCATTATCCAGAAACTTCTTGTTGGACAGTTTCTTTTCGACGGACGTGAGGAAAGATTCGAGGCGGCCTATCTCTTTGCGCACCCTGACCTTCTCTTTCTCAAAGTCGATAAGACCGGAGAGGGGGACAAACAGCTGATGGCCGCCAACCACATCCGAAGCGCTGGCCCGGGGTCGCTCAGCACCCGTATCCACCGTGAATGTGTTTATTCTGAGCATCTTTTCAAAAACCGCCCGGTGCTTGGAGAGTGTTTCCTGCATCTCATCCGACGCGGGCTTGATGATAACATCCACATCCAGCTGTTCGGGCACCCGCATTTCCGAACGGATGTTGCGGACCGAGGAGATAAGCTGCTGAATGGTGCTGAAGCGCCTGACGGAGTCTGCGGAGGAGAGTTCCTTTTTGTGCTCCGGCCACCGGCTCACTATCAGGGCATCTGACGGCTCTCTGTCCCGAAGACGCTGCCAGATCTCTTCGGTGATAAAGGGCATGAAAGGATGCAGAAGGGCGAGAAGTGTTTCAAAATGAATAACCGCCCGCTCGGCAACATCGCTGTCCATGGATGTTCCGTATTCGGGTTTGATCAGCTCGAGGTACCAGTCGCAGAAATCATCCCAAACCAGGGAGTAGATTTTGAGGAGGGCCTCATTGAGGCGGTACCGGGACAGGTCATCGTCAACGGCTTCTATGGTCTGCTGGATGCGGCTCATCATCCACTGGTCATGCAGAGGCAGGGCCGCCGTTTCGTCTTTGTCCCACGGCCACGATCTGGCATACGCTGCTTGCGGGTCCAGATGCATGTTCAGGAAGCGGAATGCGTTCCAGAGCTTGTTTGCGAAGTTGCGGCCCATCTCGAACTTGGTGGGATCCAGTTTGATATCCTGTCCCTGAGCGCAAAGTATGATGAGGCAGTAGCGGACGGCATCGGCACCGTACTGGTCGATCATCTCAAGCGGATCGATGCCGTTGTTGAGGCTTTTGCTCATTTTACGCCCCAGCTTGTCCTTAACGATCCCGGTCATGAAGACGTCACGGAAGGGGGCCTTTCCGGTGAAGTGAATGCCGCCCATGAGCATCCGGCTGACCCAGAAAAACAGGATGTCGTACCCGGATACCAGGACGGAAGTAGGATAGAAATAGTCAAAATCACGTGTCTTGTCCGGCCATCCAAGAGTGGAGAAAGGCCAGAGCCAGGATGAGAACCAGGTGTCGAGCACATCGGGATCCTGCACCATGCCGTCATGTGGCTGGTCGATGCTGACAATGTAGTCTCGGCCGGTATCTATGGAACCGTCTTCTTTGGTATGGTACCAGACCGGGATCCGGTGTCCCCACCAGAGTTGGCGGGAGATGACCCAGTCTCGGATGTTTTCCATCCAGCGGAAAAATTCGTTTTCCCAGCGCCCCGGGTAAAAGGAGAACTCGCCGTTACGGCTGGCTTGCATGGCTTTTTCGGCCAGGGGTTTCATTTTGACGAACCACTGGTCCGAGAGCAGCGGCTCGATGATGGCTTTGCTGCGGCTGGATATGCCGATCTGGTTGACATAGTCTTCGACCTTGACAAGAAGCCCCTCAGCTTCGAGGTCCCTGACGATGGCTTCCCGGGCATCGAACCGGTCCAGCCCGTTGTATCTCCCCGAGGCTTCGTTCAGGGTTCCGTCCTTGTTGATGATGCTCAGGGCGGGCAGCGAATGTCGCCGGCCAATTTCGAAATCATTTTCGTCATGGGCCGGTGTGACCTTGAGTGCCCCGCTGCCGTAATCCATCTTTACATAATCATCGGCAATGATGGGCACTTTGCGACCAGTGGTCGGAATCCAGGCGTGTCCGCCCACGAGTTTGCTGTAACGCTCATCGTCCGGGTGCACGCTGACGGCGGTGTCGGCGGGTATGGTCTCGGGACGGGTGGTGGCTATGGTGATGTGCGTGAGGCCTGACCTGGCCGCAGTGTCCTCATCCAATGGATAAGATACGTGCCACATATGTCCTTTGCGCTCAATGTGTTCAACCTCTTCATCTGAGATAGCAGTCATGTCGACCGGACACCAGTTGACGAGGTAGTATCCCTTGTAGATCAGTCCTTCGTCATGCAGGCGCATGAAGGCTTCCTGAACGGCACGGGAGAGTCCATCATCCATGGTGAACCGTTCCCTGTTCCAGTCGCAGCTCACACCCAGCTTGCTGTACTGGCGGGTGATGATCTCGCCATATTTCTCTTTCCAGTCCCACACTTTTTGCACAAATGCCTCACGGCCGATGTCGTGCCGGTTTTTCTTTTCTTTCTGCTTCAGCTCCCTTTCCACGACATTCTGGGTGGCGATTCCGGCGTGATCGGTACCGGGCAGCCAGAGGGCTTCATACCCCTCCATGCGTTTCAGCCGCGTCAACGCGTCCTGAACCGCTCCCTGGAGTGCGTGGCCCATATGGAGTGCCCCGGTGACGTTTGGCGGGGGCATCATGATGGTGAACGGCTCTTTCCCGGAATCGGTGCGGGCTTCAAACATGCCATTACTCATCCAGTAGTCATACCACTGGTCCTCGATGGACTTGGGGTCGTATTGCTTGGGGATTTCTTTATCTTTCAGGTTTCCGCTGGACATATTGCTTTGAATTGCGCTAGGACTGAATTGAATTTTCTGTCGATCTGTTGTCAGGTTTTCGGCTTAATGCAGGAAGTGATCTTCCGGCAGTCATAACTGCATCTATTCCCGCAGCAGGTACCGGCGGTTTTACCGGCGGGCCGGTTCCCAGCCGGTTTTTGCCGCTAGACTTTTCTTCTGAGAAGCACTCCGAAATGTCCGTCACATTTGTGGATGTGGGGGAGAGTCTGGTAGGATTTGCCATCTTCGGCCAGCACTTCCTCCGGCAGGTAGTCTTCCAGGTTTTCCAGCTCGAAGTTGTCATATTCTTTAAGAAAGGCATGGATGCGTTCCATGTTTTCTTCAGGTTCTATAGAGCACGTCGAATACACAAGTCGACCACCTCTTTTTACCATATTTGCTGCAGCATCAATAAGTTCATCCTGCTGGCGTGTGAACTCTTCGAGGTCTGATTCCGTGCGTCGCCAGCGCAGGTCTGCCCGTTTTGCAAGTACACCGGTTCCGGAGCATGGTGCGTCAAGGAGTACGGCATCCACCAGTTTGAAACGCTCGCTGATTATGTCTGCCCGTTGGACTTTGACGATGTCGGCGCCGTAATTGGTGACATTATCGGCGATAAGTGCGATTCTTTCGGATGAGATATCGACGGCCGTGATACTGCCCTGGTTTTGCATCAGGTCACAGATCATGATGGTTTTGGTTCCAGGGGCGGCACAGAGATCATAAACGTCCTCGCCGGGTTGCGGATCCAGGATAGTGGGAGCGAATCCGGCGGCTATATCCTGTACCTGGGCAAATCCTTTTTGAAACCATCCTTTTGCACGGACTTTCTGCAGACTGCCGACTTTATAGTAGCCGGGAAGCCAATCGCTTTCTTCATACTCTATATCGGCTTTGCTCAGCCTGAGCTGAAAGTTGCGTGCATTGGTTTTGATGCCATTAACCCTGAGGTAGTAGGATGGGTTCTGGTTGTTGTACTGCATGAGCCGGAAAGCCTCGCGTTCGCCGAAGCGTTCGACCCAGCGCTTGACAAGCCATTCCGGGTGTGAAAACGTTGTGGCGATCAGCTTGGTGCGATCCTCAAAATCGGGGCGGGGGAGATTGGGCATGTCCCGCTGGACCCGTCGAAGGATGGCGTTCATGAGGTCGCCGCTGCGTGATCCGCCCAGTGTCTTGGCAAGTTCGACAGCTTCATTTACGGCGGCATAATCCGGCGTTCCATCCATGAAGAGCAGGTCATAAAGTCCGATTCGCAGGATGTTCTTGAACTGGAGGTTCATTTCATTGACCGCAACAGCGCTGTAACGGGATATCAGAAAGTCCAGATAACTTCTGCGACGAAGGATTCCCTGAACGTATTCATTAGCCTGCTGACGTTCCTGCCCCTCAAGTTTGTTCAGTATTCTGGAGTCCGTCTTCTTGAACTCCTCAAAATGATTAAGTGCTTCAACACTTGTCTGGCGAGCTGTAACAGTCTGTTCCAAAGCTATTTTTTGCTTGTTTTGGTTAAAATTCAAATTCTAAAAAAAGTACGGATTTTTTTCGTAACAATTAAGCCGGGATGTCGCGGTTCCGGGTCCGGCATGCCATTGTACTGTAAAAACACATTGGCAGGGCGATCCCGGCCCGGCCGATGGATAATACACATGGAAAAAAACGTGAGAGTAGCTCAATTGGTGTTTTCCTTTTGCTCCGGTATTTGGTAATTTTGCGAAATTACTGTGCCGGGTGGTTCTGCACGGTTCGATAAATGAAACTTTTAAAAAAATTCTTTGCAGATGAATAAAGGGAGCATAGCACAAATCATTGGACCTGTTGTGGATGTTGATTTTTCCGAGGGTAATCTTCCACCTATTCTCAACGCACTCAGGGTGGAGCGTGAAGGTATGCAGGATCTCATTCTTGAGGTGGCGCAGCACCTGGGGGAAAACAGGGTGCGTACGGTTGCAATGGACTCCACGGACGGGCTTGTCCGTGAGACACCTGTTGAAGATCTTGGCACGACCATCTCCATGCCCATAGGTGAGGATATCAAGGGCCGGCTTTTCAACATAATCGGAGACACCATTGACGGGATTGCTCAGCCCGAAGGTAAAGAACGCTACCCGATCCACCGTCCGGCTCCCAAGTTCGAAGACCTGTCCACATCCACAGAGATGCTGGAGACGGGCATCAAGGTCATTGATTTGCTCTGTCCCTATGCGAAAGGCGGGAAGATCGGTCTGTTCGGTGGTGCCGGAGTTGGCAAAACGGTACTGATCCAGGAGCTCATCAACAATATCGCCAAGCAGCATGGCGGATTATCGGTATTTGCCGGTGTGGGTGAGCGTACACGTGAAGGAAATGACCTGTTGCGCGAATTTATTGAATCAGGTGTAATCAGCTACGGTGAGGAATTCAAGGAAGAGTTTGAGAAAAACGGGAACTGGGATCTGGACAAGGTGGATATGGAGGCGCTGAAGACCTCCCAGGCCACACTGGTCTTCGGCCAGATGAACGAGCCGCCGGGTGCACGGGCTCGTGTTGCCCTTTCCGGATTGACCATCGCCGAATACTTCCGCGACAAGGTCAGCAAGGATATCCTGCTTTTTGTTGACAACATCTTCCGGTTCACCCAGGCGGGTTCCGAGGTGTCGGCCCTGCTTGGCAGGATGCCTTCGGCGGTGGGTTACCAACCGACCCTGGCATCCGAAATGGGTGACCTGCAGGAGCGTATTACATCCACCAAAGACGGGTCCATCACCTCGGTACAGGCCATCTACGTCCCTGCCGACGACCTTACCGATCCGGCGCCGGCCACGACATTCTCCCACCTGGACGCAACAACCGTTCTTTCCCGGCAGATTGCTTCACTTGGTATCTATCCGGCTGTGGATCCGCTTGACTCCACATCCAGGATCCTGGATCCGCGTGCTATCGGGCAGGACCACTATGATGCGGCTCAAAGTGTCAAAGAGCTTCTCCAGCGTTACAAAGAGCTTCAGGACATTATTGCCATCCTTGGTATGGACGAGCTTTCCGACGAAGACAAGCTGACTGTAGCGCGGGCGCGGCGTGTACAGCGCTTCCTGAGCCAGCCGTTCTTTGTCGCCTCCCAGTTTACGGGACTCGACGGAAAATTTGTAAAAATCGAGGATACCATCAAAGGCTTCCGAAAAATTGTTGAAGGTGAGCTTGATCATCTCCCTGAAAACGCATTTTTCCTTGTGGGCAGCATTGAAGAAGCCATTGAACGTGGTGAAAAGATGCTCCAGGAGGAGTAGACATTCCTTAGTGGTACTGAACGGAACCGAAAATGGCAGCCATCCGCTGACACACAGGGAAATGATCAAATCCTGCCATACAAGTTTCTTCTGTCCATATGAATCTAAATTGATATAAACAGATGAAGGCTCACATATTGACTCCGACAGGCCCTGTTTTTGAGGGGGATGTTGAGGGTATCAGATTGCCGGGTGCCAATGGGGGATTCGAAGTACTCAAGGATCACGCACCTCTGGTTTCCATTCTGGATATCGGCAAGCTTGTTGTCCGTGTTCCTGAGAAGCCAGAGCAGAGTTATGCTATCAGCGGCGGATTTACCGAGATAAAGGACAATAATGTGATCGTAATGGCCGAAGAGGCGATTCCATCCGATCAGATTGATACCGAGGCAGAGCGTGTAAAAGAGTCTGAGCTGGAGGCGGAGCTCAAAAAGCACAAAATATTTACAGATGAGCACAAGCGGGCCCGTCGGAGTCTTCGTATCGTCAAGAATCGCCTGAAGGTCGCTGGTATCTGATTTCCGATCCGGAAAAACCCGCTTTTGCTTCGGTTGCCAAAAACAATCCATTGCAAGGTTTNAGCGAAACGGGGAGCGCAGTCACAGACCGTTGCCAGGTAAATCAGTTGATCACCAACTGATTCGACTTGGGCGTGTGGGTTCGGTGTCACGCTCTTCGGGTGGTTGTTCCATNACAAATCCCTGCGGCTGTTCAAATGCATCCCTGCTCCAGGGAACATTAGGGTCATTGGCGCAGCTCTGAATAAACTGACCGACAATCGGAAGCGCCGTACGGGCACCCTGACCGACCTGTGTACCTTGCGGGAAGATGATCCGTCGATCCTCTCCGCCAACCCAGACGCCGGCCACCAGATGTGGCATCATCGCCACGAACCAGTTATCGGCACTGTTCTGCGTAGTACCAGTTTTTCCGGCGATATCCTGACTGATGTTGAACATCCAGTTCATCCGGTTACCGGTCCCGAACCAACCCTGTCCGCCACGGATCACTCCCCGCATCATATCGACCATAATGTAGGCTGTTTCGGGACTGATTACCTCCATCTGACGTTCTGAGCGGAATTCCTGAAGCACATTTCCTTCAGCATCCTCGATACGTGTTACGGCATATGGTTCAATATGGACACCCATATTGGCAAATGTCGTATATGCGCTTGTCAGTTCAAGTAGGCTGGAATGAGCTGTTCCAAGGGCAATCGCGGGATTGGTGGCCAGTGGTGTTCTGTTCATGCCCATTCGCCGGGCAAAATCGGCGATTTTTTGTCCGGCCGGACGCAAATCCTCCAACCTGTTGGTGCCGGGAGCTCCGGCAAGCTCAGGGAGCAGGCGAACTGTTACGTTATTCAGGCTGCGTCCCAGGGCTTCACGCAATGAGATCATTTCGGGTCCGCTGGGGATGACCGGGTCCCTGGGCGACCATCGATCACCACTCACATCAAAAAAGTTTACCGGATATTTGGAGAATCTGTGATATGGCCGGTATCCGTTGTCAATGGCCACTGCGAACACAAAAGGCTTGAAGGTGGACCCGGTCTGACGACGCAGCTGGTGGACGTTGTCACGCTGGATTGAGCTGTAGTCGGATCCTCCGACCCACGCAAGTATGTTTCCGTTGGAAGGGTCAATCGCAACAAAACCGGCTTCAAGTCGTGCGCGGGCACGTTTTACGGAGTCCACGAAAGCTTCGTCCATTTTCAACAGGTCCAGGATCTCTGCCCGGGAACCGTGACCTTCCCTGCGGTATTTTTCAAACCTTTCGGTTTCCTCCAGAAAGCTGTTCAGAAATCCGGGATATTGCGCCCAAAGCCGATCCATATACTGGTCACTGTCAGGCGAGGTCCATTCCTGTTCAAAACTGCGCTGGTGTCTTTCAAGCTGGGCCTTGAGTGCCTCTTCGGCATATCGTTGCATTCGCGAGTCGATGGTCGTATGGATCACAAGCCCGTCGCGGTACAGGTCATATCCATTTTCATTGGCCCAGCCCTGGATCTGCTGCCGCACATACTGCCCAAAGTAGCGGCTCTCACGTCCCGCGCGGAACGGAGGATTGTAATCGAGTTCAAGCGGAGTGGCGCGGTATTGCGCAAACTCGTCCGGTGTGATAAAGCCATGGCGCCGCATCTGCGACATAACCACATTTCTTCTTTGGGTCGAGCGTTCCGGCCGGGTGCGGGGGTTCAGGGCGGATACAGCCTGAAGGCTTCCTATAAGTGTTGCCGCTTCAGGTACGGTGAGGTCGCTTGCCGGCTTGTTGAAATGGGTATGGGCCGCTGTTTCTATCCCGAAAGCGCTGTTGCTGAATTCCACGGTGTTCAGGTACATCTCAATGATCTCTTGCTTCGTGTAATTCTGCTCAATCTGGATTGCCGTGATGATTTCACGGAGTTTTCGCGTTACACTGACCTCACGCCCGATGGAGCGGTACAGGTTTCGCGCGAGCTGTTGAGAAATTGTTGATCCCCCTTGAGGATTGCCGCGTAACAGATGGTAGGGGATGGCCAGTGTACGGTACATGTCGACGCCCCAGTGCGAATAAAAACGATGGTCTTCAGTGGCTATCAATGCGTCAATTACGTTTTGGGATATGTCCTGATAGCGAATATAGGTACGGTTTTCCGTGAAATACTTGTCCAGAACCTGGCCGTCACGGCTCACAACAAAACTGGCGATATCCGTTTGTGGATTCTCCAGCTCCTCTATCGACGGCAGCCCCTGTGCCAGGTAAAAAAAGGCGAACAGGCCAACGATGAAACCGGCTATGACCACACCGCCAAAACCGGCAAAAATGTGCCTCCAACCGATGCCTGTGTGTGAGTCACGGGAGGAATACATGGTCCGTTTTCGTTTGCTTGACTTTTTACCAGTGTGCTTTGCGTCGTCACGGGAGCCCATGGCGGATTCTCGTCTTTTGCGGGCAATTTCCCGCCTGTATTCCGGATCGTTCAAATAACGATCCATGTCAATGTTTTTATCTTCAAAATCCTTGCTTTTCATTGCCTATGTGTCCGCGTTGATGCCGTGAGTGACGAGTGTTTTGCTGTCTACATCCCATGTAACGAGTTCAAATGTACTGTTTGCATACAGGCCAAGTGAATAATCTGTACCGAAACATCCACAGTTCATGCAGGTCAGACCGTTTTGTTTCCAAAGCACCGGCTTATGGTGATGCCCGTAAACGATGGCCTGGACACGGTCATCGGACATAACGCGGTTTCTGGCCCATGTATCCAGAATCGCGCGCCTGTCAGAGTTCCTGTTCCTTTTGCCTGATTTTCTGCTGGACCGGGAAAAAAGCTGCATCCCCATCCAGCCGAATCGGGGCGGCAGGATTTTTTGATACATCCTAATAAAATACGAATTTCTGAGAAAACGATGCATTGCCGGACGCGGCAGCTGCATCTCCGGATCTTTCAGTCCATCGCCATGGAGAACCATCATGGATACGGTGGATTCCTCGACAATCCGGTATTCATGCTCCAGATCAAAACCCAGGTTGCGCAGATAGCCGTTTGTCCAGTTATCATGATTACCTGTGACATACAGGGTATGACTATTCGTCTGCTTGTGAAAATCGTGGAACCTCCTCAGCACTTTTTGTCCGAGCGGAGGCACAGTGTTACCCGGATATTCCATCCAGAAGTCAAAAAAATCACCGAGGATAACAATTTCCAGTTCATGCTGTTCACAGTAGTCGATGAGCAGGATAAGGTGATTCTCCATATCCCGGTTTTTTTCATCGGGCCAGGCGCCAAGGTGGACATCTGACAGAAACAGAATGGATCTGGCGGGCAGAACAGGTGTGCTATTTTTTTCTGTAGATGACAAAGCGTATGAACTCGGAAAAGACGTCACGTATTTCAGACTCCGGAAACTCGTTCAAAAGGATGAGCGCCTTTCCTGCATGTTCTTCCATTTTTCGGGTGGCGTATTCAATTCCGCCTTTTTCAAAAACAAAATTCCGGATATAGCCAACTTGTTGGCTGTTTTTTCCCTTTTTACGGTACATCCAGCGCATTTTCCTCTGTTCAATGAGTGATGCGTTTGCAAGTGCGGCTATGAAAGGCAATGTGATCTTCCTTTCCAGGATATCGTTGCCTGAGGTCTTGCCTGTCTTGCGCTGGCTGTAGTCCAGCAGGTCATCGCGAATCTGGAATGCGATGCCAATATGGTGCCCGATTCCGCGTATGCGTTCCCTGACGGACTCATCCGCTGATGCGCTGATAGCTCCGCATTCACAGCAGGCTACCAGCAGGCTGGCTGTTTTTTCCGTTATGATCTGGTAGTATTTGTCTTCCGTCATATTCTGGAGTTTGGACGCCTTGAGCTGGCGAAGCTCTCCCTCGCTCATCCGTTTCACGGCAGTGGAGAGTACTTTCAGCAGTTCGAATTCATCCGAGTCCACGGCCACCAGCAAGCCCTTGGCCAGCAGAAAATCGCCGAAGAGCACGCTGGCCTTGTTTTTCCATACTTTGTTTATACTCAGAAAACCGCGACGCTGGTCCGCCTCATCGACTACATCATCATGAATCAGCGTGGCGGTATGCAGCAGCTCAATCATGGTTGCGGCTACATAGGAGCGATCATTGATCCCGCCGCAGATTTTGGCGGATAGCAGCACGAGTATGGGTCGCATCTGCTTGCCCTTCATGCGCATGAGGTAGCGGATTATCTGGTTCAGCAGAAAGACATCGGTATCCAGGTACTTTCTGAAATGGACCTTGAAGGTTTCCAGTTCGGAAGCGATTGGCTTCTGGATGTCGTCCAGTGATCTTATGGGTGCTGTTTTATTAGTGATGATGTCCTCCGTTGCTGCGTTGGTCATTCAAAAGTCGGGAATATTTTGAGATTATTATTTGGTATCTTTCGTCCGGGTTGTTGTATGTTCATTCGGTCAAATACTATCTGGCTGCAAAGGTATCAGCCAATTTAGCAGTTTTTAAACCACAAATCTTGAGAAAAAGACAGTGAAGAAAATCAAACGAATAGCGGTTTTTACCAGCGGGGGCGACTCCCCGGGTATGAATGCGGCTATACGATCATCAGTCCGGACGGCCACAAACAACGGTTTAAGTGTCATGGGCGTTCGTTTTGGTTATCAGGGCATGATTGATGATGATTTCATCGAAATGCATCATCACAGTGTCTCCAATATTCTCCAGCGGGGTGGAACCATTCTCAAATCTGCCCGCTCCGAGGAGTTCCGCACTGAGGAAGGGCGGAAAAAAGCCGTTGAAAACCTCAAAAAGCATGACATTGATGCTATTGTTGCCATTGGTGGTGATGGTACCTTTCGAGGTGCAACCATACTTTACGAGGAATACGGGATACCGGTAGTGGGAGTGCCCGGTACCATTGATAATGATCTTTATGGAACGGATGAAACCATCGGATATGATACGGCCCTGAACACAGCCATGGAGGCCATTGACAAGATACGGGATACGGCCGACGCCCACGAGCGTCTTTTCCTTGTGGAGGTGATGGGACGCGAAGCCGGATTCATTGCCCTGGAAACAGGCATTGCTACAGGCGCCGAACTTATTTTGCTGCCTGAAGCTGTGAAAAAGCTGGATTACATCCGGGATTCTTTGAAAGAAGTGTTCAAGGTTCAGCGAAGAAGCAGCCTGGTTGTGGTCGCAGAAGGTGATCAGACAGGGGGCGCTCTGAACCTGGCGGAAGAACTGAAAGAAGACTTCGGAAAATACGATATGCGTGTCAGTGTACTCGGACATCTGCAGCGCGGTGGTTCGCCCACCTCGCATGACCGGGTACTTGCCAGCAGGCTTGGGGCGGCTGCCGTGGATGCCCTCATGAACGGCCATACAAGCGTCATGGCCGGTGTTGTCAGCCATAAAAACACCCTTACCCCCATGCATAAAACCTGGTCAGAGAAAAAAAGCATAAATTTCGAGCTTCTTGAACTTGCAAAAGTAATACGGTAACAAATCTGAATATGATCACTATTGAAACTAAACTTGCCCGCAAATTCCTGTCGGACGAAGAGCACAATCTTGCCGCCGGGGTTGTAAAAGATTCATCAGAGCAGCTTGACAAGCGCACGGGAAAAGGAACCGAGTGGCTTGGCTGGCAGGATATTCTCAGGGAGCCAAATGACGCGCTACTGGAAAACATGGAGTCCATCGGTACGGAAATCCATAAAACCGCGGATGTTTTTATAATTTGCGGGATTGGCGGGTCCTATCTCGGTGCGCGTGCGGTCATTGAGGCCCTTACTCCTGAGTTCCCGAACCGTGGTCCGGAAATCATCTATGCCGGACATCACATATCCGGCAGGTATCTGGAGAGGTTGATTGATTACCTTGACAAGCCGAAAGCCGATGGTTCAACCAAACAGGTTTACCTCAATGTGATTTCCAAGTCCGGGACCACCATGGAAACCGCCATTGCCTTTCGCATTCTCAGAAAGTGGATGCATGATCGCTATGGCGAAGATGCGGTATCACGTATTTTTTGCACCACCAGCAAAGAAGGCGGGGCGTTGAACAAGATCATCCGGGCTCATGGATACCGCAAATTCATCCTCCCTGATGATATAGGCGGAAGATTTTCTGTGCTGACTCCGGTCGGACTGCTGCCCATAGCTGCTGCCGGCATTGATGTGAAAAGCCTTTTTTATGGTGCGGTGGCATGCTACCGGAAGCTGGAAGAAGACCGTGGCAACCTGCTCGATTATGTAGCCACTCGTTTTGCTCTTTACAGAAAAGGGTACGCCATTGACCTGATTGCTTCCTTTGAACCTGCGCTTGTTTCCATGGGCGGATGGCTGCAACAGCTGTACGGTGAAAGCGAAGGCAAAAACGGACAGGGGCTGTTTCCCGCCGTAGCCCGTTATTCGACCGATCTGCACAGTCTGGGACAGATGGTCCAGGATGGAAGGCGCAACGTTGTGGAGACATTTCTGCATATTCAAAAACCTGAGCCATCCCTCACGCTGTCTGCAGAATCAAGGGATTATGACGGATTGAACTACCTGTCCGGCAAAACCATGGAAGAGGTTAATGATAAAGCATTTCAGGGGACAGTCCAGGCGCACGGAGAGGGTGGTGTACCGGTCTTCATTGCCGGAATCGAAGAGCAGAACACCGAGTGTGTTGGTCATGCCATTTACTACTTTGAGCTTGCTACGGCCATTTTTGTCTATTCCCTGGGTGAGAATCCCTTTGATCAGCCTGGAGTGGAAGCATACAAAAAAGCCATGTATCGGCTGCTTGGCAAGGGAGACTGAGGATCATGGCGGAGAAAAAGAGATCAGACTTCCATTATTATGCCGTCGCCGGCAATATCGGGGCCGGGAAATCTTCCCTTACCACTTTGCTGGCTAAACACTACAAATGGCGTGCCTACTACGAATCGGTGGATGACAATCCTTACCTGACCGACTTTTATGAAGATATGAGACGCTGGAGCTTCAATCTGCAGGTCTATTTTTTATCCAGCAGGTTCCGCAGCCAGAAGGAGATGGTAAATACCCGACTGAGCTTCATTCAGGACCGCACCATTTACGAGGACGTTGAGATCTTTGCGAAGAACCTCTATGAGATGGGACTGATGAGCAAGCGTGATTTTGAGAATTACAGCAACCTGTTTCGGGAGATGGTTTCCTTTCTGACCCCTCCGGACCTTCTCATCTATCTGCGTGCCGATGTGCCAACATTGGTCAGACAGATTCAGCAGCGTGGCCGGGACTATGAAAGCACCATCAGGATTGAATACCTGGAACGGCTCAACCTGCTTTATGAAGACTGGATCAAGCGTTATCCGCATGAGAAACTGATCATTGACACAGACCACCTTGATTTCGTGAACAACAATGAGGATTTGGGGAAGATAATCGAAATCATTGAGCAAAGGAGATTTGGATTGTTTTCCTAGCATTGTTTATGAGTTGATAATTTGCTAATTTATTCAGCTTTGTTATAAGTACACAGACCAACATGGTTTCCTTCCGATACAACGAGATACCCAAGGGGTTGTCAGATGACCTGCTTGAAGTAGAGGCAGATGAACTTGGTGTCGAAGGCTCGGGAATAAGCCGGGTCAGGATACGGCTCAGGTTTAACAAGCAGGACGACAATCTCCGGATTCAGTGTCAGCTCAGTTCTTTGGCAAGTTTGATCTGCGATCGCTCGCTCGATCGGTACGAAACCGTGCTGGAAAGTACCTATGAAGTTGTTTTCCAGCATGATGTCGAGGATGAACGTGAAGAGCTTTCCGGAACGCTCCGCAAACTGAATCCATCACAAAATGTCATCGATATCACCCGGGAATTGCGGGATACCGCATTGCTCAGCATACCGGTGAAAAAACTTCATCCGAGATACATCAAGGATGGGGAAATCACTGAATTTGAAGCCAGTTTTGGTGACAAAGAAAAAGAATCGGGGCATGATCCCAGATGGGATGCCCTTAAGGAACTGAAACAAAGAATTGAAAAGAATTAAATAACGGAATATGGCACATCCAAAAAGAAAAACGTCCAAGGCCAGACGGGATAAAAGGCGCGCCAATTACAAACTGGAGGATCCTACCTTGGCTGAATGCCCCAACTGTGGCACAGTGCATCAGCGTCATCGCGCCTGCTTTGAGTGTGGTTATTACAGGGGGCGTCAGGTAGTCAAGGCTGCCAGTGAGGTCTGAGACCAAACCGGTATCCCACAGAAAAAAAATCCAAACTCACAAAAGCCCATATGATAAAAATTGCCGTTGATGCCTTTGGCGGTGACCATTTCCCGCATAACCCGGTAAACGGTGCCGTACTGGCTGTCAGAGAAAATGATCAACTTGTTGTTATTCTGACCGGACCTGAGCAAGAAATCAAAAATGAGCTGGAAAAGCATGACTGTCCTCAGGATCGTATCCTGGTTCAGGATGCTCCTGAAATCATTGGTATGGACGAGTCTCCGGCCCAGGCAGTGCGCAATAAGCCGAACTCTTCCATAGTCGTGGGCCTGGGCATGCATCAGAAGGGTATGGTGGATGGTTTTGTGAGTGCGGGCAATACCGGAGCGCTGATGGCAGCTTCCGCTTTCATCCTCGGGAGGCTCGACGGTGTCATACGTCCGACCATTGCTACCTTTTATCCGACGGTCAAGGGCCTGGGGCTGATGATCGATGCCGGTGCCAATCTGGAAGTCAAGCCGGAAATGCTTTTCCAGTTTGGGGTCATGGGCAACATCTATGCGCGGGACATGATGGGTATAGACACTCCCAGAATCGGATTGCTGAATGTGGGGGAAGAGAAGGAAAAAGGGTCTGAGACGCTGAAAAAAGCGTATCAGCTTCTTCAGGCGCTTCCCAATTTTGTTGGCAACATTGAGGGCCGGGACATCCTCGCGGGACAGGCCGATGTGTTTGTCTGTGATGGCATTACCGGAAATATTCTTCTCAAGTTCGGAGAGTCGGTTCCTGACGCATTCAAAATGCTGCTCATGGGTGTGATTAAAAAGCGTCAGCTGGACAAAGAACAGGTTGCCCTGGTTACATCCCTGCTTCAGGAGGCCTTCATGCCGTTTGATTACCAGCGGGTTGGCGGTGTTCCGTTCCTTGGTGTGAACGGCATCAGCATGGTGGGTCACGGAGGCAGTTCTCCAGAAGCCATCAAAAACATGATCCTCAATGCGGTCAGAATGGCCGAATCGGATATCAATAAAAAAATCATTGCATCTGTTGCGTGAATAATGGGGTTGCGCCGTCCGCCTCTGGTGCGGTTTGCAGATGCTAACATATGGACTGTATAACTTTTCTGAGGAATGAGTTCTGAAATTAAAGCAAAGATCTCTGCTGTGGGGCATTATTTGCCTGATTACGTCCTGACCAATCAGGAGCTTGAGAAAATGGTCGACACCAGCGACGAGTGGATCCGGACCAGAACCGGCATCACGGAACGCAGGATTCTCAAGGATCCTGACAAGGCCTCAGGCTTCATGGCGGCTGAAGCGGCTCGCGAAATTTTGCAGCAACGCAACATGGACGCTTCCGAAATCGACGTAATCATCGTTGCCACGGTTACACCAGATTACATGTTTCCAGCCACGGCCTGTATCGCTCAAAGCATGATTGGCGCTAAAAATGCATTCTGCTTTGATCTTTCCGCGGCCTGTTCCGGCTTTTTGTATGCCCTTGAGATCGGATCCAACATGATCACTTCAGGACAATACAAGAGGGTGATGGTCATCGGATCCGACAAGATGAGCGCCATAGTGGACTACACCGATCGTGCGACTTGCATCCTTTTTGGGGACGGCGCCGCAGGTGTACTGCTGGAACCGGCTGACGACGAAAATGCCATTATCGACAGCATCATGTATTCGGACGGGGACATGTCCAACACGCTCGTTCAGTTTGGCGGAGGTAGCCGCAACCCTGCAAGTCATGATACGGTAGATAAAAAAATGCATTATATTTACCAGGAAGGTCGCCCCGTGTTCAAAAGAGCCACTGAGGGTATGGCCGACGTATCCGTTGAGATCATGAAAAAAAACCGGTTGTCCGGCGATGATGTGGACTGGCTTGTTCCTCATCAGGCCAACCTGAGGATTATTGATGCCACGGCCCGCAGAATGGAACTGGATCCTTCAAAAGTGATGATCAATATCGACAAATACGGCAATACCACGGCCGCAACAATCCCGCTTTGTCTTTATGACTGGAAAGATCGCCTGAACAAAGGTGACAAACTTGTCCTCTCGGCGTTCGGAGGCGGATATACATGGGGTGCCATTTATCTCAAGTGGGCCTTGTAACCATTTGTTCCCATGAAAAAAGCATACCTTTTTCCCGGACAGGGATCACAAAAAACCGGAATGGGGCTGGATCATTACCGCTTCAACAGTGAGTTTCGAAAGCGTTGCGAAGAGGCGAATGACATTCTTGGCTACCGGCTTTCGGATATCATGTTCGAGGGTCCGGAGCAGCTGCTCACTCAGACAAAGCATACGCAGCCCGCACTCTTTGTCCACGCTTTTTCCCTGTTAGAGACTCTGGGCCATCGCCCGGATATGGTTGCGGGACACAGCCTTGGTGAATACACGGCACTGGCGGCATCGGGGGTGCTTCAGTTTGAAGATGCCCTCAGGGCTGTCAAGCGCCGGGGTGAGCTGATGCAGGAGGCAGGGGAATCACAACCCGGTGCGATGGCCGCAATCATCGGCCTTGATGATGAAGTGGTGGAAAAGATCTGTGCCGGACTCTGTACGGAGCCCGACCGCGTTGTCATTCCTGCAAATTACAATACCAAAGGGCAGCTTGTCATTTCCGGTCATATTCCGGCAGTGGATGAAGCCATGGAAAAGTTCAGGGAGGCCGGTGCCAAAATCGTAAAAAAATTGCCTGTCAGCGGTGCGTTTCACTCACCACTGATGGCATCGGCTCGTGACGAACTAAACACTATCCTGGATCGTCTTGCGTTTCAGGAGCCCGCTGCCGGTGTCTACTCAAATGCAACGGGAACGGTTTCGCATGAACCGGATGTGATCAGGGAAAACCTGAAACAGCAACTGCTTAAACCGGTTCTCTGGTCACAGACGCTTTCCGCCATGCATCAGGATGGTGCAAAACATTTTGTGGAAGTGGGTTCCGGCAATGTGCTTCAGGGGTTGGTAAAACGAACATTGAAAGGTGTCGGGATTTCCGGATTTCAATAAAAACGCAGCAGATAATCACAGAAACAATGAATTTGGAAAATTTTGCCCTGAACGGTAAAACAGCACTTGTGACCGGCGGCAGCCGGGGCATAGGCAAAGCCATTGCGCTTCAGCTTGCAGAAGCCGGAGCTGACGTACTTATCACTTATGCCCGTTCGGCAGAGGCTGCAGAAGAAGTAGTCCGGCAGATCGAAGAAACGGGCCGGAAAGCAAAAGCCGTTCAGGCGGATGCGGTGGATCTCAATGAGGCGGTAAAGGTGATTGCCATTGCCCAGGATGAATTCGGCGGACTGGATATACTGGTGAACAATGCCGGTATAACCCGTGACACCCTGATTATGAGGATGACGGAGGAGCAGTGGGATGACGTGATTCACACCAATCTGAAAAGCGTCTTCAACTACTCAAAAGCGGCGATTCGTCCCATGATGAAGAACCGGTCCGGATCTATCATTAACATCAGCTCGGTCGTCGGCATAGCCGGCAATGCCGGACAGACCAACTATTCGGCGTCCAAGGCAGGGATCATCGGGTTTTCAAAATCACTTGCCAGGGAGGTGGCCTCCAGAAACATCCGCGTGAATGTCATTGCACCGGGGTACATATCCACGGAAATGACAGCAAATCTTGATGAGGGTATTCTGAAAAGCATTGAAGCGCAAATTCCGCTTAAAAGGGCGGGGGAACCGGAAGAGGTAGCTCAAGCCGTGGCTTTCCTTGCCTCTGACGCCGCTTCCTACCTCACCGGTGCCGTTCTGAACGTAGATGGAGGCATGGCGATGTAAGGTCGTTGTTCATGTTGATTTAACTGGAATCTATTTTTATTATAAAAGGCGTTTAAGCGAGCCCATTGGTAAATTCCAAGAATCGCGAAATCAAAAAGATAAC
>SL_3KL_010_SEDDRAFT_10001276_pt1 | contig 22704 bp, 21 predicted proteins | sample SodLakKL_010_SED_2_FD_10381 | JGI IMG/M metagenome (IMG submission 10381) | reverse complement strand
GCCGAGCGATCACGTAATACCGGTTGATTGGGCATCATAATCTGGATACCGTCAGGGAAGTAATTCATATAGTATCCAAATTCTAAACGTGTAACTCTTGTGAAATTTCTGCTGAAATCGACACCGAATTTAATTTCTGCGGCTGCCCCCCAATGCCATTCACCGTCGCTCCAACCGGAAAGGGCATCATTTACGGGCTCTGCATATCCGTGAAATCTGAAAAATAGCTCTCCTTCCCGATATCCATTGTTGTTGATGTCATCGAAGTAAGGGTACGAAAATGCGGCTATTGGACCGCCAGAAGCACTTATAAAAAACCTGTACTCCTCCTGAATTCTGCTGGCAAATAACCTTTGCCTTAAACCAAGCATTAGTGGAAATGCAAAAACACGCTGGTATTTATTAGGAACTATTTGCTGTCCGAAAATAATGTCTGTGAAGGTTTGTTCTGTTACATCACGTAAACCGGCAAACCGCAAGTTTACAACACCTTCAGATTGAGTTCCCAATACCTTTCGAAATTCGCCCCCAAATGCGAAACCAAAATTATTAACGGAAAAATCAAATGTGAGCCCGGTACTGTAATTATCATTTAAATTGATTACGCTTCTGTCAACTTGCCGAACTTCCGGCTCCTGAATCTGGGCAATACCATCGATTATCAACCCTGCAAAAGTAATTGGTAATATCAGAGTAAAAATTTTCCAAAATCTCATGTGCTGTAAACTAAGTAATTATTTGGGGGTAAACGTTAAAAAGTTAACTGCATTGCCTTCAAAGTAAACAAATCGAAACCTGAAACGTTTCTCTTAATATAACTTTTTATAAAAGTGTATTTGATTATTGTTTTATTTAGGCTTTTATTCATGCAGAAAATTTCAGAATCTTATTCAATTAAATATTTCGTTTTTATATGAGTGATTTAACAAAGTATTTAGTATATGGGCCTGTTGATACTCTCAGGCGCATGCCAAATAAACTTCTCGATTCAATTGAGCCCAAATATGTATACAAATATGAATCGGAAACAAATAAAGATGAAATTTTTGTAGCAGTTTACGAACAGTTCGAAAAACAAATTAATGCTACAATTACACTTACCTGCATATTTGAATGTACGGCTGACAGAAACAGAATAGAACTTAAAAAAGCCGGCGGTCGCATGGGCTTCAGGGGCAGTTCACTTTCTGAAGAGCGCAATATAGAATCAGAAGTGGTAGATTTCATTATGGACTTTTCCAAACGATTTGGCCTTTCACTACAAGAAGAAGTACCTAAGCCGCCTGAAGAGGAGGAGGACTGAGCTTATATTTATATGAAAGGCAATAACAAAGTCTGGACAGTTCTTTCTATGCTGAACTGGGCTACCGCCTATTTTGAAGGCAAAAATGTCTCTTCTCCCCGATTAAGTATTGAATGGCTGCTTTCTGAAGTTCTTGAAATTAAACGGCTAAATCTATATCTGCAGTATGACCGTCCTCTCTCCCAAAACGAACTGGACAAGCTGCGTCCGCTTATAAAACGACGCGCATCTCATGAACCTCTTCAATATATCATTGGGTATACTGAATTTATGGATTGTAAAATTGAGGTAAACCCTGACGTATTAATTCCAAGAATTGAAACTGAGCAATTAGTGGAAATTATACTCGAGAAATTAAACGAAACCGGTGGACAAGCGCTCAATTTGCTGGATATTGGTACCGGCAGCGGCTGCATACCCATTGCCATAAAGAAAGAAAGAGAAGACCTGAACTGTTATGGCGCAGAAATTTCTGACTCTGCATTACAATTAGCCAAAAAAAATGCAGAATTAAATGATGTAAATGTGACATTTTTTAAGGGAGATTTATTTGATCACTCATCACTAAAAATTCAGGACTGGGATATCATCATCTCGAACCCGCCGTACATATCCCCTGATGAAAAACCGACAATTGAAAAACAGGTTATTAGTTATGAACCGGAGCTTGCATTATTTCACGAAGATCCGCTTTCAGTTTACAGATCCATTATAGAGTTTTCGGCAACCCTAAAATCCCACCTTTTCCTCGAATGCAACGATAAAACTGCCGAAAAAGTCAGGGAAATTGCAAGCCAATTATATTCGGACATAAAACTACTAAATGACCTCGATAATAACCCCAGGTTCGTAGTTACAGAAGGCTCATTTTGAACCGAATAGTGGTGTAAAAACCACATTGGTATTCCAAAGAAAAAATCAAGCGTAATTATTCTAATTTATTTGTGGATAACTTGTGGAAAAGTTTTTATTCGGTGTGAATGACGGATGCCTCCCCGTTATAGTGTGTGTTACGTAATCGTTAAGCGCTGTCAAGCAATTTTTAGCAATTCTGTTAAATTATCCATAATTAATTGCAGCGCATTGGTTTATCATGTTAAATTAAATGTGGATAACTTTCTGTTTTTGAGTAAAATTTCGTTTGATTTGAGCCCAATAAATTGGCATTTTCTTTTTCCGCCAATAACCTGTGGCTTTACCCGTCTGTGGATAACAAAAGGAATTATGCAAATTTTTTTCAGAATTTAGGAGGCATTATACGTTGAATACGCTAACAGCTGAATCGGCCTGGAGTGAATGTCTAGAAATTATACAAGACAACATCAGCTACCAGAAATTTAAATCGTGGTTTGAACCTATAGAAGCAGTAAAGCTCGAAGACAATACACTAACTATTCAGGTGCCAAGTCAGTTTTGGTACGAGTGGCTCGAAGAGCATTACTATAACATGCTAAGATCCACAATCGCTAAGGTATTAGGAAGCGATGGTAAGCTTGAGTATTCCGTTTTGGTCGAGAAATCTGACAGACATGAAGACAACCGGTCTGTTCGCCTTCCACAGCGCCCAATGCCTCCATCGCAGCCCCAGGAAATGAACACATATAGTGATTACCATCCTGGCAAAATTGAAAATCCATTTGTAATTCCCGGAATCAGAAAGACAAACATCGATTCCAACCTTAACAGTAACTATGTTTTTGATCGTTATATAGAAGGAGACTGCAACAGGCTTGCGAGATCTGCAGCGATGGCAATTGCTGAAAACCCCGGAAAAAATTCTTTCAATCCGTTTTTTGTGTATGGCACAACCGGGCTTGGCAAAACTCATCTGATTCAAAGTATTGGAAATAAAGTTAAAGAGCAGTTTGGGTCTGAGTTTTCAGTGCTTTATGTCTCATCAGAAACATTTACGAATGAGTTTGTTCAGGCAATTCGTAATAACCGGGCCAGTGAATTCACAATGTTCTACCGGCACATTGATGTACTGATTGTTGATGACATTCAGTTTTTCAGCGGGAAAGAAAAAACACAGGAAGAATTTTTTCACATTTTTAACGCACTGCACCAGGAAGGCAAGCAGATTATTCTGAGCAGTGACCGTGCACCTAAAGACATCCCCGATATTGAAGAACGTTTAATTTCGCGATTCAGCTGGGGACTTAGCGCAGATTTACAGGTCCCGGAATATGAAACCCGTTATGCTATTCTTGAGCGCAAGGCAAATGACAACGGAATAACTATAGATCCGAACATTATTGAATTTATCGCCCATAATTTCAAATCAAACGTACGGGATTTAGAGGGCGCCATCATAAAACTTCTCGCAACAGCATCATTAAAGCACATTGACGAGATCGATTTAGCAATGGCCAAGTCTGTTTTAAGAGATATGGTGAAAAGTTCTCAGTCGCAGCTTTCGATTGAATCAATTCAGAACTACGTTTGCGATTATTTTGGAATAGACACTAACAAGGTTAGAGAAAAAACAAGAAAGCAGGAAATAGTGGAAGCCCGCCAAATGGCGATGTATCTGTCAAAAAAGTTTACAAAATCCAGCCTCAAATCAATTGGGCTTCAATTTGGCGGCCGCGACCATTCTACAGTTATTCATGCTATCTCAACAATCGAAGAACGGCTTGAAACAAGCCCGAAGCATAAAAGAATTTTGAGAGAGTTAGAGCAAAAACTCGAAGTGGCTACCCTGTAAAATGTCTCTGGATGTAGTAACCCTGAAATCCCTTACCATAAAAGGCCGGCATGGCTATTATCAAAAAGAGCGGGAGGAGGGAAACACTTTTGAGGTGGATCTTATAGCAGAGGGCGATTTCAGAGCTTCTGTAAATACGAGCGATCTCGAACTGACATTCGACTATGAGCAAGCCTGTGAAATTGTACGATTTGTTATTGAGGGATCACCTGAGAAGTTGATTGAAACGCTTTGCATTTCGATTGGCAATAAGCTTTTCGAAACTTTTCCAAATGTGAAAAAGCTGACGGTTGCCGTGAGAAAACTGAATCCACCCATCGAACCCGCCGCCGCTCACGCTGAAATACGAATGATATGGAATCGGTAACCGTTGCACTTGGTTCAAACCTCGGTGATAAAACAAGTACACTTTACGAAGCGGGGAAATTTTTAAAATCTATATCAGAAAAACCGATCGTTAAATCCTCCATATGGAAATCTGAACCGATTGGCCCCTCGAAGTATGAGTTTTTAAATGCAACAGTGAAAATATTTACGTCTTATTCGGCAGAACCACTGCTTAGAGAACTAAAAGAGTATGAGCAAGAAGCCGGACGGGAAAAAAATCCAGAGCGCTGGGCGCCAAGAATTCTTGATCTTGATATCATACAGTTTGGTAACTTGGCGATTCAAAAAGAGAGCCTTATTATTCCACATCAGGAATACAGCCGGCGTCTTTTTGTTCTTTTGCCTATGCAGGAAACGAGCCCGGACTGGAAAGATCCTGTGACGGGGAAATCGATTCAACAAATGATTGAGGATGCTCCGCCGATGCAAATTGAAAAAACTGAGATTAACTGGTAAATATGCCAAACAAATTTGACTTCATAGCTATTGAAGGAGTTATCGGAGCAGGGAAAACCACTCTGGCAAATCTGCTTTCAAAAAAGTACGGTGCACGGCTGGTACTTGAACAGTTTGAAGAAAACCCATTTCTGCCCAAATTTTATGAAGACAGAGATAGATTTGCATTCCAAACCCAGCTGGCATTTTTAGCCAGCCGTTTTAAGCAGCAACAAAAAATGACTAATCGCGATCTCTTTGATGGATTTTTAATTTCAGACTACATCTTTGAAAAAGACAGAATCTTTGCCCGCCTGAATCTTGATGATGACGAAATGGCTCTTTACGATAATATTTTCGGAATCATGGCGGGTATTTCCGCAAGGCCTGATTTAGTGATCTATTTGCAAAGCTCTGTTGACCGGCTGATGCAAAATATTGAAAGCAGAGGGCGTGATTATGAGCGTCATATAACCGAAGATTATCTGCAGGATTTAAGTGATGCTTATAATCAATTTTTTTATCACTACAATAAAGCCCCACTCATGATCATTAATGCAACGGAAATTGATTTTGTGAATAATCCGGATCATTTATCGTATCTTGAAGAACAAATATTTCACCAGCCGATTCGGGGTAATACACATATACACATAATACCAGATTCATGAAGTGGTTACTTTTAGCATTAGCCGTTTATATATTGTACAGAATTATTACCCGAAACCGGAGAAAATCAAGTTCAACGTTTTCAAACAGGTCTGGACATCCGTATAGTCAAAATCATAACAATCAAAGGCGGAGCAATAAACTGGATCAGATTGAAGATGCTGAATTTGAAGATATAACTGAAAAAGAGGAAAAGAATTAAACAATGAGTTTCGAAGAAAAACATAAAAAAGGCTACGAGCTTTTGCATGAAAAGGACCTTGATCGCAGCCTTGATATGGCAAGAGAACTTCAGAAAATAAATCCTGATGCCGCCGAAGGATACACTCTTGAAGCTGAAGTGATGCAAAAACTGGGTCAGTGGGATACCAGCATAAAATCACTGAACGATGCGATTGAAAAAGATCCTGAAAATGGCAGGTTATTTAACCTCCGAGGTTATGCTCACTTAAACCAGGATGATGCAGAGAAAGCTAAAGAAGATTTTGAACGAGCCATAGCACTTGATAACCTCCCTTCAGCGCACAGAAATATGGTACTGTATAAGCTAATGGCCGGAAGCGGACAAGAAGCAATTCAGTATTTGCTGGACAGGATACGAAGTGAGCCGCGAGACGTTGAAAACTGGATTTTGATGGGCGACCTGATGAAGAAGGGCGGCCATGATGAAAAAGCTAAAACATACTACGAGCAGGCTCTTAAAATGGATCCTGAAAATGAATATGTTAAAAATCTGCTTGAAGAAGATTAATCAAGCAAAATCCAAAAATCTTTTGCATAAAAAAACCCTGTCAAAATTTGACAGGGTTTTTTATTTATCTCTTTTTAAAGCAGGATTTATTCAACAATTAGTTTTCCAACCATTCCTGCTGCAAAGTGACCGGGGAATGTACACACATAATCATACTCACCGGGTGTTTCCGGCACTGTAAATGTTATAGTGTCAGTTTCACCGCCACCCAGCATACGGGTAGTTGCAATTATCTGATCTTCATATTCCGGCGCAATGTACTCATTATCAGCAGCCTGTATCGACTTTCTTGCAAAGTCATCCACATCGGTTCCCAGATCTACAATTGCAAGATTGTGAGCCATCGCAGTTGGAGGAAGTGTACTGTTTGTAGTAAGCCTGATTCTAAGCTCTTCTCCGGGTGATGCTTCTATAGCTTCGAGCAAGATATACTGCCCGGCTGCACCACCGGTAACGAGGCCTTCTTCTGCTTCACGCACAACAAACTTCATATCATCCGTACCGTAAACTTCTATGGTGCGAATTCCGTCATCAACTGCTTCTTCCTCTTGCGCCTGTTCAGGTGTGTCACCATTACAACCCGCAAGTGCAAGCACCAGCATTATAAATAAAGATTTAATAAATAAAGATTTCATTTTATTAGTTTTGTAGTTATTGGTTTATGTTAAAAAGTCTCAGTATGGCAAACAATATGCCATTTAGAAGCATTCAATAAATGTACCTTAAATTTCACTCAATAAACGTTTTATATCCTTTACCACCATATCCGGATCAACATCACTGCCGGAATAGTTTCTTCTTACATTGCCTTCATGATCAAGAAGTGTAATCCGGTCTGTATGATCGATAAAATAGATTTGCCCTCCATCTTCGGTAAACCGGGTTGGTGATTTCAGAGTACGTATTCGTAATTTGTCCAGCAGGTTTTCAACAGTATCAGGATCACCGGTAAGTAACCTCCAGTTTGACTGATCAAGCCTGTAATTGTTCGCGTACTCATACAGAGTTTCAGGTGTATCACGCAACGGATCAAAAGACACACTTACAAGCATAAAATTTTCAGCGTCCGGCAGAGCGCGCTGAATATCACGCATATTGTAAGTGATCATCGGGCAAATATCCGGACAGTATGTGTAAACATAACTGACGATGACTACATTTCCGGCATACTGTTCAGGAAATGATACTTCATCGTTATACTGATCAAGCAGATTATATTCAAGCCCTGCAAGTGAATCTTCAACTCTAAGGTTGTCACAGGCGGCGAACAGTAAAAGTCCGCCAGCCAGTAACAAAAATAATGCTTTTCGGATAATATGACCCATTATAACTCAATCTCTCAGTGGTACGGGGCTGTCCGGTGAAAACGGTAAAGACCCTTCGTACGTTGCCTGTAATACGTCATATATAACAGGTGTATATGAAAGTACAATTAAGATGATCGCAATTATAATATAAGGTTTGAAGTTTCTCAGCCATTTCGCTTCTTCATCATGAAGTGACTCCGAAATCGGGAATGTAACCGTTGCCCCTTCTTCACGGGTTTCTGGGTCTGCTTTAGCAAACACAGTTCCAAAGAAAGAGACCAGGTACATCACAATTCCGACAAACATGATGATACCGCCAACCACACTCAGGTCAATGTAAAACACCCAGTCGGGCTGGAAAAGCGTACTGTCAGGATTTGCATAAGATGCGCCGGTGTTTGTTCGGCGGGGCATCCCTTTAAGACCACCCACCTTTAAACCATACGACATGATAAACAAGCCAATGGTATATACATAAGGTGAGATCATCGCCCAGCTTTTCAGGCGAATTTCCTTATTCATAAACTGACCAATCAGATATAAACTACCACCAAGAAATGCCAGCAACACAGGTCCGGCAACAGTCAAGTGGAAGTGTCCCGGAATCCATGCAGTATTGTGCACTATGGTATTCATCTGGTAAGAAGCATTAACGATTCCGCCAATACCACCGAAAATGAAAATGATCAATCCTAAAATCAGGTATGGGAAAAACCATTTTTCTTTGTCGAAGTATGGCTGATTCCAGAGCCAATTGAAATACCCTTTCGAACCTCTGAGTCGCGCAGAATATTCAAGAGAGGCAGCTATTGTAAAAGCTGTAATTAAACTTGGCAATGCTACTGCAAAAGTGAAAATTCCATGCAGCAGTTTCCATTGCGCACCAATTGCGGGATCCATATACTGATGGTGTGTTCCCACGGGAATGGAAAACAAGATAAACATCATGAATACCAATCGCCCGGCCATATCAGAGTAGAGTTTTCCACCGGATATTTTTGGCAAAAACACATAGTACATCACATAAGCCGGAAGCAGCCAAAAGTAAACCAGCGGATGACCGAAGAACCAGAATAAAGTTCTTGCAAGCATTACATTTATCTCATCAACCAAACCCATTGACCATGGCAATAACATAAACAAAATTTCAACTGCTACTGCTAAGGTGGCAATAAACCATATGATAAATGTGGTTAGCATTCCAACAACCGAAAGAGGCGTTTTTTTGCCAGGGTTTTCCTTTCTCCATTCAAGGTATATAGGTACCCAGTTATAGGAGGCAAGCCACGAGCCAACTACAAGCAGAACAAGACCGACATAAAAAAGCGGGTGAGCTTTCATTGGCGGATAAAACGTGTAAAGCACAGTTGCTTCACCAACAAGTATCATTATCGCGGCCAAAACCGATCCACCCAACATTAAAATACCGGAAGCCCAGGCAATCTTAGTGTTCAGATTTTTCTTTAGTGCATAAGGGATCAGCGCATTTCCTAATGCAACAGCGAAAAAGGTAGTGAATACAATTGCATTCAACACACCATGAAAAGTGAGCCCTTTGTAATAATCTCCGCCTACAAACGGATCACTTTGTATAATTCCCGCTCTGAAAAAGGTTTGCATCAAGCCACCGTAAATACCAATAAAGAGAAGAACCATTGGTATAATAAGCAGAGTAGCATTCAGATATTTGGATGACTTTGAGAACTGGAACGTATAGTCTTGTGTCATAAGCCCATATCCCCCTCAACCTCAGGTTCGTCTAAGCGCTCCTCAATCACAAATCTTCCTGCCATTGTATGATGTGCCGCTCCGCAAAATTCATGACAAGCAAACAGATATTCTCCCGGTTCATCAAATGTAACACGCATATAATTAATCGTACCAGGAACTGCCATCAGGTTTACATTTTTACGATCAATTTTAAATCCGTGAATGATGTCCTGGGAAGTTACATACAGATCTACTGTGCTTCCGACCGGTAATCGCACTACTGATGGCTGAAATGCCCACATCCGGGCAACCATTTGTAGTTCATAAGTATCCGGTGCGGTTTGGAATAATGTATCCGTAACAAACGGATCCATATCCGTAATACAAGTCGGTACGTCAATATCTTTGGCGACCGATGCGTACATGATTGCCCCGAAAAATACCAGCAGCAGCAATCCACTCAAGTTTAATGCAAGTTTTTCTGATTTATCCATCCGTTACCCCCTTGATAAAAGTTCAAAATAGAGGGTGAACCAGGTAGCTAAGAAGAAAAGCATAAGAACGATAAAAAACGCTATAGCTCCCTTTGGAGTGAACTCTTCAGAGTCGTTGTGTTCTGATTCCATAGTCCATCTTTAGGTTTAGTTTGAAGTTTAACATCCCCGCAAAGTAAATCACACATCCCGAAAAGAATATAGGGGGAAACCTTAGTGGAATGGTAAGTTATACTTTTGTTTTTGGCAAGAATAAAAATGGAAAGGGGAACTACAAAAACAGGAACGTTTCAGGTATGATTTAAAGCCAAGTCAATGTAATGCTGCCACCCGATGTTCTTGCAAATATCATCGGCCCACCATCACCAACTTTACCTTTCACATTAGACCGGTCCATGGTGCCTGTAAAGTTTCTGAATTCAGTATTGACCCTGTTGGCGGAAAGATCGAGGTCGAAATGATCAATTGGTGGTACTGATACCGTAATGCTGCCGCCACTGGTTCTGAGTTCTACTCTCTCATTTAATTCCAGCAACTCAGCATTTATAGATCCACCGCTTGTTCGTGCAGTAAGTGTTGCCCTGCTCTGCTCTATGGTAATTCCTCCGCCTGAAGTTCTTAAATTGGCATTTCCTGATATATTTGATGCTCTTACTCTGCCACCACTTGTGCGTGCATCAACCTCACCATGTACATCTTCAAGTGTTATACTTCCGCCGGAAGTTCTGAATTCAGACGTTCCATCTACACCCCGGACTGTAACCGATCCGCCGCTTGTTCGCAGTGCTGTGCTGTTCTTAAGGTTTTCGGCTAATACTGAGCCTCCGCTTGTTCTTCCTTCAACTTCAGAACCCTGGGGTGCTTTAATCACAAATGAGATGCTTAATCCAGAATCTGAACGGAACCAGTTAAACCATCCGCCATTATCCCTTTCAGCAGAAGCTATTACCTTGTTGCCATCCTGCTTTATTGTAATATCGTAGTCTGAAAGATCTGTGTCGGAGGGTGATAAATAAGTTCCACGTCTTTGAACGTACATTTCAACAGTTACGGTGTTTTCATCATGTCCGCGAACTTCAATTTTACCTCCTGATGTACGAATATTTATCTCAGGAGAACTGCCCGTTTCAAAAGATTCAATTTGGTAGGCATCTGATGCTGATTGAGCGAACATCACCTGTAACATTGCAAGAAATGCTGCAATTATTATCAAAACTGATTTATAAAAATCTTTCATGGTGTTACGATTGGTTACTGGTGTAAGTGTTTATACATCACAACTTCTATAATGTATAAAATTCAGTACGCTAAACCTCTAACAGGGTTTCAAAATTTTTTTACGTAACAAAAGTGGTGAATTTTGTGATAATCAATGGCTATTTCAGTACTTTCAGTAAAATTAAAAGCTATTGATTATGAAACTACCATTTGCACTTGCCCGCCGGTTTGTTGCCGGCGAAACTTTTGAACAGTCTGTTTCAAAAGTCCGGTATTTCAACGAACATGGCATTAAAGTTACTCTTGATCTTCTTGGAGAAAACGTAAAAGACAGGGAAACTGCTGACTCAACTGTTGATGAATATATCGGGCTTCTGCAAAATATCCATACGGCCGGCCTTAAAAGTACCATTTCAGTTAAACTTACAATGATGGGACTGGATATTGATACCGAATATTGTAAAGACAATTTGTACCGGTTGCTTGATGAAGCCCGCGAAAAAGATTCATTTGTGAGAATTGACATGGAAGGTTCGGATTACACACAGGTTACCATTGATCTTTTTAAGGATGCATTCAGGGATTATGGGAAACATGTGGGTATTGTACTTCAGTCTTATCTCCATCGGAACTAAGCAGGATGTTGCTGAACTTGCTGAACTGGGTGCAGATGTTCGAATGTGTAAAGGCGCCTATAAAGAACCATCTCGTGTGGCCCTTCAGGATATGGCCGATATTCGTGAAGCTTTTAAAGAGTACACAGCTATGTTGCTCGAAAAAACCACGTATCCCCGTATAGCTACACATGATGACGAGTTAATCGACTGGGTTAAAGCATACGCGGCTGAAAATAAAATTGGGAAGCCGCGTTTCGAAATTCAAATGCTTTATGGTTTAAGAGAAGAAACAATGATTGATCTTGTAAAGGATGGCTACAATGCCCGCGTATATGTTCCCTATGGAACAATGTGGTTCCCATACTTTAAGCGCAGACTAACAGAACGAAAGGAAAACATCTTTTTTGTAGCAAGAAACCTCTTCAAAAAATAAAAAGCTCCCTGAACAAGGAGCTTTTTAAGAAAAATCTCATAGGTTCAGTACTACTTCAGAAGCGTCATCTTTTGGACATCATTTACATTATTTGTCACAAATCGAATCAGATAGACGCCTGAAGCCATATCGGATGCATCCATCGTAATAAAATACACTCCGGCATCCTGTTGCTCATCTACAAGTGTTTTAACTCTTCGCCCTAACACATCATAAACATCCATCAGCACCCGTGTCTGATCTGAAATCTGATAACGAATTGTAGTGCTGGGATTAAATGGATTAGGATAATTATCAGACATCAGAGTTTCGAATACTTCGGTTGTGAATGTCCTTGTATCACTCCAGTCGCCCGTACCACCGATATTTGATGCCTTTACTCTCCAGTAATAAATTGAGGCGTTATCAAGTTCCTCAATAACGGTAAGTGATGTTTCGGGCACTTCTTCATCAAGTAACAGCTCTGAAAAATCTTCTTTTGCTGACAGCTGCACAGTATAGCCGGATGCACGGTCAGCTTCATCCCAGCTTAATACCGGATTTACAGGCACTTGTCCGGCCTCATTTTGCGGCGAAACAAGCGTAACCACAGGCGGTCTTTCGATTATTGTAGTAAACATTCGGGTATCACTCCAGTCCCCGGGCCCCTGATTGTTCACAGCACGCACACGCCAAAAGTAATCTGTCATAAATTCAAGATTTCCGGTCTGTGACTGTGAAATACTCCTTGTGCCGGTTGTGAGTTCAATAGCCAATTCAGAAAAATCAGCCTCTTTTGATACTTCCAGTTCGTAGGAGTCTGCACGCTCAGCTCTTAACCAGGAAAAAGAAAAGTTACCCGGCATCAGGTTTGTTTCCCCATCCTCAGGGGCAGAAAGTACAACCTGTTCCGGTGCAGCTTCTACCGTATCAAAACTCCACCTGTTGCTCCATGCACCGTTTCCTTCATTATCAAGACCCCGAACTCTCCAGAAGTACGTTGCAGACAAATCATATTCAATAGCGGGAGTTGCATCAGTTCCGGCATGCAGCTCATCATAAACGGTACTTGTAAATCCTACATCTTCCGATATCTGCAACTGGTATTCAACTGCATTATTGGTTTCATCCCATACAAAAGTGATGTTTTCCACTGGCATGTCAACTTCATTGTTCAGCGGACTGGCTAAATCCGGCTTTCTTGGAAAATCTGCGTCCATTAGCTGGGCTTCACATGCGGGACCGAGCGGCCATCCCATATCACCAAGAATACCACAAAAAACCGGGCCGGGATTGTGTATCGCAAATGCCTGATCCACACTGGGTCTCATCAATGCATTTTCTGTATTGGTGAATGTTGCCTGATCTACATGCGAAAAACTTGAACCCTGCTGCCATTGCAAAGGAGCAAAAATACGTACTCTTTCATCAGCATCATTGGCAAGTTCAGCTTCAGCTCCACTAAAAAAAACGCCGTCATTTCTGCCGGTTACAAAATCATATTTTTCATTTGAGTTATGCGGAAATATAGAAAGGTCAGTCAGGTTATCGAAAAATCCATCTACAGCAAATACTTCGTAAACATATGGAATATTGCCATTATTAAAACCGGAAGAGGCAACCTGTGTGCTGTTATTGGCCGAAGCTGTTCCCAAAAATCCAATCCCATGTCCAATTTCATGAAGAGCTACAGTTACAAAATCAATTAGTCCTCCCGGAGTATTTGCGTCAGTTTCAAAATACCAGTTATTAAAGCTGCAATTCATATTCACAATTATATCTGCATTTACCGCGGGTTCGTCTGATACAATATCCTGACCTGTCATCGCGCTAGCCTGGGCAATTGTGTAAGCTGTGTTTGGAATTCCCCCACCGGTGAGTGTGTAAAATCTGGTAGCCCCCGCGCTTCCTAAAACATTTCCAGGAAGATCCACCCAGTTTGCATCAATACGAATAGGAATGGAAGAGCTTATGTGCTCTTCCCAAATGCCGGCGGCAAACTCCAAGGCTTCTTGCGCTTCTTGCGGCCAGGTTTGACCACCACAGTCATTTATATAGTTGATTTGAAATTCTGCAGTAGTCTGAGCAAAAGGCACTTTTTGGCGAATTCTTTCAGATGAAATGTAAAAATGAGCATCTATATCAGTATGATCAAGAGTACAAATATTACCAATTTCTTCCGGCTCTATGATAATCGGGTTGTCAAGGTCGAACTTTAAATCCTGTGCAAACAGTGATGTAACAGGAGATAGCGCACAGATAATGAATAGAATGTAGCCTTTATACATATAAGAGAATTACTTAAAATTTGATATCAATAAGTTTAACCAAAATTTTAAACAAAATACTCCCATAATTATTTACACAAAACCCGGATGAATACCAAGCAATACCTGAGTTCGAAATTAAAATTAATTGAAGAGTGTCCTTCCGTTGGTTGAGGAATGAATTAGTTGTGGCCTTTATTGTTAAAGCGAACTCGCTTTACATCTGAAATCAGTATGGTTCTCCATTAATTATCTGTTCAGGAACAGTTTCGGGTTCTGACTCCGGTATTACATCCAGTTTGTCCCTGTCAATTTTAGCCATATAGTGTTGATCAGTCTCTCTGTCATAGCGCAGATGAAATAGTTTCTTTTCACTTAACAGATCAATATTCCCTGTTACAATTCCATTTTGAACAGTTAATGACAAAAATCCGCTGTGCGGATCCACAATTTCTGCAGTAATTCCGGTAATACCTGTTACCTGCTCTCTGTTTCTGACAATTTGAGCTTCTACGACAAGCCCCTCGGTAAGTGTGATCTTAATTGTATCGCCTTGCTGAAGTTCTTTAAGCGGTTGTAGCTCTTCGTTACTGTCAACTAAACGATAAGCTATTACTGATTCATGGCTTAATTCCCGCGGCAGCTGCTCCGGTTCAATGGTTCGCTCTGAGGGAAGAAACAAACTGTTTTCATTTCGATCCATATCAAACACTGCTACTTCAGCAACATCACGCTCCTCTGCCTGCTCAGTTCTTTCACCATTATCAGCACAAGATATTCCCATAAAGAGTATAGACAGGATCAATGCTGATCCAATCGTGTTTAAAAAGTTCATATCCGTTGGGTTAATGTGTTATTTGATTAAAATCATTTGTCGGGTTAATGTTTCATAAGGTGTTTGTAATCTGTAAATATAAACGCCGCTCGATAAGCTGCTCGCATCAAATTGCACCTGATGCGCACCGGCCGTAACCTGTTCATTTACCAAAGTGGCAACACGCCGGCCTATCATATCATAAACACTCAAAGTCACCTGACCACTGTTGGCAAGCGTGTAATCAATCATTGTTGTTGGATTGAACGGATTCGGATAGTTTTGAGCTAACTTTGTCTGAACCGGATCTTCCTGATTCTCTGCAATTGATACTGCATCATTAACCTCAAGTGTAATGGGAATTTCGTATTCCGGATCGTTGGGATCATTACCTCTCAGTATCATATTCAATTCGTAGGTACCGGCATCAATCCCCTCCGTATTAAAAGTAAGTGTCAGGTTTGAACTGTTACCCGGTTCAACCACACCGCCAAAGCGATCAACACTGAGCCACGATGTTGGAGTTGCGGTACGTTTCACTACAACATTATCAATATCCCAGCGCGCACCTGAATTGTTTAAATGCCGAAACCAGATTTCATCCGGCCTGTAACCGGCAATATCTATGTAATCCAGTTGGTTTCTTAGCTCATCATTTATATAGTAGTCAAGAGTTTCATTTTCAGTATTAAACACAATTCTAAGTGTGTTATACTCACCGTACTGAAAGCTTCCGGAACCAAACCATCCACTATCAGTTGTGCCCATTCCTCTTGCAAACAGATTACCTCCTTGCTGAAAGTACAATCCAGCAGAATAATTCAAAGCACCATCCAAAAAGTCTGGTGTGGATTTATCCATTAAGTAAACAATGTAATTTGCATTGTTTGACGCAGATTCGTCAGGTATATAAATGTCGAATGAAACCTCATACTTAGAAAAAGACTGGGGGCCAAAATAGGGTGACATCACAATATTGTTACCCCCTCCGAGTGACTCCATCCTCAAATGATTTGAACCTGCGCTTGGATTGCTGTCATCGATCGTTAAATCTCCGCCCACAAAAATTCCCCATGACTCGATCGCATCCCTTGAACCAAGCTCAAAACCTTCTTCAGTGCCGAACTCAGTTGAATAAACAACATCACCATTATTTACAGCGCCGGTAAATGGCATACTTTGAACCGGTCTTTCACTTACTTCGATTTCTGCATCGAAAGAGTTCACTTCTGCCTGTTGGCCTGTACTATTCGATTTAGCCATTCCAGAGTTGTCTGAAAATCTAAAATCAACATCCCACATATAATCAGAATCTCCGGTATTGGAAATAGTTATAACTTCATTAGTCTCATCTTCTCTGTTAATGTTAACCGTAATTGCTGATTGAGAAATGTCTGATACCGGAGCATCCACCTGGGTCATTCTGTAATTTGCAATGGTTCGCTTAATCAGTTCAAGGCTTTTTACACTGTTTGAAGGACCTCCATTGTCTCGTGTATCAGTTCCTGTGGTTCCCCCATCAAACTGAATATCGGGTGATGAAAAAACCGGAACCCTTCCGTCCGTATTTGCATCATTATACGCCATAACTGTAGCGTAAGTGTTGGCACCCGCATTGTATTGATGACCGGTAGAAAACTCAAACAGTCCACCGGTAATACCCGCAGCATTAGATTGCTGTGTTCTTGAATGAGCCAGGCCCATATTGTGGCCTAATTCATGTATTACGGTTTCAGATATTGCGACCTGCTGTATCCTGTTAACCGAAAAGCCAAGGTCCTGCCTGCCGCTTACAGAGTTTAATCGCCATGCAATTCCACCTGTATTTGGTTCGCTTGCATATAATGCGACAAGATCTGCTCCATACTGATTTCGCAAGTCATGTACTTCTTCCATGTAACCGTCCCAATCTGCTTCATCACAACTTTGATCATTTGGCTGACAGTAATTCACCTGGTTACCCGGCCCTCTTGTAAAGCGCCTCAGATGATCAGATGCGGAAACTGAAGATTCATCATCTTCATAGTCAGTTTCGTAAAAATGCACCAATCGTATTTCAAGTGCTAAATTACTGTTATCAATTGCCTGCTGTGCAATGTTCAGAGATTGTGCAATTACACCCTCAATAGAGCCAAAACCAGACTGATTTTCAGAATAATCTTTTGCCGCTTCTGTGTATGCAATCAAAAGGTCTATTGTAATATGATCATCAATTAATGATTGTGAAGCCTCAAAAGTTGGCACATGGACATCATGCGCATGCATTGCGGTAGTGCTTTTATTCATTGAGAGTGCTTTTCCCGGTATTTCAAGCTCCTCATGAACTCCGCATGCTTTTATATCATCCTGGTAGCTTACATCCGAAATGTAATTTTGACCGGTAGTGTTATCATACTCAATAAAGTATGATGAATGGTCACTTTTATGATATGTTCCGAGAACTCTACCCTCCGAATAAGTAAACGCAATCGTATTCCATGGGTCAGCAGGATCTGTTGCGATATAAGAAAAAATACCGGGAATATGTTCTGATATCCGGGTAATTTCAAACTCACTAACCGAATCCTGAGTCAACTGAAACTCTAAAAAATCACCTTCTGCCGGAAGATTCTGCTGAAAAATCTGATCATTTAATTCAAAATAGGTTCTTTGCTGTAATTCTCCAGAGATTGTTGCAGCTTGTTTATGAACCTGTTGTTCAATTGAGGTGTTAAACTGAAAAGCCTGTTGTGAAAACACCTCCTGAGATAGAAGAAATAAAAACAGTAGTCCGAATAAAGAAACGTAGCGGTAAAGATTATTCATGTTATATAATTGAGGATTAACTTAAATGAATCGAAAACGTATACTTTGTTGATGAAAGATTTTCGATTAATATATAAAAATATGTCGGTTCATTTAAATAAGCGCATTTTGCAATTGAATCATATCATAACAATTCATGATTAAAAAAATTCTAACACTCTTAGCTCTTCTGTTTATTTGCTTTTTTACTGCGTGGACAGGTGCCCAGGTTTCTCCCGGTATTGCATCAACTGAATGGTATGATCAGTTGAACAAACCAGATTGGAATCCACCCGGGTGGGTGTTCGGACCGGTCTGGACCTTATTATACACCTTAATGGCTATTGCTGCATGGCGCATTTGGCTGAAACTCGGTTTTAAAGACGGAAAAAAGGAGCTTGGTTTTTTCTTTCTTCAGCTTATTCTTAACGGGTTATGGTCACAGTTGTTTTTTGGATTACAGAATCCCGGACTTGCCTTCGCAGAAATCATAGTACTGCTTCTTGTGATTGTATATACAACCATGCTCTTTTTCAGAGTTGATAAAGTTGCCGGATGGCTGATGGTACCCTATATAGTTTGGGTTGCCTTTGCCACTGTTTTGAACGGTACTATTTGGATGATGAATTGATTGGTTCAGTTGACAGCGGCTTTAACTAAACCTATCCGCCAGCCTGTTAATAAGGTATCCGCTTTCTTTCAAAGCCTGTGATGCGAATTTTCCGAAGAAATCGGTAACCGCTTCAAATTCTTTTATAAATCCTTTCTTGTCATCATTTTTAACCATCTCAATCAACTGTTCATGATGTTTGAAAAATGACAACAGCAGCTCTCTTCTGTTTTCATTGGCAAATACAATATCAGCGTAAAGTTCAGCATCCTGAGCAAAAATTCGTCCAGTCATCATCAATTCCGCCCTGTATACCGGGCTTGAATATTCAAGCATTTGATGAGGGTTCAGATCAAACTCTTTCATAAATGAGCCATGAATCAGTGCCACAAAATGGCGTAAACCCTGAACCAGATTCATTACATGATCATGCTTTTCCGGGTCTGCCTCAATCACACGCATTCCCCATAAGACACACTGCTCTTTAAACCATTTTGCTTCATCAGCTTCTCTGCCGTCACAAATTACCATCAGCTGTTTCGATAAATTTGGCACATCGGGTCCGTGCATAGGATGGAGGCCTACAACCGGACCTGAATGAGCATTAAGCATAGCCTGTAAAGGCTCAGATTTATTGCTCGTAAAATCAGCAAGTATTGTTTTCTCATCCAGTTTATTACTGAGCCTGTTTATGATATCCACTGTAACATTAATAGGCACTGTTACGATAGCCAGGTCCAGTTTCGGAGCCATCTCCTCCAGCTCATACCAATTGCCTTTATCAATGCTGTATACCTGATGTCCGGTCAGTTCGGCCACATTTCGATACAATCTCCCCATTCCACCTTCGCCTCCCACAAACAGAATGTGCTTTGGCTCATCGGTTGACCTCGGAAACTTTTGTGTGGATTGTGCCGCCCGTGAAGAGGCCATAATCATCCGTAAAAAGTCCTCAGCCCAGTCGGCATCAAGGCCTCTTTCTTCGGCCATCCCCCGAAAGCGCCTGGTTTTTTCTTCTTCCCGCCCGGCTACAAAAACGGGCAGCTGACTCTCAATTTTCTTCTTTTGAACGTCTTGCACCACACTTTTTCTTTTTTCAAGCAGGTCAAGTATTTGCCGGTCTATTTGATCGATCTCTTTGCGCTGATCTTTAAGCTGGTCTTTATCGGACATTAGTTTTGTATAGTACTTAAGTAATTAATCGCAACCCCTCATTTCTGAGGCATTAACTTTCTGACTGTTGAGGGTTTATCAAGTGAGCTAAAAGTACCCCAATTCCCGCAAAAATGTGTAATAATGGAATGAATTCATTTGGTACTTGTTTTATTCCACTCGTTAGGTCGTTATCTTGTAATGATATGTCAGATTTTAAACTTCATTCACCCTGGGAGCCCGCAGGCGATCAACCCAATGCGATAAAAGAGCTTACCGAAGGAATTCAGCAGGGTGATAAATTTCAAACACTTCTCGGAATTACAGGGTCCGGTAAAACACGCACTGTTGCAGGTGTGATAGAAAACGTGCAAAAACCCACACTGGTGATGAGCCACAATAAAACCCTGGCGGCACAACTGTACCGCGAGCTGAGTGACTTTTTTCCCGAGAACCGTGTGGAGTTTTTTATTTCTTACTACGATTACTATCAGCCTGAAGCGTATATCTCGGCCCAGGATAAATACATCGAAAAAGATCTGTCTATCAACGAAGAGATTCAGCGGCTCCGCCTTCGGGCAACAAGCTCATTGTTATCCGGCCGGCGTGATGTAATTATCGTATCATCCGTAAGCTGTATTTATGGTATTGGTTCTCCTTCGGAATATGAAAAGTTGATTATCAGCCTGAAAACAGGACAGGAAATACCCCGCAATACTCTGCTCTACGATCTGGTGGATCTTCATTACCGGCGAAGTGACCGTGATTTTACCCGAGGAACATTCAGGGTTCGTGGTGATGTGGTGGATATCTACCCGGCTTATTCGGAAGAGGGTTTAAGGGTAACAATGTGGGGTGATGAAATTGAAAAGCTTGAGATTTTTGATGTAAATACCGGAAATATTATTGATGAAATTGATGAGTTCAGAATTTATCCGGCCTCACATTATGTAACCAGCAAGGGCAGGCTTGATGATGCAATAGAGCAAATCCGGGATGAGATGCACTGGCGGGTTGAAGTATTACAGGATGAGCAAAAGTACCTGGAAGCCAAGCGCCTTGAACAACGAACTCTTTTCGATATCGAAATGATGCAGGAGATCGGTTTCTGCTCTGGTATTGAAAATTACAGCCGGTATCTAAGTGCCCGTAAACCGGGTGAGCGACCTTACTGCCTGTTCGATTATTTTCCGGATGATTTTATGCTGGTGGTGGATGAAAGCCATCAAACCGTGCCACAAATCGGAGCGATGTATGGCGGCGACCGTTCACGAAAAATCGAACTTGTTGAGCATGGATTCCGGCTGCCATCAGCCCTTGATAATCGTCCGCTCACTTTCGAAGAATGGGAAAGCCTGATCAACCAGTGCATCTTTGTGAGTGCAACCCCGGCCGATTATGAGCTGGAAAAGTCAGATGGCGTATTTGTGGAACAGATTATTCGTCCAACCGGCCTGATGGAGCCTGAAATTGAAGTACGGCCGCTCGATACACAGGTTGATGATCTGCTTGATGAAATTGCAAAACGGGTTGAAAAGAATGAGCGGGTTCTCTGCATTACACTTACTAAACGGCTTAGTGAGGAATTGAGTGAATACCTGAAAAACCTTGGAATCAGCGCGGCCTACATGCACAGTGAGCTGGATGCGATGCAGCGCGTGGAAGTGTTATATAAATTCCGCCGGGGTGATTTCAGCGTTCTTGTAGGTATTAATCTGCTCCGGGAAGGAATCGATATACCGGAACTGAGCCTCGTGGCAATCCTGGATGCGGACAAAGAGGGATTCCTCCGTTCGGAAACCTCATTATTCCAGATTGTTGGGCGAGCAGCCCGAAATGTGGGAGGAAAGGCAATTCTGTATGCTGATAAAATGACGAAGAGCATCAAAAAAGTGGTGGAGGAAACCAACCGCCGCCGAAAACTGCAAAAGGAGTATAATGAGAAGCACGGTATCACCCCGAAAACTGTAGAAAAAGAACTGAAACCTTTGGTGGATCCATCCCTGATATCAACAAAAGATTTTGATTTTGATAGTTCTGATAAAGAAAAAGAAGATGATTATCTTGAGGTGGTAAAAGTAGCAGAGGAAGGCATACAGTACAAGGCAAGTCCCGCTATGAAAGAAGTTACATTTGAAAGCAAGGATAAATTTCTCGATTATTTACGCGATTCAATGTTAACTGCTGCTAAAAATATGGAATTTGAAGAAGCAGCCCGTATCCGCGATCAAATAGAAAAACTGGAAAAAGAATTATAAAGAGAACAACTAATGAGTAAAATCGATTTTTTCAAAACGTTTATTAAAGACAAAGATGTTGCCTCCATTGTACCTACCTCGCTACGATGCGTAAAAAAAGTTTGCACCAATATCGATTTTACAAAAGATATTACCCTTGTTGAATATGGACCCGGAAACGGAGTGTTCTCAAAATATCTGCTTGAACAGATGACACCAGGTTCGCGTCTCATCATGATTGAAGCCAACGAAGATTTTGCTAAACATCTGAAAGAAACAATCAATGACCCCAGGGCCGAAGTTCATAACATTCTTGCAGGTGACGTAGAAACGATCCTGGAAAACGGTGAATCCGGAAATGTTGACTATGTGTTGTCGGGAATCCCTTTCTCATTTCTGAAGAAAGACAGAAAAAAAATTGTGCTCGAAGCCACTAAACGAATCCTGAAAGAGGGCGGGTATTTCCTGGCTTATCAAACAAGCGGCCACCTCAAAAAACCTGTGAAAGAAGTATTCGGCAATCTCGAAACCGACTTTGAACCGCTGAATGTGCCGCCTTACCTGATTTATAAAGTTGTGAAGAATGGGCTGTGATTTTTAAAAGTATCAAGTATCGAGTAGCAGGTATTGAGACTTTTATTACGCATTAATTAAAATGTTGAATTCATTTCATCCTGATCTCTTTGCAGTTAATAGCTGCCTGCTTCTGAATACTTGCTACTCCATACTCAATACTCGATACTAATAACCAGTTAATGAACAAGAACGATAACAAAAGGATTATTCCGCCGGAAGTGTTGCTGGAAGGTTACAGCCGTGGGATTTTTCCT
>SL_3KL_010_SEDDRAFT_10001275_pt1 | contig 22704 bp, 17 predicted proteins | sample SodLakKL_010_SED_2_FD_10381 | JGI IMG/M metagenome (IMG submission 10381) | reverse complement strand
AAATCTACTATTGACCGGGGTTTTATTGATAATCACCTATCAATATCTAGTAATTGCCAAACTCCACTCCAGAGGGGGTACCCCCTCTGGAGTAGATAGCTTATAAGATTTAAAAGTGTTAACCTCTATCAGGAATAACAGTAAATAAACACAAAAACTGTCAACCTAAATCAGGAATAGACCACAAAAGAACGATCCCGAGGAGTCGGGACAAGGCCCGCTCGATATTAAAGTTTATATTTAAACCTGATTTTTACAGACTTATCCTAATCAATACCTAAAGCATTACTGGACATTACATAAACGTGCCTGTATTGAATTAAACAAGAAACCTGCAGCGAATCAGGGAAAAACCTGTATTGCCGCGGGTTTCATTTTAATGGGACTACCTCAATGAGGCTACTCTCTTTGCCAGTGAATCGAATGCAGAATATAGAACGGGAACAACAACAAGAGTGAGGAAAGTCGCAAATGTCAGTCCGCTGATAATCGCAATGCCCATCGGCCCCCAGAATGCCGTACTCTCGGACCCAAGCTGGAACCGTGGATCAAAGCTTGCAAAGAGCTCAACAAAGTCGATGTTGATGCCAAACGTAAGAGGTACCAGTCCGAGAATGGTGGTAAGTGCCGTTAAAATCACAGGCCTGAATCTGATCAAGCCCGCCTCAATGATGGCATTCTTTTTCTGAAGCCCTTTTTCGGTAAGCTGTTTCACATAGTCGAGAAGTACAATATTGTTCACACAAACAATGCCCGCAAGTGAAATGATGCCGATAAACGTCATCAATCCGAAAGGTGTACGTGTCAAAATAAGCCCCAAAAGTACACCAATCAGGCTGAGCCCTACCGCTGTGATAATGATGAAGGGTGATATAATGTTGTTGAATTTGGCCAGCATCACGAGGAAGATGAGTGCAAAACCTACGAGAAGTGCGGTAGTAAGAAATCCGAATGCTTCATCCTGTTCCTCGCTTTCTCCTGTGTACTTCATGGTGTATCCCGGCGGCAAGCTCTGCTCATAATCAGCGAGCAGCTCCTGCGTCTTAGACAATACTTCCGGGCCACTGAAGCCGGGCGCAGCACGCCCTTCAACGGTTGCGGTTCGCTGAAGATTCAGTCTTGTTATGGACCCAAGACCGGTACCTTCTTCGAAGTCGGCAACCGAAACCAACGGTACGCTGGTTCCCGCCTGCGTTCTGATGTTAAGGTTCCTCAGGCTTTCAAGATCCTGCCTGTCAGCTGGCTGCAACCTCACTACAATGTCATACTCTTCTTCGCCGTCGCGCCATTTGCTGGCTTCAAGGCCGTTATTAGCAATGCGGATGGTCTGCGCGATGTCGGACATCGACAAACCAAACCGGCTTGCTCTTTCATAATCAACCAGAATTTGATATTCAGGAATACCGCCGCTTATGTTGTTTCTCACATCCACAAGTCCTGGTACCGACTGTGTTGTAGAGGCTTCAACCAGCTTTTGTGTGATTTCTCTGGTAATTCGCACTATTTCATCAAAATCGTCACCCGATACCTCAATATTAACCGGGGCGCCGGTTGGCGGACCCTGCTGCTCGCCTTCTATATTGATGATTACATCGGGTATATCCCGAACCACTTCACGGATTTTGGTCATGGTACGGGCCGACGGCTCTGCGCGATCTCCAAAATCGACAAGGTTCACGGTGAGGCGCGACAGTTCCGGGCTTTGCCCGCCTCCGCCAAAGAACGGGTCTCCTGAAACACCTACGTTTGCCTGTATGTTTTCAATATTTGCACGCACCCGTGGATCTTCATCAATCAGTCTGTAGAGGCGTTCCTGAACATCCATAGCAATTTGATTGCTTGCATTCACGTTCATCCCTATAGGCCCTTCTAACTCAACGATGATGCGGGAAGGGTCGGTTTCAGGAAAAAACTCAACCCCTGTTGGAGCAAGTGCAAACATTGCAAAAATGGAGAATAGTGCACCCATAACCGAATTAAGCAGTAACGCCCGGTTATCGGTTATGATCAATGGTTTGTCTGATTTTCGAAGAAGCCCTGCAGCACCTACGATTACCAGTAAGGCGGGAATCGAAAGAAGCACCAACCATACAGTGCTGCTTACCGGATTACTGATTGAAATGACCAGAAGAATCACGGAATTCAGCGCACCCAGCAACAGACCAACAATGATAGAAATTTTTCCGCCCCTGAGCATCGCTTCGAAAAAGTGCACAAGAATGAAAAGCGCACCAACCGCTCCCAGGAAACCGGCAACAATGAAAAGGATTTGTGATGCTGGCGAAAAGATACCTACCAGCACTCCTAAAATTGCCAGCAGCAATGCCAGAGTAATACTGCCCAAAGCCAACGTGTTCCTGAGCATGGCATATTTCAGCGTATAGTCGCGCTGCAGAAATGTTCGAAGCATTACCTTGTAATACTTTAAAATCCTGGGCAGGGTTTTTTCGGTAAATACAAAGGATGCAGGTTTAACGATGTACCGGTACGTGACAAAGAAAAACACGATCGTAAGGAGTGTTACAACCAGCGTGGTCAGGTTCGCCATACCAATTGCAATGGCCAAAAAAATCCCGGAACCAATCAGAAGTCCTTTAAAGAATGTTGGCATTGGCTTCTTTTCATCCGTATCCAGGCGAACCAAATAGGCTGTGAGAACCGGGTACAATACAAGGGCTACAAAAAGCGAACAGAGCAGCACAATGATGAGCGTAAGCGGTAAAAATCCCATAAACTGGCCAATGATACCCGGCCAAAAGGTCATGGGCACAAACGCTGCAAGAAGGGTTGATGTAGCCGCTATAAGTGCATAGCCAACTTCATCGGTTGCCAGTTTTGCTGCTTCGAATCGCTCGTACCCCATTTCTCTGTAGCGGTAAATATTTTCAACCACCACAATCGAGTTGTCAACGAGGAGTCCAAGCGCGATAATAAGGCTAAAGAGAATGATAAAGTTTGCCGAGTAGCCAAGCGAGATTAACACGATAAATCCAACAAGAATGGAAAGTGGAACCGCCGTTCCCACAAGCAGTGCGTTCCGAATTCCCAGGAAGAAAACCAGTACGAAGATTACAAAAAGCATCCCGCTGATTATGCTGTTTTCCAAGTCAGAGACCAGGCTTTTAACATCCTCGCTTGCATCACCGGTAATCACCACATTGGTTCCGGCAGGCATCGGGAATTCCTCCACAATAGCAATTACCTCACCGGCTGTGTCAAGAATATTCACACCGGGACGTTTTTTGATATTGAGGCTGATCACCTGATTATCGCGAATATCTTCATCCGCCAGCTCAATTTTTCTGCCATTCTCCTCAATTTTGTATGCCCTCAGCCGCGCAAAACTTTCCCTTTCTTTGAAACCAAAAACAACCTCAGCCACATCGCGCATGTAAACAAGGCCGGGGCCAAGAGGCCCTTCGCCCATGGGCCGGGCAACTACAAGGTTTTCAATTTCGGCAGGGTCCTGAAATTCGCCGCTTACCCTAACGAGATAGCTAAGCCTGTCTACATCAACCGTACCACCGGGAATAGTGAGATTCTGGCCCTGAATCGCGTTCACAAGCTGACCAAAACTAAGTCCATAGCCATTCAGGCGGCCCAGGTCTACATTTACCTGGACTTCCCTTTCCACCTTACCAACCATTTCAACTTCACGAACGCCTGATGCGGTTTCAATGGCATCTTCCAGGCGCTCAGCAACTTCCGTAAGCCTCGATAGCGGATAATCTGCCGCCAGGTTAACGGTCATAATCGGAAAGTCGTCGAGGTCAATTTCTACGATAAAAGGTTCTTCCGCATCAGGAGGCAGTTCGGTGCGGGCGATATCTACGCGTTCTCGTACCCGCTGGCTTGCCTCCGACAGTGAGACATCAAGATCGAATTCTACCACCACACTGCTAAAGCTTTCGGTAGTGGTGGAACGGATATCTTTAACTCCGTTTATTCCCTGAAGCTCTCTCTCTATCGGCTGTGTAACCAGCGACTCCATATCGGATGGCGAGATACCGGGGTAAATCGTGTTTACAATGAAGATCGGAATCTCAATTGATGGGTTCGATTCCTTGGGAATCGCACTGTAGCTGTAGGCTCCGGCAATCACCAAAATTGCGGTCAGCACCACTATCACAGTTCTGTTTTTAAGAGTAATTTCGGTCAGTTTCATAATCGGAGGTAATTGTTGATTCTCATTCCCGGTTTAAAGATTAGGCACCGGCCGGTCCTGATCTCTCAGCCGCTGAGCTCGCTCAATACTGCTTTCATTTTTCAGCACATTGAGCTCATCGCCAATACTGAGATTTCTCATTCCCGTTACAACAACTTCGTCTCCTTCATGAATGCCTTCAAGCACCTGAATAAGCGGTCCTGACGCGGTTCCCGTCTTCACTTCATTAAGGTTTGCAATTTTTCGTCCGTTCTCTTCGCGTGCTACAAATACGAAAACCCCGGTTTCATCGCGAACAATGGCTGTTCTTGGGATAATTACCACATTTTCGAGCGATTGACGCTTCACCCTGAGGTCTGCAACCATTTCCGGTTTTATCAGCCCTTCAGGGTTATTGAGCTCCACCTCGACAGTATAGGTGCGGGTATCCGGATCAATAACGCTGCCCGCGTAGCTGATCCGGCTTTCGCGCGTCATCCCAGCCATCGACGGCATACGAACAACCACTTCGTTGCCTTGTCGAATCTCTGCCGAATATCGTTCCGGTATACCGGTTAATATTTTAACGCGATCGATATTTACAAGTCTCACCACGGGCATACCGGGATTAATAAGTTCACCCGTTCTGATCATTCGTTCTTCTATACTGCCGCTAAAAGGCGCTGTAATATTCGCGTCCTGAAGCTGTTTCCTGGCCTGATCGAGCTGTGCCTTGGCCTGGTCACGCTGGGCTCGCGCACTATTAAAATCCTGCGTGCTTATTATAGAATCGGCGTATAGAGCTTCCAGGCGATTGAATGTATCTTCAGCCAATTCGTATCCTGTACGGGCTGCTTCAAACTGTGCCTGAATAAGCCGGTCGTCGAGGCTCGCAATCACTTCTCCTTCACGTACACGCTCACCCCGGTTGCGAATTGACAGAATTCTGCCCGAGACCTCCGCCGATATCATGGCATCGTCTATTGCTTCAACAGTGCCGGTTAGCCTGATAAAATCTTCAAAACGATCTTTGACTATGGTCACGGTTTCTACAGGAATCAAGCGCACGTCATTCCCATTTTCGCTGTTTTCTTCACCGTTTTCGCAAGCAGACAGAAGAAAAACAAGCGCCGCAAAAGGTATTAAGGTTGTTCCGATTATTCGTTTCATGGAATCAGTTGAATGGATTTTAATTCGTTAGTCTATGTGATTTTTTACAATGGGCTGGCCAATCGCTTTTTCATATCTGCTTATGGACACAAGGTAATCGTGTACGGCCGACAGATAGTTGAGCCTGCTTTGGTCGAGCAGTGATGAGGCCTGACGCTCTTCAAGTGGGGTTCCGGCCCCTTCCTGCAGACGCTTTCTTGCAAACCGATAGTTCAGCTCGGCCTGTTCTAAGTTCCGCTCCTGGCTCCGTATTCTTTTCAGGGCCGTTTCTACATTGCGAACCGATTGTTCAATTTCAAGGTAGACGGCATTATTTTGAAACTCCCTGTCGAGTTCCGCTTGCCTTATCTCTATATGAGACTGCTGTACTCTAAGGCGCGTCTGAAATCCGCTAAAAATATTCCAGTTCAGGCGCAAACCCACAGCCACGGCGGGGTTCCAATAAGAACTGTCGAAAAAGCCGCGATCAGTCGCCGAAAAAGTGAAGTCTTCTCCTTCAACCGGCGATACCCGTACCCTGTTCGACGGTACCTGTCCTATAAATGCAGCATTGGCAAATGCATTTACTGTAGGCAAGAAGCCCGACCGGTTAATGTCGCGTTCCACATTCAGCAGATCGATCAGGCCTTCAGTTTGACTGATATCGGGACGCTGCTGAAGTGCTATTTCGTAAGCCAGCTCCGCTTCCAGGCGGTCAGGATGGAGGTCCTCACGGTACTCAAGACTTCCGCTCAGGTTTACCCGTTTCCGTACGGGGATTCCAAGCTGCAGTGCAAGATTTTTGACAGCGAGATCAGCCTGGTTTTCAACCTCAATCAGGTTTGTTTCAAGGTTTACCAGTTCCACTTCAGCGCTTATCCGATCATACTTCGACAAAATACCTGCCTCAACCGATCTGCGGGTATCATCAACCGTAGCCTGTAAGCGGTCTACGCTGGCCCGGAGTACGTCTACTTGCTCTTGCGCAAGCAAGGCTGAGTAAAATGAGGTTCTTACCTGATCGGCAACCTCTTGCTGTTCTTGTTCAAACCTGTCTTCACTCAGTTTTTTGAACTGTCGTGCACCGCGAATCGCGGCAAACGCTGCGCCGTTATAAATCGCCTGTGAAACGGAAATGCCAAAATCGAACTGATTTTCAACAGCGAATGGGTTCGTTCCGTCAAGGCCGGGAGGGGTTATGCCCGCATCACGAAAGCCTTGTGTTTGCCTGTCAATAAATTCGTCGAGCGTAATGGGCTCGGTGTTCGGGTCGCCATCGGTTCGGGCTTGTTCATTAAAAGCCAGCCATTCGAGGGCACCAAGTGTTTCAAACAATCCTCCCGCATCCGAACCAGCAAAAGGATTAGGTGTTCGGATGTTTCTTGTATAATTGCCTGCCGCATTTATTTGTGGATATACGGTTCCCCAAGCCTCTCTGATTTGAGCAGATGCGATGTCGAGATCGAGCATTCCGCGCTTCAGCATATAATTATTCACAAGCGCAATCTGAACGGCCTCCTCAACCGTGATCGTAATTTCATCGTGATTCTGACCCTGCCCCTGCTGCTGAGCGACAAGCTCGTTGCCGTATAATGGCCCTAAGATCAGGACCAGAATCAATACATTTGATAGGTTAGTAGACTTCATTATTTTTTTGACTCAGATTTTTCGAAATTCGGAACGGATAGGGTTTACGGATTATATTTTTCTTTGTTACGGATCTATTTATGACCGACGGTCAGATGCCGACATTCCCTGACTTATCAACAGCATAAAATTACTGACCAACGATTCAAGGCTGAAGTTTACTTCGTCCAGAAACTTCATGTGGCTATTGCTTTGCTTCATGAAAGCCATGTGCAAAACGCCTTTGGCAGCGCTCCAAAGTATTAGCGCAAGCTCCTTCGGGTCAACATCTTTTTTGATGGACCCATCCTGCATGCCGGCTTGAAGGGCGCGTACGATTAGGTTCATCGATATAGCCGCATTCTCTTCGCATCTCTGTGCCAATTCGCTTCCTGAGTACTTCTCTTCACTCAAGATTTTTTCATAGTAGTTAAATGCATGATAATAAACGGGGTTATCTTTGATAAATTCAAGATACACCATGCCGATTCTCTCAACCATGTCTATGCCGGGTATATCCTCCGCCAATACCCCGGCCATAAGCTGATTCAGCTTTACAGAACCGCGCTCACATATGGCAAGATACAGTGCAGTTTTGCTTTTGAAATGCAGATAAAGCGTTCCTTTACCAAGCTCGGCTTTATCCGCAATTTGTTCCATTGTGGAGTTATCGAATCCGTACTGCGAGAAAGCCTCTTCCGCAACGTCAACGATGTGCTCACGCCTGGCAAGTTTTTCTCTTTGTTTTCTGGTTAATTTCTGCATATATGACCAAAGGTCAAATTTTGAACAATAGTCAGCAAACTATCACTTTTAACCTTTCGTTCCTACCATCTCTGAAATTTTTCAGATAGCGATATGTAGTTTGCTCTTGCTACACTTTCATTATTGATCCGTTTTGGTTTCAAGGTGGGTATCTTTTATTCGACTGTTTCTGCATAGTCTGTTCGGTGTAAACGTGATAGGAAATTTTTATCTTGGCGACTTCAAATTACTCGAATGACCTCTCATAAAAGTCCTTTAATAACCGACATCTCCCTGCTCTTTATCGCTGTAATCTGGGCTTTGAACTTTTCGGTGATCAAGGCGAGTCTCTCAGAGATAGACCCATACAGCTTTAACGCGATCCGTTTTGTACTGGCATCATCCTTCATGTGGATTGTAGTAGCCAGGCGGAAAGCCTGGTTCCGAATTCAAAAAGGCGATTTGTGGCCACTGCTTGTTCTCGGCTTGGCCGGCAATTTGTTGTACCAGTGGCTTTTTATCGTGGGCATTGACCTGACCCTCGCTGCTAATGCCGCAGTCATGCTCGGCACCATTCCCATCTGGGTGGCGGTGGCATCTCATTTGCTTTCGCTGGAGTTTATGAACCGCCTGAAGGGAATTGGTGTAATCCTGGCATTTGGCGGCGTGTTGATGATTATTCTCTTCGGCAAAAACCCAATCACCTTCGGCTCCGAAACCTTTACCGGCGATGTTGTGATTGTGATTGCGGCAGTAGTATGGGCTCTGTACACCATCTATTCAAAGCAATTTTTAAGCCGGTATACGCCTCTTCAGTTTTCAGCCATGATGGCTACGGTTGGCGCGGTGGCCCTTGTGCTGCTGGCTATACCCTACGCCGGTGAAACCGACTGGAAGAATGTTTCATTGCCTGCATACGGCGGCGCTCTCTACAGCGGACTTCTGGCTATTGGCGTTGCCTACCTGATCTGGAACAACGGCATACAGACCGTGGGCGCGGTACGAACCGCCACCTACCAGAACCTTGTGCCCGTACTTGGGCTTGTGTTCGGGATCGTACTGCTCGGTGAAAACCTTGAACTGCTTCAATACATCGGCTCTGCCATCGTAATTGCCGGCATTCTTATTACCAGGCACGGGGGCCGCATCCGCTGATGTGCCACGGTTTTATTGCTTTTTTAAACTGAGCTCGAAATAAGATACTTGAATTTAGTAACGGAAAAGATCCGCAATGTCTCTGAAAGACATTGCGGATCTTTTCTCTTCGGGTCTGACTCTTGATTACCGCAACGAGTCACCAATACCCTGATATCTCTTTTATTATCTTCATCTACAGAATCACGGCAATTATTAAAGTATGCTTTTCTCTTTTACTTGTGCATTGATGCCACAACGTGATCCCCGCATCGCTAAGGGGATTCGCAAGGCACCGCCCTGCCTTTCAAAACTGGAATTCAAAACCGACAGAACTCATCAGAAAGGCGTACGGCTTTATATTTCTGACGAAGAATCATGAAAGATCCGCAATGTCTCTGAAAGACATTGCGGATCTTTTTCTTCGGGTCTATCTCTTTTTACTTGAACAGAATCTGCCTTACCTTTCCTCTCAGTTTGAGCTAACAGAAAAGCATTTTAACATACATATGCAGGACGGCGCACGTTTTTTTGCCTACACCACCTGGGCCATTATGATTTCCCTGGCCATCATCATTGCCACGCACTTCTTTCTCGATTACATCAGCGAACCCGGCTGGGTTGGCACTGCAGTTCTGCTTGCATTCGGCTTTGTCTACATGAACATCACCTATGTAGTGATAAGACGCTATATCCGCAAGGTACCCGCTCCCACCAACCGTCATATTCTGCTCGCCGTCATAATTTTTCTGCCACCGTTTATCTGGACTTTTGCCTCTGTAGAAGAGCTCTCTACCACCGATGTCCTGATCTGGGTAGTACTTGCCCTTGGGTGCGGTCTTGGCGCGCTCTACGGAAACCGGGCGGGAATCAAAGCAAGGTACGAGTATATCCAGGCGCTGAAGGAGCATCAAAGAAAGATGGAAGAGCGGCAGGCCGCAGGGAAACGGTGACAATTGCATTCACATGCTTAGTCAACGACACCGCATGTACTACTTCAATAGCCTTCCTTGCTTAACACTTACTGAAATGGTTCTCAGAGAAGACCAGTCTTCCAGGGGATTTTTTTCCAGGGCCAAAAAGCTGGCTTCGTACCCATTTTCAAACTTACCGATTCGGCGATCGGGAAAAATGGCAGATGGTGTATTGTCGGTGGCAATTGTGAGTAATGTTGCGGCATCGAACAGCTCAAGCTCATTATAGAAATAATCAAGTTCTAGCATAGACGTTTCTCTATGCTGATCCGCTCCAAGTGCGATGCGTACCCCTGCCTTTTGAAGTCGCTCCAGTTCCTGCTTCAAAAACCGGTTAACCGTTTGTATCCGCTTTTCATCCATTGTTTGTGATCCGTCATTATTAAATGATGTTGCATATACGCGTGCAAAATTGGCTGTAGGTGTAACAAACACATTTTGATCAGCCGCTTTTGCTAAATCATCATCTGTCAGTCTGAATTTTTCCGCACTTTCTTGACCATCCCAAGCATAACCGGGCAAATGTCCGAATCCATCAACTCCAATATCGAGGCCAATCCGAAAATCTTCTGCCGTATCTACATGAGCTACAACCCGAAGGCCATGTTCTCTTGCTTTTTGAACTACCGCTTCAGCTGTTTCAGCTGATAAGCCAAAATTCCCCATATTCCCTGTATTAAATAACTCTTCGTGTCTTGAACTGTTTAAGATAAATATTTTTATAAGATCTGGCTTGGAGGCAATAATATCATCCCATTTCTCAAGAACATCATCCCGAGAGTCCAAAAACCAGTATGCGTCATTTTCAGCGAGGCGGCTTTCCATTATCCTGTCTCTTTGAGTAAAGATGGCTGACCAGTGCAGCCCCATCGCCTGCGTTTCATAGGCAACGAATGGATGACCCAGCGTGGCTGTCAAACCACCATTTGAGTAGACTACATCAATTGTGTTTGAGCTGTTAAAATCGTTCCGAAAGTCAGCAATTTTGGAGGCATGGTTGTTAAGAACCTGAACATAGAAAATTCCATCTTCAATAAATCGCGGCAGCATTTCCTCCAGGCTCTCTTCGTTTCCAAGTTCGTGCGAGTGGGCGTCTCCAAACGGCGGGATGATAAATTTCCCTTCTAAATTGTACGTCGTATCAACTCGTGATGGCCGACAGTCCGTAAAGATGCCATCTTTGCTGTAAAGCGTCTGCTCAACAAATTCGGTTCCATTGAACCATAAGCCATTTTCGTAAGAGACAAAATGGGAGTCGCTGGGAGTGCAGGAGGCAAAAATCAGGAGAGTGAGTACTAAAAAATATTTTTTCATTGGTGGGATTAACAGAAGAAACAACGGGTTAGGCTGAAAAATACACAGGATAGCTTACGTGATAAATAACTTTATGTTGCGCTTCAAACCTGAACCTTAATGTTATCTTCATAAACTCAATAAAACTGCTCATTTCCTTAGCTGTTTACCGGAGATATTTTAAAACGAGTTTGAGCTTGTTGCACACCCTTTGCGAGGTACTGAAATCATAAGCATACGGCTTTGCGTGCAAATCATCTGTTTAGAGCTTGTTGAGCCGCTATGACCAGAGAGCATGTTCAACTGTGCAATTAGGTAGAGGAACTACCTTGCGGATTCTACAACAGGATCCCGGTTCTGTCCGGTTATATAAGGAAATTGCAATACCTCAGACAGACTCTATAATTTAAGAAAAAAATATTTTTAAATCATCACTTTTGTAAATATTTAAAATAAAGAATTGATCAGCATTCAAACTATCTACTAATTTTTATAAATTTAATATATAGTAAAAAATCAAATCGAGATTAAAGTAAATCCACTCTCTGAGTCCTTTTTGAGTATTTATCAACCATTAAATTGTCTGAAAATGAAAACTCTCTCTATCTGTTTGAAAAGTTCTTTTATTTTGTTGGCAGTTAGCATCCTATTCATCTACCCGGTTAATGCACAAAATCAGCTTGAGGATGCCATTAGTCAGCTATCTGTCGATAATGCAACGGGATACATGCAGCCATTTTTAAATGGTTTTGCTGGCAATATGAATTCGGGATTTGCGGGTTCAGCAAAAATTGAAAACAGGTTCACCATACGATTCGAGGCAATTGGAATGGCTACCTTGATCGGATCTGATGCAGAACAATTCGATGCCGTTCCGCCTGCTCCTTTTTCACAGCAGCCTGTAAGAACAGCTACGGTATTTGGAGACCAGGGTACAGTTGTGCAAGGACCCGAAGGCCTGACGTATAAACTACAGGACGGTCAGCTGAATATGAATTATTTACCGCTGGCTGCCCCACAGCTGACCATCGGAAACTTCTTTAACACGCAATTGATCTTCCGATTCTTCTCTTATTCGGGCGATTCTGATGTACCTGACATCGACTTATTTGGGGTTGGCGTGAGGCATGGAGTGAGCCAATATTTTAGCGATTTGCCGGTTGATATTGCTGCAGGTATGTTTTTTCAATCCTTCAAAATCGGAGATATAATCGATAGTAACTTTTTCTCCATAAACGGGATGGCCAGCAGAGATTTTAGTCTGCTAACCTTATACGGCGGGATTCAATACGAGTATTCAACTATGAATCTGAACTACACTTTATCCGGCGCAACTTCGGATGAAGATGCAGAAATTGACTTCAGTTTCAGATCCGATAACCACCTGAGAGCCATCGCAGGATTGAATTTGAAGCTGGGCCTATTACATTTACGAACAGACTTTAACCTTGGAAATGTGTCCGTGTTCAGTGCATCAATCGGTTTTGGAATCTGAACAGATTTTTAGAAAGAATTTAAAATATTAATCCAATCCTTAAGTCATGAAAAGTCAAAGAAAAACTCTATCCGGGCTGCTGTTAATTGCCCTGATTGCGATTTCGTGCGATGATATCGTGCGGAGCAACCTGGTGATGATCGATACCGTATCGTTATTCACCTACTCTATTGACACAGCAGACAATAACTATTCTGAAACAGAAAGGGTAAACCTGCAAAGCGTAATAGATGATATTGATAGCAGTGTGGAAGATGTCAGTTTTTTTAATATCACTATGCGTGTAAGCAACATTTACGACAGTTCTCCCGAAACCAGTTTTTCGGGACAGCTTTCTGTGAGTCAGGCCGGATCAAACCAAAGCCAGGCCATTGTTACCTTTAATAACATCAAATTTGAGGATTTCTTTACCGAGCGATCCATTTTTTCTGATGATATCGAGGGTGTTTCAGTAGTATCAGATGGTATATCAACTCTGGCAGATTTTTACAACCGACGACCGGTACCTTTGGTTGATTTTACCGTTGAAGGAACGGTGAACAGGGCTGGCGGCGAAGAAAGGGTAGTTTTTGATCTTGAGGTGAGAGTTTATGTCCAGGTTGCAACCGACCCATAAATTCCTGCATAAAACCCAGCGTTCGAAGACCACAGAGCTGCACAAAACTCTCAGCGGTTGTTCGTCAGAGTGATTTGGTAGCTAAGCGTGCAATCATCTACCCGAAATTCTGACGGATTTAACCGTGTCTCTTCCTGGAGATAGTTTTTATGATTGGTGAGGTTTCTGTTAAACTCAACTATCGGAGTTCAGAAATAGGAAGAAAAATGGATGATTCAAAGTATCCATTCATTAACGGTTTGTTTTCGAGATAAATACGGTATTGACGTATACTACACAGCTGAAGAATGATGGTTCGGCGGCTAAGCGGTTTTGCCATTGACATCTACTAATGAGATAAATAGCAACCTGAGTTCAAGTAATAAGTGCAACACTGAAAATTTTTAATGCCGACTATGATCGGAAAAATCCGGTTGATTCGAAGAACCGCGAAGCGCCACGGTTGTAATAGCCCGGGTTCACTTTTGCACAAGCCCCCAAAACTCTCTTGGTGTTAAAATCCTCAGATGTGGTACTTGTTCTGAAATAGTTAATAGATCTTTATCTCCTGTAACCAAGATATCAGCTTTCGCTCTTAGTGCTGACTCTAATACCCATCGGTCATCTTCATCCCCGACTTCTACTTCAGAAGGGTTATCAGGCAAAGGTTCTACGTGATAATTTCGAAGAAATCGAAGGACATCGAAAACTTTTCTATTGGGAACCTTGAGTTTTGTTTTCAGCACCCTTTCTAACTCTTGTAATACAAATTCTCCTGTCATCAATTGATGGTCAGCAAGTATAATTTCGAGAAGATCCGCACACAACCCTCTTGCCGTAAATGCGCTGACCAATACATTGGTATCGGCAAAAATCTTCATGATACACTCCGGGCTGAGAATTTATCGATTGGACTTATAGTGCGATTGGAGTACACCGTGAAGCTAAAAAATACAATTGACATTCCTCACGAAACTTCCCTGAAAACATCTTCATCAGTTAACCATCCTTGCGCCTCTCCATAGGGCAAAAGTTCTTTACGCAGCTGTTGAAAGGATTCGATAGATAATTGGCGTCTGAGAGCTTCCCGAACCAATTCACTTTTAGGACGTCCGGTTCGTTTGGCGGCCTGCTCAAGGAGTTCATCAAGATCTTTGTCGATGCGAATGGAAAGTGTCGTATTCATAGTAGTATATACTTATTGTATTACAATGTAGTACAATTATAACGATTGAGCAACCTCATTCGTGTTCAGAAGGGCTATAACGGCTCGGCATTTCTGCTGCGGGATAACAACGTATGAATAGAAGCAACAAACGCTTACCTGTCAGCATTAAATGCTTGTTATGACTTTATTTGGCTATGATATCAAGTAAATATCACTCAACATCCGGGATAAACTTCAATATTTTTGACCTCATGACATCAATGAAATAAATATTGTTTTCATTATTGATTGTAAAGTCATACAAAAAAGATTCATTCTCTGGGTCTGCAAAAACATAATGTTTTTGAAGTTCCCCCTTTGAGTTATAGACAAGCATCCTGAAATCCAGCTCCGTTGCTTCGGGATGGGGTCTCGGCATAAAAAGATAAATTAAATCCTCGTTAATCAGCATCTCCCGGGCATATGTTAAAGGCATTACAGTGTGTTCACGAGCTACTTCTTTGTTTTGATGAACAACATAATCAAAAACTGAGTCCTTGATTTTTTCCGGGATTTCTTCTTGAAAGAGAAGTTCACCATCCTTCGAATAATGCCGAAGCTCTCCCAAAGCATTCATAAATATGAAATACCCGTCTTCTCCCTTTGCTGCAAGAGCTCTATTACGGTCATTTTCAGGAATTTCCCCATTAGAATATTTCATCCTTTCCTGTTCAATATTTCGTGCTTCAGAATACTCTGCTACCGGCGAACCGATTCTTTTTATAATATTTCCTTCATCATTCAAATCCATCACAATAGCTAATGCATTTTCATGGCCATTAGTTGTGACAAGTAACTTGTTATCCGCAAGCAGCGATTTGTGGCTATAGTTCAAGTACTGAGGATATGAAATGGATACGATATGATTCCCCGACCTGTCATACCGATCAAATAAAAAACGACCTCGGTTGTTTGTAAAAAACAGATCTGAAACAAAATTTAAATCAGCTGCACCTGACATCGAATCCCATTCTCCGGGACCTTCTCCAATTTTTCCGAATTCATCCAGTTTCTCACCTTCGCTATTGAATAGAATTATTTTTTTAAAGGCGTGATCATAGACTGCGAGATGCTTTTCATCCATTGAAACGATTTCTCTGGGTTCTCCAAGTAATGCAGATTCAGTAGAGACAATTTTTTCAAGATCAATTACCTGTAGTGTGTCAATTTTTATTGATTGTGACTCATCCTGGCCTGAATAACTTTGGCATGACGCGAATAGGAGTACTAATAAAGCATATAGGAATAATTGGCTTTTAATTTTCATGAAAAGAATAAATTTGATTCTAGCTACTTATCTAAGCGGTTAAAGGCATAACATATAATTGTACTTCAGCTCCCTGAAAACCGTCACCTGTCTCTTAATATTCCGTAATAGCTTAAATGGCAAGAAATCGTTGAATTATGAAATGTTTTGCGACATCCAGATCTCTCCGATGTCGTACAATCGACAAAAAGCTACACGTCTCTTTTAATTGCCCGCTTATACCCCGGCTGTCACCGATCCCATTATCCCGGGCCTTAAGCAAGCAGTTTATATACCTGCATTAATAATGATCGAAATCGCCCCGGTCTTTCCGCGCAAAGTAGTCGCGGCTGGCCTCTACTACTTTAGGTGCAAGCATTAGAGTAGCAATCATGGTGGGAATCGCCATCATGGCAAACATCCCGTCAATCAGGTTAATCACCATGTCGATGGTGGTTATAGATCCAAGAAAGATGGCCACAATGTAGAAGTAGTTGTAGTAGTGCTTGCGCTCTGCACCGACAAGAAAATTGAGGCACTTGGTGCCGTAGTAGGAGTAGGTAAACATCGTTGTGATGCTGAAAATAAAGACGCAAATAATAAGCAGATAAAGGCCTACCGCGGGGATACCGGTCTGAAAGGCGACGGCGGTCATGGTGATGCCGTCAACCGTGGTATCGGTCCACGCACCGGTCATCAGCAGGGCAAGCGCCGTCATGGTACATACAAGCAGCGTATCGATTGCAGGCTCCAGCATACCTACAAGTCCTTCGCGAACAGGTTCGCGGGTTTTGGCGGCTCCATGTGCCATAGCCTCTGTACCTATTCCCGCCTCGTTCGAGAAAGCGCCCCTGCGAATTCCCATGGAGATCATATAGCCCAGCGCACCGCCAAATGCCGCCTCTTCACTGGCAAAGTTACCCTGGAACGCATCGCTCACAATCAGCCAGAAATAATGCGGTAAATCGGAAATGTTATTGATAATGATATAAACCACAGTGAGGATATAAATAGCCACCATCAGGGGCACCAGTCTCGATGCCACGTTCCCAATTCTCTTAATACCGCCGAAAATGACCACTGATACAAGCCCCACCAAAAACAATCCCGTTATAATATCAGAAAGACGAAAGCCTGACTCAGTTAGCGCAGTTCCCGATAAAAGCATCATATCGTACCCCAGCCAGCCGTTCTCGGCGAGAACGGTATCGCGAAGGATTTGCGTGAGCTGATTTGACTGAAACATCGGCGTACACCCGATCAGTCCGGCGATACAGAAAAACATGGCAAGCGGCTTCCATTTTTTTCCGAGGCCTTCAACAATGTAGTACATCGGGCCACCCTGAATCTTGCCGCTGGTGTCCTTGCCTCTGTACATGATAGAGAGCGTACAGGTAAAGAATTTGGTGGCCATACCCACAAGCGCGGTAATCCACATCCAGAAAATCGCCCCCGGTCCTCCGAGGCCAAGTGCAATGGCCACTCCGCTAATGTTCCCCATCCCCACGGTTGCGGCCAGCGTACTCGACAGAGCCTGAAAATGGTTAATGTCGCCGGGCGCATTGGGGTCTTCATATTTACCTGACAGAACCTGGATACCGTGCCTGAAATTGCGGTACGGCATGAAGCGCGAAAGGACAAGAAAAATAACACCGCCGCCTACAAGCAGCACCAGCATCGGGGTGCCCCAGGCATAGTTGGCGAAACTTACAATGATCTGTTCGAGGGTTTCCAGAGTATCAGGGCTTGTTTCAGGATTTGCAGCCTGAAAGAAATTGAATCCGCGAAACTAAAACAAGTCGGATGTGAAAGGTTTGCCAGACTTTAATTTTGCTGCGAAGAGCGGTTGCTGCGCGTATAGTGGATGTAATCGATCGGTGGAGGATCAATTCCGCTTTTCCTGAGCAGGAGTGATATCTGTGCGCGATGGTGCTGACCGTGTATGATAAGGTGGTGGCAGATCTGCCAAAGCGCATTTTGATAGCCTACACCTTTGGTATTCCGGTAAAATATTTCCGTATCCAGATCCACCTCGTGATCCGCCACAAGATCCATCCATTTTCTGTTGGCTTTTTTTGCCACTCTCCTCAACTCATCTACGGGATATTCTTCCCACGTATCGGGCTCTCCGACCTCAAACTCTATTACGCGGTGAAACCAGATCTTCTGAGCATTCACGATGTGAGAGAGGAAAGCGATACAAGCAGGTTTATCTTCAAATTCATCTGATCTTTCCAGAAGATCACACAGCTTGCGGGTACACCAAAGATCAAAAAGAAATAGCTTCTGTATTTTCTGTCTATCATCCATACTTCCAGCAAATCTCCTCACAAAGAAAAGTATCTTGATATTCCGCTGAGAATAAACTGCACACTAATGGCAAGAGCTATAAAACCCATGAGCCGCGTCATTACATTCAGCCCTGTTGGTCCGATATATTTTGCTGAAATCGGTGCCAGCCTAAGCAAGACAAACGTGATCAATACGACCAAAACGATGGAAACACCATTGATCACATAATCGGCAATTCCCTCGGCTTGCGTAGCAAAACCTATGACCACTGCTATGCTTCCGGGGCCCGACAAAAGAGGAAGCGCCAGAGGACTAAATGAAATATCCTCTTTTTCCATGGCAGCGGCCTCGTCCTCATCGGTAAGTTTACGTCCACCGTTTTCAGGGTTCAGCATTGAATATGCGGCTCTCATGATGATCAAACCACCTGCAATTCGAATCCCCGCCAGTGAGATACCAAAGAAACTTAAAATAAAGGTTCCAATCAGCAGAAACGTAATCAACACTCCGAACATGTACAAACTCGCCTTTCGCGCGGTCTGGATGCGCTCCCGCTCAGTGAATCGGTCGGTAAGCGATAAAAACAGCGGCATAGCCGCAAGAGGGTTTACAACCGAAAAAAGGGAAGTAAAACTTGCGAAAAGAAGAGCCCCCACGCCAATCAGGTATGAGGATTGCTCGGGCATGGATTCGGAGATCATTTCAAACATGCGGGCAAAGATAGAGAGGATTTACACCATTGTGAACCCCGATTTCTGCTGTGTTGAAATTTCGGAAAGTTCCTTACATTCTCACCCCTCACAGGCCAATCAGAACACATAGCAGTTACCCTATGAATACAGAAAAAATTCTATCCGAAGCCAGAGATATTATAGAAGGCGAAGGCAAACGAAATGAGAAACTGCAGCAAATTTGTGAGCTTCTCGACCGGGAAGTGGCTGTGTTCGATTGGACAGGCTTCTACCTCGATGTACCTGAAGAAGAGAGAATGCTGGAATTGGGCCCGTTTGTTGGTGAAGCCACCGACCATACACGCATCCCGTATGGTACCGGTATCTGCGGACAGGCCGCTGAAACCCTTGAAACATTTGTTGTAAAAGACGTGAGCAAGGCCAGCAACTATCTCGCATGCAGCATTGATGTAAAGTCGGAAATAGTGGTGCCCATCATGAAAGGCGACACATTTGTGGGTGAACTCGACATTGATTCGCATACCCGTGATGCGATCACTCCGGAGCTAAAAGAGCTTTGTGAAAATATATGCAGCGATCTCGGCAGAATTTTTTAGACGCACTATTCTGAATCTTTCCTAACCGGTAGCAGCCAATTGCACCTCAACGCCACATCGTAAGAGCTTGCAACGATTTATAACTTTTTACAGTTACTCAACAATCTGATTCAAACTCTATTTGGTTAGGTTCGTCTCAGTAAGTGCTCGAAGCTCATTGCGGTCCGATTGTCAGGTATATAGAAATCGGCCCCCAGGCTTGAAAGCGCATCACAACTATTTGTAATAAGATATTAAACGTTATCCGTTTATTGTCAAATAATTATTACAACGGGTTGTTCTGACAGATGAGGTTTGTAATTTGTCGGAATCGTTCAATATCAATCATTCACTTAATTCCACATACGGTTGAAAAAGTTACACATAATATCAGGGGTACTCATTTTTGGACTTGTTGCAGCTTGCAGCTCTGGCAACTCGAATCAGGGGCAGTTTCAGCGTCCGGGCGGTTTTGGAGGCGGCCAGGCTACCAGTGTTGAAGTTCTACCGGTACAGACAGAAACTATATCAGAGCAAATTCGATCGTTTGGAACCATTCGTGCGCAAGATGTTGTAAACATTACGCCACAGGTATCGAACAGAGTTGTGCGCATTCACGCCGATCTTGGGGACAACGTAAGCCGGGGCGATCTTCTCGCCGAAATATATGATGTTCCTTTCAGGGATGCCGTTGAACAAGCGCAAGCACAGATTCGCCAGGCACGGGCAACTCTCGAACGCGACAGCACTCAGTTTACCCGACAGCAAGAACTGTTCGACCGGAATTTTATCAGCCGATCCGAGTTCGACGATTCGCGAACCACGTATTTAAACAGCAGGGCTCAGTATGAGTCGGCCAGGGCGAACCTCACACAAAGCCGGGAAAATCTGGAAAATACCCGGATCACCTCTCCGGTGGATGGAGTTGTGCTGGCTCGAATGATTGCCGAAGGCGACGTTGCCACCACAGGCCAGGCGGTTTTTGAAATCGCCAATCTCATCGGCTTCGAAACACGCGTGTTTCTTCCATTACGCGACTGGGAACAGGTTCAGATAATAGGCCAACAGGTAGCCATGTCGCTTTCGAGCCGTACATCCGACATTGCACGGGGTGTTGTTTCGCGTGTAAGTCCTCAACTTAATGCCGCAACCGGTTTGGGCGAAGTAGTAATAACGTTAACCGACGCCGAGAGCTCAGTTTATCAAGGTGCTTTGGTTCAGACCAGAATCAATCTCCAAACCCGTGAAAATGCTGTCGTCATACCCAGATCAGCGATGGTTGAAAAGGTTGACACCTACATCGAACCGGAAACAGGCACCATAGAGCTCGAACGAACGTATTCCGCATTCGTGAGCCAGGGCGATACAGTTGCCACACGCAGAGAGCTTACGCTTGGAATTCAGCAGGGAGACAGAATTGAAATACTCGAAGGTTTACAGCCGGGTGATGGCCTTATAGTAACGGGTCAAAGAAATCTGCAGGATCGTTCGCGGATACGTGTCTCTGGTAGTACGGTCGGTTCTCCACAAATGCAGCAAGTTGATATGCAGACCGCATCAGCCGATACCGGAAGCTCCCGAAATTTTCAGAATATGAGTGATGAAGAGAGGCAGCAGATGCGCGAGCGTATGCAAAATATGAGTCCTGAAGAGCGCCAGCAGATGCGTGAACGCATGCAGCGACAGCAGTCTAATAACAGCAACCGTTAATAACCGAGATGAAAAATCTGCCAAAATTAGCGGTTAACAGGCCAATTACGTTTATGATGATAAGCCTAATCCTGATTGGATTCGGACTGTATGGCCTCAATAATTTGCGTCTCAATCTCTATCCGGACGTTTCGTTTCCAACCATTACGGTATACACCACATACGAAGGTGTTGCTCCCGAGGATATTGAAGCACTGATCACGCGACAAATTGAAGAGCAGGTGGGAAGTATTTCCGGAGTGCGCCGCGTACGCTCACTCTCGAGCCAGGGTGCTTCGGTTGTGAAGCTAAATTTTAACTGGGGTACCGACCTTTTCATTGCCGAAACGGAAACGCGTAAACGGCTCGACATGATCCGGCGAGGTCTGCCGGATGATGTAGATCAGCCAATCGTCTTTTCCTACGATCCAAATGACGAACCGGTTATCATCCTTACACTCACCTCCCCCACTCGCAGCCCGAGTGAACTTCGAACCATTGCTACACGCCAGCTGGAGCAGCGTCTGGAAAGACTTCCAGGCATAGCGTCGGCAGAAACAGCGGGCGGGCTCGACCGACAGATAAATGTGCGTATCAGTAACGCTCAAATGCGCGCGTACAACTTGGACGTCGCGGCTGTTTCGAGCAGGCTCCGCCAAGAAAATGTTCAGGTTCCTGCAGGTGAACTGGTTGAAGGCGAAACCGTTTTTTCCCTTCGCACCATCGGTGATTTCAGGAACATCGATCAAATCAGGAACAGTATCGTAGCAGTTACCGATGAGGGCAGCCCAGTCTACCTGCGAGACGTTGCTTCTATTGAAGACGGTATCGCACAACCGATAGGTAATGTGCGCGTTCAGGGAAATGACGGTGTTATAATCAATATTTACAAGCAGAGCGACAGCAATATTGTGAGTGCAGCAGGTAATGTCGTAGACAACCTCGACGTGATACGAACCATACTGCCTGCCGATGTGAGCTTAGACGTGCTTACCAACAAAGCCGATTTTATTAGCATGTCGATTAATAACCTGATTCGTACAGGGTTACAAGCCGTACTGCTCGTTGTGCTGATGCTGCTCCTGTTTCTCAGGAGCGGACGTTCTGCTCTGGTAGTTGCCATTACCATCCCAATTTCCATCATTGCCACATTCAGCATTATGGATTTTTCGAATGTAAGCCTGAATATCATCTCGCTTTCAGGACTCACCCTGGCCGTGGGTATGGTTGTGGACAATGCGGTGGTGGTTCTCGAAAATATCTTTCGATTCAGAGAAGACGGTAAAAGTGGCAAAGATTCTTCAATTTTCGGAGCTCAGGAAGTGGCAACTCCGGTTATTGTTTCAACAATGACCACTCTGGTGGTGTTTCTTCCAATTTTGTTTGTTCCGGGAATCGCCGGTCTCCTTTTCCGTGATTTGGCTCTCACTATCTCCTTTGCACTGATTGTTTCAGTTCTGATTGCCATTACACTGATCCCGGTTCTGAGTTCACGGCTTATTGAGGCCGAACTAATTACTGCCGACAAGAAAGACCCCGCGAGGAACCTCCTTCAGAAACTGCTGGTTTGGCGACGAGAAAATGTATTCAAAAGGCTTTTCTCGATTCCTCTTTTTATTCTGTACGCAATTGTATGGCCGTTCCTTAAAGTATGGGCCTTGTTTGCCAAATTCACCAAGCCGCTTTTTTCAGACCGCATTGGCCCATGGCTTGGCCGGCGTTTCGACAGCCTTGAAAACAACTATAAACGACTGCTTGATCGTGGACTAAAAAGAAGCGGGCTGGTAGTATTTTCCGCATTTGCCCTTCTGGCAATTTCACTGCCCATCTATAATCTTTTAGGCGGTGA
>SL_3KL_010_SEDDRAFT_10001274_pt1 | contig 22710 bp, 20 predicted proteins | sample SodLakKL_010_SED_2_FD_10381 | JGI IMG/M metagenome (IMG submission 10381) | reverse complement strand
AAAAGTGACATCCCCGGTGTTAGCAACTTCCCAGGTTGTATAGGTTTAAATAACCCGGTAAAGCGACACTTTTCTTATTTTGGGTAAATACTGTATTTATCAGTATCAGATTCTTACATTCCATCGATTCGCAACAGCCTGCCATTATCTTGCTATTGTGAATAATTAGTTAGTTTAGCCGGCATCTGAAGTTTAATTATGAATTCCGAAGCACAGAAAACAACAAACTTTATACCTGATCCCCAGCTACTGGATGACCTCAAGGATAAAATAGTTTTGGTCAAATATGGGGGAAATGCAATGATTGATTCTCAAATGAGAGAGTCGGTTTTTGATCAGTTATATAAACTGAAAGAATATGGTATTCACCCTGTTATTGTACATGGCGGTGGTCCGGTTATTAAAGAACTGCTACAGACGGCAAACATAGAATCGGTATTTATCGGCGGCCACAGGAAAACAGACCGGCAAGCAATGATTTATGTTGAAATGGCTTTGAGCGGACAGGTAAATGGAGATATCGTTAAAGGACTGAACAGAAAAGGAATTAAAGCCGTCGGACTTTCTGGAAAAGATGCATCAATGGTAAGAGCTGTTAAACGGTATCATAAATCAGATGATGCTGGTGATATTGAATCAGATCTTGGATTTGTCGGTAATGTTGAATCTGTTGATACCAGGCTGATTGAAACTCTAATTGACAATGGATATTTCCCTGTGATTGCTCCTATCGGTGTGGGTGATGACGGAGAAGATTATAACATTAATGCGGATATGTTTGCCGGGCATATGGCAGGTGCATTGAGAGCAGCAGCATTTATTGCCATGACAGATGTCGATGGTTTACTGGAAGATCCTGCAGATCCGGGATCCCTGATAGGAAATACAAACAGTGAAGAAATTAAGTTGAAACTCGGAACTTCCATTGCAGGCGGGATGATACCCAAAGTGGAAGCATGTCTGATAGCACTTGAAAAAGGTGTACATGCAGCGCACATTATAAATGGAATGAAACCGAATACTCTTTTGAATCAGTTATTATCAAACCGCAAGAGCGGTACAACTATTGAAATTTAGCTACCATGAGTGATACAGGCAGAACGATACGTGAACAGACGGAACAGAATCACTATAAAATTTACAAGCGATATCCAATAACGCTGGATAAAAGTGCCGGTTCCAGAGTCTGGGATACCGAAGGAAATGAATATATTGATGCTCTTGCAGGAATTGCTGTTAATAGTGTCGGGCATTGTCACCCGAAGGTGGTTGAGGCGATTCAGAATCAGGCAGCAAGACTTATTCATATATCCAATCTCTACTATAGTGAGCCGCAGGCAAAACTTGCAGCAAAATTGACTGAAATTTCGGGAATGGACCGTGTTTTTTTCTGTAACAGCGGAGCTGAGTCGATCGAAGCTGCGATTAAAACTGCCCGAAGATATGGTAACAAAAAAGGAAAAAAAGGCCTTATTCTGTCAATGGAGAACTGTTTCCATGGAAGAACCCTCGGTGCAATCGCGATGGGTAAAGAAAAATACCGGAAAGGTTTTGAACCGATACCTGAGGGTTTTGGCCGGATTCCGATGAATGACATGGGAGCCCTCAGGGGTTCAATCAACCCTGATACTGTGGCGGTTATCATCGAGCCTGTACAGGGAGAAGGTGGTATTAAACCGGCTTCTAAAGAATATCTTGAAGAGGTCAGAAGTTTGTGTGATCAGCATGATGTATTGTTGATTTTTGATGAAATTCAGTGTGGTATAGCCAGAACGGGAAAAATGTTCGCCTGGATGCACACAGGGGTAAAACCGGATATCATCTGTACAGCCAAAGCGCTCGGTGGAGGATTCCCGATTGGGGCCACGCTCGCTACTGATAAAGCTGCTTCTTCGATTGATTATGGCCAGCACGGAACAACGTATGGCGGAAATCCACTTGCTTGTGCTGCGGCAAACGCTGCATTACAGGTTATTGAGGATGATAATTTATGCGCGGCTGCTGAAGAGAAAGGCTCTTATATGATGCAAACGATTAAAGAGCGGACCTCCGGATGGAGTGAAATAAAAGAAGTTCGAGGGATAGGATTGATGATAGGAGTCGATTTGAATTTCAAAGGAGCTGATGTGGTCAATAAAATGCATGAGAAGGGTGTACTCTCAAATTGTGCTTCTGATACAGTGATGCGAATTGTTCCGCCACTTGTGATTTCCTACGAAGAAATTGATAAAGTGATAGATGTTTTGCTGGAGTCGATTAGGGAATGTGCTCCCGCAGAAGCAGAAATCGAGGAATCCAAATAGATATAGATGATGTATGGCTAAACAAAAAAACGAAAGTCGAAAGCTCTGGCAGAAAAGCAGTGAAAGAAGTAAAGGCAGAATCGGTGTGGTGGGAGCCACAGGATATACAGGAATGGAACTGATTCGACTGCTGACAGATCATCCTGATATATCACTGGATATTGTAACATCACGTTCAAATGCTGGGACCCGGTTTTCAAAACTCTACCCATCATTCGAAGGGATTTTCGAGGATGAGCTTCAGCCAATGGAAGCACTGAAAGATGCAGATCTGGATCTAATTTTCCTGGCTTTACCACACAGGGTATCGATGGACTTTGTACAGGAATATGGACTGAATAATTTTCGGATCATTGATTTGTCAGGTGATTTTCGCCTCAAATCCAAAGATCTCTATGAAAAGTGGTATAACAAAAAGCACGTATGTCCCGAATTTATCGAAAAAGCAGCCTACGGGCTGCCTGAACTGAACAGAGACAGGATACGGAATGCAGACCTTGTAGCGAATCCGGGTTGTTATCCTACATCTTCTATCCTTGCACTTGCTCCTCTTCTTGATGGAAGTTTGATAGATCCGAAAAGTATTGTCATTGACTCCAAATCGGGAGTTACCGGAGCAGGCTCTACTCCAAAAGAAACAACCCATTTTCCGAATGTATTTGGAAACTTCTTTGCCTATGGACTCCGGAATCACAGACACACTCCGGAAATTGAACAGATACTTTCTATAAAGACAGGACAGGAAGTGACAGTACAATTTACACCTCATTTGTTACCGATAGACAGGGGAATTTTGACAACTGCTTACTCAACGCCTGTTGTTGACCTCAACCTTGAACTTGTTCGGGATACATTTTTAAATTATTACGAAAAAGAATATTTCGTCAGGGTTGTGGATCAACCGCCATCAGTAAAGAATGTAAGAGGATCCAACTTCTGTGATGTTTTTGCAACCTATGATGAGCGAACAAACAGAATTATAACGATTAGTGCTATCGACAACCTGGTTAAGGGAGCTGCCGGTCAGGCCATTCAGAATATGAATTTGATGTTCAGGTTTATAGAGAAGACCGGCCTTGAATATGCACCTTTGAATCCATAAGTATTAACAAATTATGCAAAACAACATATGTGATGTGCGGGGAATTAAAGCATGGGGTGCCCATATGGGTATCAAATCCAAGCGGCGTGACCTTGCGCTTATCTATTCCGAAAAACCTGCAAGTGCTGCAGCCGTTTTTACCAAAAACCTGGTATGTGCTGAACCGGTAAAATTGTGCCGTCAGCATATGAAAGACGGAATCATCCAGGCAATTGTCGTGAACTCCGGAAATGCTAATGCCTGTACAGGGAAAAAAGGGTGGGAAGGAGCGGTTGCTATGGCTGAAACAACGGCAGAAGTACTCGGAATACCGAAAGAGTCTGTAATGGTGGCTTCAACCGGCCTGATCGGTGAGCCTTTTCCTACCGAAAAAGTTGTCAAAGGGATCAGGGAGAGTGCTTTAAAACTATCTGACCGTCAGCTTGCCGGGTCACTTGCAGCGAATGCCATTCTGACAACAGATACATTTGCCAAAGAAGGCTATTCATCTTTTGATATTGATGGAATTAAAATCAATATGGCCGGAATAGCCAAGGGATCAGGCATGATTCACCCTGATATGGCTACCATGCTCAGTTTTATCGTTTGTGATCTTGCCATCACCCCAAAACTGTTAGATAAAGCTCTGAGAACTGTGGCCGATAAAACATTCAATATGATCACCGTTGACGGGGATACATCCACCAATGATATGGTTGGCATTCTTTGTAACGGTATGGCAGGCAATGATATTATAGATAAGGAAGATCAGAGATACGATCTTTTTCTTGAGCAGCTTGAAAAACTGTGTATACATCTTGCAATGCTGATTGTATCGGATGGTGAGGGTTCAACCAAACTGATCGAATATCGGGTTGAAGGGGCTAAAAATGCTGAGGATGCAAGGAAAATCATCCGAACTGTTTCAACATCAAACCTGGTAAAAACTGCTATTTTTGGGACTGACCCCAACTGGGGACGTATCTTTGCCGCCGCAGGAAGGGCAGGGGTTAATTTTAATCCGGATAATGTCGATCTTTATTTTGGAAAGAATAAAGGGGTGCAAATTTTAAGAAAAGGGCAGCCAACGGATCACGGGCGTTCAGATTTGAAAAAAGAGATGCATTCTTCTACGGTTAATATCACGTTGGTATTAAACGAAGGAGATGCAGAAGCTGTGGGCTGGGGATCTGACCTCTCGTACGAGTATGTCCGTATCAATGCTGAATATACTACCTGAACTGTCATTAGGATGCTGAAATTTGAAAATCCTGCAGGAAAAAAGGAATTTGCAGATTTTGTTTATATTTTAAACATGGTCCTTGAATGGAAAGTTGGGTTGAATATAGCTTGAATAGCACTGTAATATTGATTGCATGTGGGTGGGTCTGAATAAAATTCTAAAATATTTTCTTTTTTGATTATGAAAAATGCTGATCTGATCTTTGATCTGCTTGGAATTTCCAGCAATGTACCTCTTACTGAAACGGAGATGGCTCGTGATCTTCGTATTACATTTTTACCACCTCATTCGAGAACAGAGCGAACGAAAGAGTTTTCTTCCATTCTGAAGAAAACACTTGTGAAAGTCGGAGTAGAGGTAATCCCTATTGAGGAGGCACTTACTGAAGATAAGAAAGTGAAACCAAATATTGTCATCATCGAAGAAGGGGATGCGGAAGATGGGAATCTGGGAATCGATCATGTTTCCGGATTATACCAGAATCCGATCATCGGAATCAATGACGGAAAACCACCTATTCCGGATAATGCAGATTTACAGGAAACTCTTGACAGCATCGTAAGTGTTCTTGCATGGAATCTTGCTCATGTACCTGTTTTTGTTGAAGATGATAAGTGGACTATTTGTACGATGAACGGCGCAATTGTAAAATGTGGAGATTGGCGTGATCCGGCTGAGGATGTAATGAATTCATTGGTACCCAAACTTTCTGCCCAGGTTGTACCGCCAAAACGTGATGAAATCGTTTACCGCGAAAGAGTGTTTGATGCAGAAAAAAGCGGATATGGCGATTACATTGATGATTTTATGAGCAGTGCAAGTGTATGGAAGGAAAATGGCCTGATGATCGCCCACACCAAGGTTGACGATCTTGAATACAGAAACCGGTATTATAAACGTATCGTATCGAGGTATTTGGACAACAGGACTGGTATGAGTTACGGTTTTATGGTGAAACAGCTGCCCGTTGATGTTGAGCCGGCAATTGAACTGTATGAAGCTGATCCGGAGTTGCAGAAAGTTGATTGGGAAAATATTAACCTGTATGAAAAGGACGGGGAAAATTACTCCTGTATTGAATTACTTGGCAAAAAATGGATCGTAAAGCTGCCCGATGTTTGGGTATTGTCTACAAGATCAGGGTGTAATAAAACTAATCTGGATCCCGAGAAGGATATTTTACGTCTTGGCCTGCATAATGGAGAGATAACCATTGAAACTCCGATGAAAATCGGGGCAAGTGCCTGCAGGCCTTCATATGACACATTTGCCATACTTGCTCATGGTATGGGTAACATCATCATTGCAAGTATTTTACTGGCTCTTGATGCAGACGCTCAGTTTCCTGCAGCATTAAAGAATAACGGACTCTCCATTTCACATTGGCACGGTTATCCGGATCAGTATTATCCTTTGTCGGGGTATTTGTTGCATGGATTTGAAAATCCACCGGTTTCCTGTTCAACCCCGCAATCAGCAGCATATGCTCTATCCGGTAAGATGGAGGCTATTGAGACACAACGGCCACCGGTCAGGGGTTACAGGGGAGATGTGCATGTGGAACCGCATCATGGTACAAATATTACTGGTGCTATGACATTGACTGAGTCTGCCGAGTGGGTTGACAGAATGCATAAAGGGATTACTACTGATAACAATGAAAAGCTTGTTGTATCCGGTGAATAGAACTTTATAGTCCACAGAAACGGATTAAAGCATTTTATTGTTAGCTTTGCTTTGTTATTGAGAGAAGTAAGATCTTATTCGGTGATTTAAAAAACATCAGAAAGCCGTATCTTACCCACATAAACATACTGATTATTTTATCAGGTAAACTAAAACAAATTATGGGTTCTCTTTGAATTTTCAGGATTCAAATTATTCACCGAATACTCAATTCACAATTTTTCCGCCGGCAGTCAAGCATCTGATTATCATCAATCTTTTGTGCTTCCTGGCATTAAATACTCCTACAATCGGGGAGTTTTTGTTTGTATTTGGGGCATTATGGCCAATTGAAAGTGCACGTTTCGAAGTTTGGCAACTCGTATCATACATGTTTTTACATGCAGATCTGTGGCATATCTTCTTTAACCTGTTTGCACTATGGATTTTCGGGCAGGCGATTGAAAATTATTGGGGTACAAAACGTTTCACGACCTATTATTTTTTAACCGGGATTGGCGCTGCATTAATACATATGTGGATTGCCGGAGGAGGAGCGCCCACAATAGGGGCTTCAGGAGCCGTTTTCGGAATTCTGCTTGCTTTCGGAATGATGTTCCCGGAACGTTACATCATGCTTTTAATTCCTCCTATTCCGATTAAAGCGAAATACTTTGTAGCAATATTCGGAGGGATTGAATTGTTTTTTGGAGTAACCGGCACCCGGAGCGGAATCGCCCATTTTGCCCATCTCGGAGGAATGGTTGTCGGGTTTCTGCTTATCAGNTACTGGGGGCTTAAAGGAGAGCGTTATTAANCAGGGTTTAGGAACCGGCAGAAGATGAATCACGACTCATTTGGCAGTGCATTGAAACGTGGATACATGCGGATCCCTACAGTGATCCGGGTAATTATCTCCATTAATATTGCTGTGTTTATTATCCAGGCTTTTTCAGGCACCGGGTTCAACCGAACGCTCGTATCCCTGTTTGCTTTCGATCCTGCGTGGCAGACTGCACTTATGCAACCCTGGAGATTTGTAACATACATGTTTCTTCACGGTAGCGGATTCCACCTGATCTTTAATATGCTTTGGCTTTGGTGGATGGGCAGGGCAGTAGAAGAAAATTTGGGCCCCCGTACATTTTCTGTGATCTATTTCGGTGCCGGTATCGGAGGTGTGGTTCTGAATATGGGCGTTGCAATGTTTTTAGGGTACAATTATGTAATCGGTGCTTCAGGAGCAGTATTCGGGATTATGGTAGCTTTCGCATATATGTTTCCGAGAACTCCGATCATGTTATTATTGTTACCACCTATTGAAGCCAGGTTTCTTGTTGCAGGACTGATTGCATTCGACCTGATATTCATTGGTGCGGGTGATAATATCGCCAGAATTGTTCACCTCGGTGGTGCCGGTTTCGGTTATCTGTTAATTCAGGCACATTATAGTGGTACCGATTTAAGTGCAGTGGTTCGTCCTATTGAAAACCTGTTTCGGCGTTCGAAAACAAAAAAACCGAGAAATAAAAACATGTACAGCGTAACTGACGTTGATATTATGGAGGAACGTGAAGTGGATGAACTTGATGATATTCTTGAGAAGATTTCAAAAAAAGGATACGACTCATTGACTGCAGAAGAGAAGAAAAAATTATTTGACCTCAGTAAACGCAATTGAACCGGAATGATGCCAATTGAAAGAAAGAAAACAATCCGTGTAATGGTTGATGATGTGGCAATTGGCGGTGGAGCGCCGATAGTAGTCCAATCTATGACGAATACGGATACTGCAGATGTAGATGCAACGGTTGAACAGATTGAGCATCTCTATAAAGCCGGTTCTGAACTGGTCCGGATTACTGTCAATCACGATGAGGCGGCCATGGCCGTTCCGCATATCAAAGAAAAGCTTTTAAACCGTGGTATCGACGTTCCGATAATTGGAGACTTTCATTATAATGGCCATAAATTGCTGCCCGGTTACCCGGACATGGCTGCAGCGCTATCCAAATTCAGAATCAATCCGGGAAATACAGGAACACGGGCACGGGATCAGAACTTCTGTACCATTATAGAGCAAGCCATTATTCATGATAAACCGGTTAGGATCGGTGTAAACTGGGGGTCACTTGACCAACAACTTCTTGCCGAAAGAATGGATGATAATAATAAACTCAGCACTCCCAAATCGTCTAAAGAGGTGATGCTTGATACAATGGTTGAAAGTGCACGAAGGTCCTCTGAGATTGCCGAAGATGTCGGGCTGGCTTCTGATAAAATTATCATAAGCTGCAAAATGTCGGGTGTGCAAGACTTGATTAACGTGTATCAGCGGATTGCTGAGGAACTGGATTACCCGCTTCATCTTGGCCTTACAGAGGCCGGTATGGGCATGAAAGGAACTGTTGCGAGTGCTGCAGCATTAGGTGTTTTATTGCAAAAAGGAATTGGAGATACCATCCGGGTATCACTGACTCCAATGCCCGGTGCAGACAGGGCTGAAGAAGTTCGCATTTGTCAGCAAATCCTCCAATCTCTGGGGATTCGCAGTTTCATTCCCCAGGTTACATCCTGCCCGGGATGTGGGCGCACACAAAGTACATATTTCCAGGAACTGGCAGATGAAATTCAGCAGTATGTGATGAAACAGATGCCGGTATGGAGAGAAATTTATCCGGGCGTGGAGGAGATGGATGTGGCTGTTATGGGGTGTGTGGTGAATGGTCCGGGAGAATCAAGACATGCGAATATCGGGATATCACTGCCTGGTACTTTTGAAGAACCGAAAGCACCTGTCTATGTTGATGGAAAACACTACACTACATTGAAGGGGGATCGGATTGGTGAAGAGTTCAGGCAAATCCTGGATACTTATATCCTGGAGAATTATGGAAAACCGAAAGAAAATGAAAAAGCATTAAATGAAGCTGACTGATCATTATATGCATCCTGTTCTGTCCAAAGTAACTTTTGGGAAATCAGGTTAAAATGAGACTTGACCCCAAATATTTTAATCTCTTTATCATTATTTGTGCTGCTGTTACAGTGGTGGTGATAGTCTATGGCACCATGAGCTACCATTCCAAACAGGAAGAGATCCTCCGGGAAAATATAAACAATACTGAATTTGCAGATTTTTCTTTTATATCGATTTCCGGAAACGATACGCTCATGGTATCCGACTTGATAGGAGAGCCGCTTCTCATTGACTTTTGGGCAACATGGTCTGGTAAATCTCAGGGTATGCATCGAACCATTAGCCAGCTACATCAGCGATATCCGAATTTGAAAATTATTGCTGCTGCTGTCAGGGATGATCAACAGATGGTTATGGAATATGCTGACGCTCAGGATTATGGATTTATGTATGTATCGGGAACGGATGTATATCATCAGCTCCAGATTCCGGGTGTCCCTTCACAAATTATGATCGACAGAGAAGGTAATTTTTTTGATTTCCAGGTCGGCGATAATGAAGGTGAACTTGAACGAAAAGTAGAGTTGATGATGCGAGAGCAATTACCATGAAAGTTGAAATGACTGGAATCAGTTAATTGACGGGTAGTTTTTTTTAAATGGGCAAAGAAATCAGATATGTATGGGTGAATGGTAACATTCTGGAAGATCACGTACCGGCTCTTCCAATTGAGACAAAGGGGCTGATGTATGGGGCAGGGTGCTTTGAAACAATCAGGTCATCTCATGGCAGATTTTTGCATTTCGAAAGACATATCGACCGGCTGAAAAAGGGGATGGAATATCTTAATATCAGGCCTCCGGAATCGTATGATTTACAATCTATTCAGGAGGCAGTCAGATTGATAATTGCAAAGAATCAGCTTGAAAACCGGGATGCACTGGTCCGGATCCAGGTTTCTGATTCGGGTAAACGAGGGTACAGGGTAGTTTCAGAACAGAACCCTTTTTTTATGATTACTGCTGACCAGGCAGGTGAATACAAGGAAGGATACCAGCTTGTAACAGTATCAAACAGGGTTATTCCAGGAATCTGCCGGCCAAATGATTTGAAATTATGTAATTGCCTGCATTACATGGAGGCCTGGAGAGAAGCGAGAAGCAGGAATGTAAATGATGCGCTGATGCTGACAGTCGATGGAATTGTTGCTGAAACATCTATTGCCAATATTTTCTGGAAAAAAGGAAACAACATTTATACTCCTTCAGAAGAGTGTGATATCCTTCCCGGAATTTTCAGGGGGATTGTTATTGATTTATTGAATGAAATGTCATCATATCGTGTAAATGAAGGGCGTTACTCTCCATCAGATGTAACTGATGCGGACCTGGTTTGGGTTACCAATTCTGTCAAGCAGATTCAGCCTGTTTCCAGGTGTGATGAAAAAAAAATACCAGTTGAATCACAATTCTATGATGAATTATGGTCTCACCTGGATCAATACAAAAAGGTGAATCTGAATTGATGAGTTCCAGGTTTCAAACAATTGAAGATGTACAGGAATATCTTGAACAGATTCCGAAATTCAGCCAGGTTGGTGTAAAAGCTGCCCATTTTGAACTTGACCACATGATTGGGTTCTGCAGCCAAATGGATAACCCTCAGAACCGTCTGAAAACTGTTCATGTTGCTGGTACCAATGGAAAAGGCACAACCTGCCAAATGCTTTCTTCGGTCTATCAGGAAGCAGGGTACAAGACCGGGCTGTATACGTCACCTCATTTACTTGAATTTAACGAACGAATTCGGGTGGATGGAGTAATGATCAAAGATTCGTCGATGCTTGAATTTTTCCAGCGGTTTGAAAAAGCTCTGTCGGAGATCCCTCTTACTTATTTTGAAATCAGTACTTGCATGGCTTTTTGGTATTTCCATCAGCAGGATTGTGACATTTCCATCATTGAAACCGGCCTTGGAGGCAGGCTCGATGCAACCAATGTGATTCAGCCTCTGGTTTCGGTTATAACATCGGTTTCTCTTGATCATACGGATCTTCTTGGTGATACGATTGCAAAGATCGCCAGAGAAAAGGCGGGAATTATAAAGACGAGACGGCCTGTCGTTGCCAGTGCGGTTACTGACGAAGCGATGATTGAAATCGAGAAGATTGCAGTTTTAAATGAATCAAAGGTTTACAAAGCGGGGACACTTGATCCCCACTGGAATGCAGGGAAAATAATCTTTTCAGATCCACAGTCAGGAATTGAAGTGGAAATAGACGGTGCCGGAAGAAAAAAGATTGATACATGGAATGTTGCCACTGCAAAATTGGTAACGGATCTGTTAAATCATGAGTTGCCTTTGGAACTTAGTGAGTTCGTAAATGGTATTGAGTCCATGAATCAGAAGTTCAGCGAGCATGCACATTTTAAAAAGTTATCTGAAAACCTGGACTGGTATTTTGACGGTGCTCATAACAACGAAGCGATTGAAACACTGATTGAACAGGTCGAGTCGATGGGCAGTAACAGGGAGCCGGTTTATTTTCTGTCGCTGATGCAAGATAAAATAAATCACACATTGCTGAAAAATTTTATACCTTTCAGAAACGTTTATTACATTGATACAGGTACAGAGAGATGTGCAAAGTGTAACCAGATCCTGTCTTATATTCCTCAGGCACAATGCTATATGGCTGATAATCCTGAAGTAAAGAGAATTTTGGATGGGTATAAATCGGAATTAGTAATTTTTGCAGGAAGTTTTTACTTTTACAGTCAAGTAAATAAATGGATGGCAAGCCAACTTCCTTCTGATCACACGTCAGACTTCAAGATTCGCCAATAAATCCTCCTTGAAGGGTGTGTATCTGCTTTAGCGTTGCACTCATTCCTTGAAAGAAATTAATCTAATCAATACACCAAAATATTATTATGTCGGAGACACAAACCGATCATATCTCAAATATTGATCTTGATACACTTTACGAAAAAACGGTAAAGGATTTGCAAACGATTGCCAAAAGCCTGAAACTGAAAAAAGTGAGCGGCCTGAAAAAACAAGAATTAATAGACCGTATTCGAAATTTTGCTGCCCAGGAAGCACCTGAAAAAAGTGATGGGAAAGAGAATGAATCAGAATCAGATTCCGGTTCAATTCCAAAAAGGCAGTATGGCAGCCAAAGTCATATTCAGACGTATGAGAAGGATGAAGAAAACAGGTCCAAACGGTCCCGTAAACGAACTGGTAAACCGCGGGATCAATACAAGAAAAATAAAAATCATGTCAGCAATGTACTGCCGGAGTCGGATGCCGGGAAACTTGAAGAAAGGCTGGCTGAAATACGTCCACAGCTCGGCAAGTTTTTACTGAATGAAGGAACCCTGGAAATACTCCCGGATGGTTATGGCTTCCTCCGTTCAGTTAATTATAACTATAAGGCAAGCCCGGATGATATTTATGTTTCACCATCACAGATCAAGCGTTTTCGATTAAAACAGGGGGATTGTGTTATTGGAATAATCCGTCCTCCAAAGGTTGGAGAGCGTTATTTTGCCCTGCTTCGAGTAGAAGGTGTAAACGGGAAAATTCCGAGGGATATGGATAACAGGGAAGACTTTGAAGACCTGCTGCCTATTTATCCCGATATTCGATATAAACTGGAAAATAAACCGTCGGAATACACGACCCGAGTCATCGATATGTTTGCTCCTCTTGGTAAAGGGCAGCGTGGTTTGATTGTTGCTCAGCCGAAAACAGGCAAGACAACAATCCTGAGGGATATGGCAAATGCAGTTGCAACGAATAATCCGAATACTAAAATCATCATATTGCTTATTGATGAACGTCCGGAGGAGGTCACGGAGATGGAACGGTCTGTGACAAGTGCCGAAGTGGTTGCATCAACATTTGATGAAAAACCGGAAAACCATATCGGGTTATCCGAAATCGTATTTGAAAAAGCCAAACGGCTTGTTGAAAGCGGACATGACGTGTTGCTCTTGATGGACTCCATCACGAGGCTCTCAAGGGCATATAATATCTGTGCTAACACTTCAGGGCGGACGATGACAGGTGGTGTGGATTCTGAAGCGTTGAAAGCACCTCGCCAGCTATTCACATCGGCCAGAAATATCGAGAATGGCGGAAGCCTGACCATCATTGCAACGGCTTTGATTGAAACCGGCTCCCGGATGGATGATGTGATTTTTGAAGAATTTAAAGGAACCGGTAACATGGAGGTGGTACTTGACAGAAGACTCGCTGATCGCAGGATTTTTCCCGCCATCGATATTTTCAAAAGCGGAACCAGGCGTGAAGAGTTAATCGTACCGGATGAAGAAAGAGAAAAAGTGGTACTGTTGAGACGTTATCTTAACAATATGAACTCCTTTGAAGCGATGGAGTTTTTACTTGATAAAATGAAGGGGACCAAAAATAACGAAGAATTTCTGCTTTCCATGAATAAATAGATGAACCCAAAATTGTCATTGGAAAGAAGGTCTAACGACTTTTTTGGGATGAAATTCCCGGGTGTCCAAATATCAAACTCAGGAGCCTTCCAGCAAAACGTATTTCTTATGCTGATCCCTGGCAATTTTCCCATTCTTATTAAACAGTGAGTGATAGAAATAGATAAACGCACCTGTGTTAAAAGCTTCTTTCAATAGTAGTGTTTTATATTTTTTAGCTTGAACAGGGTCGAAATCCATCTGTTTCATAGCATAAAGATTCAGGTGGAAATCTGCCGGAATCAGGTCTCCGGGAAAATAGATTATACGGCCTTCGTCCCGGATTTGAACGATTTGATGTCCGGGAGTATGGCCACCGGTAAAAAGTAGCTTTATTCCGGGAACCAGTTCAAAGATATCCTGATTTATAAGATGTAAACGATTTTCAGCAGCCAGTTTGTAGAATTCATCCATCTTGTACGTTGCTCCAAGAAGATCGGAATGTTGATGATGATCACTGACAGCATAATCCCACTCACGTTTCTGAAGAAGGTATTCGGCATTTGGGAAAGTAGCTGTTGTCTTGAAATCGGAATTTACAAAAGTAGATCCGGCGGCATGGTCGTAATGGAGATGGGACAGGATTACGAAGTGAATATCTTCCGGTTTGATACCAAAAATATCAAGATTCGTTACAATATTAGAGGTGTGTTTATATTTACTTCCAAAATCAAGGCCCCACCCCAAACCGGTATCAAGGATCAGATGAATGTCCCCGTCAGTAATATATAAGGGGTCGATTCCAATGGGTGCAGATTGTTGGCCTGTGAAAGATTTATTTTTCAGCTTATCAAGCTGGCCGGGATCTCTTTTATGGATCGTGCCATTAGCAAAAATTTCGAAGAAACCTTCGCTTAACTGCTCAATTTTGAACCGGCTGCCATTCATTCATTTAATCGATAATAAATTCAATCGGCATAATTGCCCAGTTTCTGCCTGAATTATGGTTCATCAGGTCGTGAACCGTCTGAATTTCTTCACTGTACGGGATAAATGAGCGCACCCAATTACTTACCCGCACTTCAGCAGATGAGAATAGTATATCAAAAAGCTCTTTTCGTTCCGGATACCTGATTAACCGGTATTCATCAATTTCCGCTTTTTCAGCAGCCAGTGTAATCGCATCTTCCAGTGACCCGGTAAGGTCAACAAGGTCAACATATTCAGCATCTGATCCGGTCCAGATCCTGCCCTGAGCTACTTCATGTACTTCATCACGGCTCATATTTCTTCCTTCGGCAACCCGGTTCAGAAACGTTTCATATCCACTTTCCACATTTCTCTGCATCGCTTCTCTTTCCGAAGGTGTCAGTGGCCTTGTCATTAAACCGATGTCAGCATGATCATGTGTTTTAAATTCTTCGAAGTAGATTCCCAGTTTGTCATTATAAAATTCCTGCGTATTAAACAATTGGTTGTAGATACCGATAGATCCGGTAATGGTATTCGGGGAAGCGACTACTGCGTCAGCACCCATTGCGATATAATACCCGCCAGATGCGGCTACATTACCAAGATAGGCAATCACAGGCTTCTTCTTTGAAGCTTCCCTGATCTGTCCCAGGATTAGCTCAGAAGTGGAGATAGCACCTCCACCACTGTTTATATGAACAACAATTGCTTTGACATCGTCATTTTCAAGGCTCGATTCAAGGGACCGTTTGATGTTGTTCGCAGTTATTACAGATCCTGAAGCAAAAGGGCCGGCTGCATCAGCCGGAAGTATCATTCCTGATGCATAAATTATTGCAATCCGGTCGCTTGTATCCGGTAAATCCATTCCGGCTGATCGTGGTTGTACCCTGTTATAACGTTGAAGGGATACGGTTCTGAGTGTGGCATCTTCCTCAAGTTCAAGGCGGTTTTTGATGGTATCCTCCACTTCGTACGGGTGCGCAATCAGATCAATAAGTCCTGCTTCCAGAGCCCACTGAACACTGTTGGGGGGGATCTGATTCATCAAGTCATTGATCTGAACCCGGCTTAATCCCCTGTTGTTTTCAACAGCACTGATAAATGTATCTGAGGCACTATCCAGAATGGCCATGATCTGTTCCCGGTTCTCAGGAGAACTATCTTCCCTTAGAAATGGCTCTACGGCCGATTTGTATTCCCCGACACGGGAGATTTCCGGCTCCACTCCAATTTTTTCGAGCATATTCTTCATATAACTCGTTTGAATCACAAACCCGTTAAATTCAAAATAGATTTCAGGAGGCAGAAATATAGAATCAGCAACAGTTGCCAATAAGTATGCCGATTCATTCATGCCGAGATCATTTGAACTTGCATAGATAAATTTTCCACTCTCATCCCTGAACTCCTGAAGATATTTGTAGGCACTTTCCAGGTTGGCCCAGGATGTTGTCAATCGGCTGAATTCAATCCAGATACCGGAAATTCGATCGTCCGCTGCGGCCTTGTCGAGATTGTTTTTTAACATCTCAAGGGAGACCTGCCTGCCTGCAGTCGCAGGAAACAATTCACTGAAAGGGTCATGAGCAGTTCTGGCCTCGATCGTGCCACCCAGTTGCATTTTGAGTACGGTATTGGAGTGAATGTATGGTTCAGCCTCACCGGAAGTGCTGATAATAGCTACAAATAGAATCAAAAAGAGAAAAGAAATCCCTATAATCGTACCCAGGAATGATGCAAGGAATGTTTTTAAAAAATTCATTAAAGAATCACTTATGTTAATTTTTGCTGTAGTGAAATTGAACCGGTCTTATCATAACATTATTCGTAAGAACTTAAAAAAAGATTCAATCAATCCATTAAATTGCAAAGGTAAAAAATCAATTTGTAATGATTTCATTGAAGTTATTTAAATAATTTGAGATTAATTATCTCTATGTTGAATTATGAACAAGTTTGATGCTATTATAATCGGGTCGGGGCATAATGGACTGATTACCGCCTGCTATCTTTCAAAAGCAGGTTATAAAGTCGGTGTCATTGAGAAGAGGGATTCAATCGGAGGTGCCGTTAGTACGGAAACTATGTTTCGTTCCGATGAGAATCCAAATGGTTTCAGAATGGATGTCGGTTCATCTGTTCATATCATGATTCATCAGACTGGTATCCTTGAAGAGCTTGAACTGGATCAATATGGCCTGGAATATATTGAGATGGATCCGATGATGTCATATCCGATTCCAGATGGAAAAGGAGTCATTCATTTTTTCAAAGATTTAGAACAAACACTCGAATCGATAAGCAGGGTGGCACCACGTGATGTTAAAAATTACAGGGAGTTTGTTGAATTCTGGGGGCGGGTGAACAGGGGAGTTTTGAAGGCGTTTATGGGGCCGCCTACAGGTAAACATATGGTAACTGAACTGATGAAAGGTCAGTTCAGGGATGGTTCGATGTTCAGGAAAGGAGAACAAACTGAAGGATTAAAGAAAATATTCTCCAGCTATGGGAAAATTGTGAATGATGCTTTTGAAAGTCCGTATATGAAAGCGGCACTGACCTGGTTTGCTGCACAATCGGGCCCGACTCCCGATATGCCGGCAACCGGAGATTTTGCAGGCTGGCAGTCAATGCTTCACCAGAGCGGAGCAAAACACCCGAGAGGCGGCAGCGGCATGCTCACCCGGGCCATGGCCAGATTGATTGAAGCTCATGGAGGCACAGTCATTACCGGAAAGCCAGTGAAATCAATAAAAAAAAAAAAAAATGATGAGTCTTATTACGAAGCCGGGTTGATCGTATCAAATGCTCATGTACAGACAACCATGCTGCAAATGGTTGGCAAGGATCATCTCGACTCATCTTTATTNAAAAAAGTGGAGAATATCCAGGTGGGAAATGGTTTCGGAATGGTGATTCGTTGTGCTGTCGAAGAACTGCCTCGATACTCTGCCGCACCAAATGATCCTTACATTCATAATGGAATGCAGCTTCTGGCTCCATCAGTTCAATATATGTATGATGCGATCGGAGACTATCACAAACAGAAACCGCCTGAAAAGCCTGCAGTGCTTGCAATGACATTCTCCAGGATAGATCCGGATGTGGCAAAAGATGGCAAACATACACTATTTGCCTGGGCTCAGTGGCACCCGTATAAATTAGCCGGGAATCTGCATTGGGATGATATCCGTGAGAAGGAAGCCGAAAAGATTTACCGTGTTGTGGAACAATATGCGCCCAATATGAGTGGTAAACTGATCGACTGGTATATTCAGTCACCACTTGATATCGAACGAAAACATGGACTATTAAAAGGCAATGTGATGCATGTGGAGATGAATTTCGACCAAATGTTTATGTTTCGCCCGATTCCTGAAATGAGCAGGTATGAAACACCAATTAAAAACCTCTATTTGTCGAGTGCATCCTGCCACCCGGGAGGTGGGGTTTTTGGAGCTGCAGGCTATAACGCAGCGAATGTGATACTTAAAAAACATAAACGAAAACGATTTTTTTAGTGAATCCATTACAAACCGATTTCGCCGGTTCGTTTGTTGAAATCGACGAAGCCGCCATCATAAAAAATCTCAATTATCTGAAAAAGAAATCAGCAAGGGATCAGGTGATGGCAGTTGTAAAAGCTGATGCCTACGGCCATGGTGCTGTCAGAATTTCAAAACTGATTGAAAATGATGTCGATCAGCTTGCAGTGGCAACAGTTGACGAGGGGGTTCAGTTACGTAATGCAGGTATTGAAACTCCGATACTGGTATTTACAGTACCGGGCTCAAACCAGGGGACTGCATTCAGGGAATATCGCCTGGAAGCGACAATCAGTGATTTCTCTCATTTCGATTACCTTGAAAAAGGAACCGGGTACCAGCTTAATTTTGATACAGGAATGAAACGTATCGGGTTTTACCCGAATCAGGTGGCTGAAGTTAAAGAAAAGATGCAAAAATATGATCATCTTAGCTTCCGGGGACTCTATTCCCATTATGCAACTGCCGATGACCCGGGATCGGAGTTTGTGGAATCACAGATGAATTCTTTCAAAAAGATCCGCTCCTGTTTCCCGTCAGATGTGCCGGCGCATATGAGTAATACATCGGCAATTCTACACTATGATATCGACCATTTTGATATGATCCGTCCCGGGATCGGGCTATTTGGATATGCACCGGGAAAAGTACAGTCAGATATCTTGATTCCGGTGATGAGCTGGAAAACCAGGGTGGTATTAATACGTGATATTAAAAGAGGAGAGCGGGTCAGTTATGGTGGCACCTGGGTTGCTCCGGATGATGGTTTTATTGCAACACTGCCGGTTGGCTATGGCGACGGAGTTCCCCGGTCACTGAGTAACAAGTTAAAGGTAGAAATTGAGGGAGAACTTTATCCTGTAACAGGAGCAATTACAATGGATCATTGCATGGTATATCTGGGTACCCATAAAGTCAGAAATGGCGCATCAGTAGAATTGATGGGAGGCCAGAGCTGGTTGGCCAACACCTGGGCGGAAAAAGCCCAGACCATTACACATGAAATTTTGTGCCGTTTGACTCCGAGAGTACGGAGAGAGTACCAGTGATTACTGGAAAATCTCTACAATCTCCACTTCATAGATCAAAGTATCTTCCCTGAGAAAATAATACTGGCTGCTTTGGCTGACATTCGCAAAACCGAGTTCAGGTGGAACGACTATAACACGTATTTCACCTTCTTTCATGCCAAGAACCCCTTCTCTGAATCCACGTGAACTGAGATTATTGACACTAAAATTTTCTGGCTGGGTTCGATTATCTGAATACGATGACTGTACAATATCACCATCAAGTGTGCGAAGTGTCCGAAACAGTGCAATTGCATCCCTGCTTTCTACCCGCCACGGTGATTCAACATTACCCGGGTCTATTACATAATAGGTAAGCCCGTTCTCCAATTCTACAGAATCGTATTGGTTATATTGAATCGGGTCAGGGACAGTACTAAAATCTGTTTCCCGGAAAAAGGGGTTTGTTGGGTCATCACACCCGGTGATCATGATTGCCAAAATCATGGTGATTGTCAAAATAAAACTTGCGGATGCTTTCATGTAAAACAGATCTGTAAAGATTTAATTAGTAAATAGGTTCAATAATTTGAAATCGGTTCAAGCAATCATAAGGTAACACAATCACTGATTCGTGTAAACCCGAAGATAATCATGAACTTTGCTTCATTTTAAATTTGCTATGTCAGTAACGGTTTAACTCCCGGAACTATTACCATCCTCTGATAAAGCCTGTTCAAGTATTTCCTTTCGCTGGCGGTTTGCAATCCTGCTGACGACAATTGCGAGTTGATATAGCAATACCAGCGGGAATGCGATCATCATCTGTGAAACCGGGTCAGGGGGTGTGAGGAATGCCGAAAGAAGCAAACATACAATGATGGCCTGGCGCCTGTAGGCTCTTAAAAATTCAGGAGTCAGCATTCCTGCTTTTGAGAAGAAATAACTGACAACGGGAATCTGAAACAGGATACCACAAGCCAAAACCCACATCGCTACAGATGAAAAGTATTCGGTAATATCAAACTGGTTGATGATGACATCTGAGATGACGAACTGTGTAAAAAACTGAAGCGCAAATGGCACAAGGATAAAATAACCGAATGAAATGCCAAGCAGAAAGAATGAAGTAATGAACATGACATTCAGGTAAGTTTTGATTTTCTCCCTGCTTTCAAGAGCCGGTTCAATAAATGCATACATCTGGTAGAATACGATAGGTGATCCGATCACGATTCCGGCTATGATCAGGCTTCCCCAATAGGTGAAAAACTGGCCGGGAAGGCGTCGGCTCAGCAATTCAAGGTCAATCGCATTGATCGGCATGATCTGATACATAAAAAAATCGGCACTTGTCGGGCCAAGAATGATCTGGTTGATGATCAGGTCTGAAAAAATGAATGCGACCAGCACGCCAAATACAAGTCCGCCCAGGCCTTTAATAATCCGCCATCTCAGTTCCTCAAGATGGTCGAGAAATGACATGCTGGCGGTGGGATCTACTTTGGGTGCTTTTGCTTTGGGCAGGATAGCACCCATAATACCTCGTTTTTCTGATTCCTGGCTCATCTGTTATTTTGAATTAACTGTAATGTCTGTTCTGAAATATTTTGTTGTTTGAGATCGTGTACGCATTCAAAATGAAATTACAGTCATCTTTACAACCGGTCAACTTATGCGGTAACGAAATCATAGAGTGGAAATTGATCGCACATGGTGTGTACTTCATCTTTCACTTTCTTGATGACCGTTTCATTTTCGTGGTTTTCCAGTACACGGTTGATGAGTTCGGAAACCTGTTTAAATTCATCCTCCTGAAAACCACGGGTAGTCATTGCAGGCGTTCCGATCCGGATTCCAGAAGTAACAAACGGGCTTTGATCGTCAAAAGGTACCATATTTTTATTGCAAGTGATACCTGCTTTGTCAAGGGCTTCTTCAGCATCTTTCCCGGTTAAACCTTTATTTCTCAAATCCACAAGAATCAGGTGATTATCAGTGCCCCCGCTAACAAGATTATAGCCATTTTCGAGAAATGTTTCTGCCATCGTTTTGGCATTCGCCTGAACCTTCCTCTGATATTCTGTAAAATCATCCTGTAGTGCTTCACCAAATGAAACAGCCTTTGCTGCAATTACATGCATAAGCGGGCCGCCCTGCGTTCCGGGAAACACGGCTGAATCGAGAACTTCACTCCAGTTTTTGGTTCTGCCGGATTTTCTTGCAGTTACACCAAGAGTGTTTTCACCATCTTTTCCGACCAGTATCATGCCACCCCTCGGCCCGCGAAGTGTTTTGTGAGTGGTGGTTGTAATCACATGGCAGTGGGGAAGAGGGTCATTGAGCAGCTTTGCTGCAATCAGCCCTGCAGTATGTGCCATGTCCATCCATAAATATGCGCCGACTTCATCAGCAATTTCACGAAAGGCCGTGTAGTCAAAATCTCTCGGGTAAGCGCTTGCTCCGATCGAAATCAATTTGGGTTTAACCTTTTTGGCTTTGTCCCTGACCTTGTCAAGGTCAATCCGGCCGGTTTGTTTATCCACCCCGTAAAATTCCGGATGATAAGTGATTCCTGAAAAGTTAACGGGGGAGCCGTGAGTCAGATGGCCACCATGCGACAGGTCGAGGCCGAGAAGTGTTTCACCCGGTTTCATAAAAGCGAGATAGACCGCCGCATTCGCTGATGCACCTGAGTGCGGCTGTACATTCACCCAATCTGCACCAAACAGTTTCTTTGCACGATCCCGAGCCAGGTCTTCAGCTATATCAACAAATTCACATCCGCCGTAATATCTCTTACCGGGATAACCTTCTGCATATTTATTGGTCAGGACCGATCCCATTGCTTCAATCACAGCCCTGGATGCAAAATTTTCCGAAGCAATCAGCTCAAAGTTGTAATTCTGCCGATGAGTCTCTTTCTCTATAGATGAAAAGATTTCGGGATCCTGCTGTTTCAATGATTTCATTACGACGTTTTATCAGTTAATGAGTGGATTTTATTTACTCTTCGTTCATGCCGGCCCCCTTCAAAAGGAGTTTCAAACCATGAATTCAGTATTTTTTTTAATTCAGTATCATTCAATTCACGCCCAGGCAGACACAATATATTTGCATTGTTGTGGGATCTTGAAATCGAAGATATTTTTTCGTTATAGACCAAAGCACCTCTAACATTCGGAAATTTGTTAGCTGTCATACACATTCCCTGGCCGCTTCCACAGATAAGAATTCCAAATTGATGCTCCCCTTCATTAACTTTGCGGGCTACCTGCACGGCAAACTCAGGATAGTCGACTGAATCTTCAGAGTGGGTGCCGAAATCGATTGGCATATGTCCCATCTCCTCAAGCATTTTTTTGACAACCTTTTTGGTCGAATAGCCTGCGTGATCGCTGGCAATCGGTATGATCATTAAATGAATGGTTTATGATTTTTTGATAGGCTGAAATATCTCGAAAAAAAAGGTGACTAAAAAGAGTGAGATTGATTGATTTATCTTCATCGCATGACT
>SL_3KL_010_SEDDRAFT_10001273_pt1 | contig 22719 bp, 19 predicted proteins | sample SodLakKL_010_SED_2_FD_10381 | JGI IMG/M metagenome (IMG submission 10381) | reverse complement strand
ATGAAAGGACTGTGCAAAAACGAACTGAGACTTCCCCTGGTAAAAATCAACAAAGCCCTTAGCAACCATATAGCAAATCTGCTTGAAGAATTGAATTAATGCAATACCGAATCCAAATCATTTATCATGCTATTTTCCAAAATCAATGTAATCAACTATCCAGTCAAACTTTTTTTCATCCTTGCATTCATTTTTCTGCCTTTACTGACCAAGGGACATCCCGAAAACAAATTATCAACAACGGATAATTACTTCAACGAAAGCCCTGAAATCTATTATTCATTTCCTGTAACCGAATCCGAAATATTGCAGGAATTGTTTCATATCATTTCCATAGATAAAATAAGCCCGGATTCTGTTTATGCCTACGCTAACAGCCGGGAATTTGAACTTTTTCTCGAATATGAAATACCCTACACACTGCTTCAGCGTCCCGGCATCGTGGATTTTGATCTGAATATGAAAACCTGGGAGGAATTAAAAAGCAGAGACCTTACCGAAAGCTGGGATTTCTATCCGACTTATGAAGCCTATGTTTCGCTGATGTATAGCTTTGAGCAGGACTTTCCTGAAATGGTTGAAATAATCAACATTGGACAAACGGTAATGGGTCGTGATTTGCTGTTTGCCAGGATATCTCCGGAAACAGGCAAAAAGAGAGCTGTCCCCCAGTTTATGTACACGTCCACCATGCACGGTGACGAAACGGCGGGATTTATTTTGTCTCTCCGGCTGATCCATTATCTCCTTACCAACTATGGTGAAGACGAGGCCATCACTTCCCTGATGGACAATGTAGATATTTGGATTTGTCCCAATGAGAACCCGGATGGTACCTACACCAATAACAACTCAACCGTCACGGGAGCTACCCGCGGCAATGCCAATGGCATAGACCTTAACCGCAATTATCCAAATCCGGTAAATAACCCATGGCAACCCCAGCAACCTGAAACAACCGCCATGATTAATTTTGCAGATACCATCAACTTTATTATGTCAGCCAATATGCACGGTGGTATTGAACTGGTAAACTTTCCTTTCGACAGTTGGGTCTCGTCTGCAAACACCCATGCTGACCACGACTGGTGGGAGTTCGTTATGTATGAATATGTGGATACGGTTCATGCCCATAGTACTCCGGGATACATGACCGGTATGGGAGACGGTGTAACGCACGGTGGCGACTGGTATGTGATATATGGCAGCAGGCAGGACTATTTCAATTATTACAGAAGCTGCAGGGAATTCACCCTTGAACTGAGTAACCAAAAGTTGCTTGCACCACATTTGCTGCCGGCACATTGGGAATACAACTACCGGTCATTGCTTAATTATATACGTCAGTCAACCTTCGGCGTGCATGGCACTGTTTATGACAATGAAACAGGAGAAGCCCTTCTTGCTGAAATATCCATTCCCGGCTATGATTCTGACAATTCGGAAGTATTTACATCTCTTCCCCATGGAAATTACAACCGTCCTCTGCTCACAGGCAGCTACAATATGCTTTTCTCGGCCGGCGGGTTCGATCCTGTTGCCATCAATGGAGTACAGGCAGTCAACCACGAAAGAACCTGGCTGAACGTGGCCATGGGAGAGGATGTCTCCGGCGAAGTGCTGACAGTTTCCATCAGCCTGGATGGTGAAGGTGAAGCTCATCCTTTTGAAGGGGAGCAACTTTTTAACCTGGGTGCCAATCTTTTTCTTTCTGCTGCACCTGCCGAAGGCTGGATTTTCGGCGAATGGGTAATTAATGATGTGTCCTATAGTGAAGACAACCTTGTGTATCCGCTGACTGAGGATACCGAGGTGCTTGCCGTGTTTACCGAGCATGAAACAGTTTCGGAAATAGCTGTTATTCCGGGTGAAATGCATTTCGGGGAAGGCGTTATTGGCCAGGTGCACACCAAAAACCTTCGCATTTTGAATACCGGGGATGCCGATCTTACCATTTTTGCCATTTCATTGGATGGAGATGATGCCTTTTTTATGGATGATCCGGCATCGCGCAGCACGATGCTTATCCCTCCGGGTGATGAGGAATCGGTTACTTTTTTCTTTCAACCGGAAGCCGAGCAGGAATATACTGCGGATATCCTCATCGAAAGCAACGATCCGGAAAAACCAATCATAGAGATTCCCGTATCCGGTTCAGGCGTCCACGAAACTGCCATTATTGCACTGTCGGCCGACACCATGGATTTTGGTAATGTGCATATCAATGAATCAATGGAACAGGAATTAACCGTTGCCAACCACGGCAATTTATCATTAACCATTGAAGCGGTGGACCTGGATGAAACGCTGCCGTTTACCATTAACGGGATTACTTTTCCCATTACGCTTGAACCCGGTCAAAGCCAGGATTTGTTGGTTACATTTAGTCCGCTTGTAAGCGGTATAAAGTCAGGAATCGCTGTTTTTCAAAGTAATGCCGGGAATGATCCCGAGTATTCTTTCTATCTGAAAGGCAACGGCATTGACCCCACATCCATCCATGAAATATCCACACAGCCTGTTTCCCTGGAAGTGTTTCCAAATCCAATCAAACACAATACTTCCGTAGTGCTGAATATGCTGCAAACCGAATCGGTAAAGCTGCTGTTGTTTGATATGCAGGGAAGGTTAAGAATGGTTCTTCACGATGGAAAATTACCTGCCGGAGAACATACATTTGAGCTTTCTGCCATCTATGATCGCCTGGAGCATGGTGTATATGTTTTGTCGGCCCAAACGGTTGTATCCCGTCAATCCCTGAGAGTGATCAAATAGCAAATCACTATTTTTCCAGGTTTTTGAGCTGCTCCCTTATCACGCTGATTTTCGCCTCGGCATCCTGTTTTTTCTTTTGCTCAAGCGCGACAACCTTTTCCGGAGCATTGTTTACAAACCTTTCGTTGGAGAGTTTTTTCTCAATACCGGCAAGAAAGCCTTCCTGGTATTTGAGTTCTGTCCTCAGGCGTTCCAATTCCTCTTCGATGTTTACATGTGTGTCTAATGGGATGAGCAACTCAGTGGATTTCACGATAACAGAGTGCGCCCCTGAGGGTTTTTCATGAACATAGTCGAGATGCTCAATATTGCAAAGCTTTTTCACGATGCCGTCAAAGGTGATATCCGGTGACTGTTCATGATTTTTCTTGATGAATAGGTCCAGTGTTTGTTTTTGTGGGATGTTTTTCTCCTGGCGCAGATTTCTGAGAGCCACAATCACCAGTTTGGCAAAATCAAACTGCTCTATGATGGTGTTGTCATATTTTTCATAACCGGGCATCTCCGCAATGGTAATGCTCTCCCAATCACTATCACCCTTGATTTCCTGGTAAATCTCTTCTGTAATAAAGGGCATAAAAGGATGCAGTACCCGCAACAGTTTGTTTAAAAACTCAATGGTTTTTCTGTAGGTTGGTGCATCGATGGCTTGCTGGTAAGCCGGTTTTACCATTTCCAGGTACCACGAACAAAAGTCGTCCCAGATCAGCTTGTAAACCGTCATGAGGGCATCTGCAATGCGGTATTTTTTATAGTGATCTTCAATAATCTCCAGGTTCCTGTTGAGATTGGCTTCAAACCATTCAATGGCTGTATTTGATTCTTGTGAAGGAGACAATTTTTCATCAACCTCCCAGCTTTGGGTAAGCCGGAAAGCATTCCATATCTTGTTACAGAAATTTCTTCCTTGTTCACACAGTGACTCATCAAACAACAAATCATTGCCGGCAGGCGAACAAAGGAGCATGCCCACACGAACGCCATCGGCTCCATAGCGGTCCATGAGCTCAATGGGGTCAGGTGAGTTGCCAAGTGATTTTGACATTTTGCGCCCCGCCTTATCCCTGACAATACCATGCAGGTAAACATTCCTGAAAGGAATTTCATTACGGAATTCTATTCCCGCCATGATCATCCGGGCCACCCAGAAAAACAGGATTTCCGGTGCCGTTACAAGATCGTTGGTTGGATAATAATAGCGGATTTCCTCATTGTCAGGTTTGTTGATCCCGTCAAATACGGAGATGGGCCACAACCAGGAAGAGAACCAGGTGTCCAGAACGTCTTCATCCTGCTTTAAATCGGCTACTTTTAATTCAGGATCGTATTTCTCTCTCGCTATCATTAAGGCAGTTTCCGGGTTTTCCGCAACAACAAATTGTCCGTCCGGCAAATAATAAGCAGGAATACGGTGACCCCACCACAATTGACGGCTTATACACCAATCGCGAACATTTTCCATCCAGTGCTTGTAGATGTTCTTAAATTTAGGCGGATGAAACCTGATGGTGTCGTCCATCACTACATCAAGCGCCGGCTTGGCCAGGGCATCCATTTTCAGGAACCACTGTAACGACAGTTTGGGTTCAATAACTTCATCTGTACGTTCGGAATAACCAATACTATTGGTAATTTCTTCAACCTTGATCAGATGACCTTTGGCTTCCAGTTCTTTGGTGATCTTTTCCCTCGCTTCAAAACGGTCTTCTCCGATGAGAATCTCGGCTTTTTCATTGAGCGTGCCGTCATCATTAAAAATATCAATAGAGGGCAAATTGTGCTTGATGCCCAGATTGTAGTCGTTGATATCGTGAGCAGGTGTGACTTTCAGAGCACCGGTACCAAACTCACGGTCAACATATTCATCCAGAATGAAGGGAACAGGTCTGTTTATGAGCGGTACGAGGGCTTTTTTGCCGATCAGGTGGCGAAAGCGATCATCCTCAGGATGAATACAAATAGCCGTATCGCCCAGAATGGTTTCAGGCCGGGTAGTAGCAATGGTAACCGTTTCCTCGCTGTCCTGTATATGGTAGCTTACATAATAAAACTTGGACTGGACTTCTTTATGGATTACCTCTTCGTCAGAAAGTGCCGTCAAAGCCTTCGGATCCCAGTTAACCATACGGACACCCCTGTAAATAAGACCTTTTTCATAAAGATCAATGAAAACACGTATCACGGAATCAGACAGCATGTCATCCATGGTGAAACGGGTTTTGTCCCAGTCACAGGAAGCACCAAGCTTTTTTAACTGCTCAAGAATAATCCCACCGTGTTTTTCCTTCCATTCCCAAGCATGATGCAGAAAGTCTTCCCTGGTAAGTGTTTTCTTGTCGATTCCTTCTTCTCTGAGCTTGTTAACCACCTTGGCTTCAGTTGCGATAGAAGCATGATCGGTCCCCGGCAGCCAGAGTGTGTTAAAACCCTGCATACGAGCCCGCCTGACCAGCACATCCTGGATGGTGTTGTTGAGCATGTGACCCATGTGAAGTACACCGGTAACGTTTGGAGGCGGTATAACCATGGAGTAAGCCGGCCGATCATCCGGAAATGATTTAAAATAACCATTTTCTATCCAGCTGTCATACCATTTTTTTTCAACCCTGGAGGGTGCATATTGTTTGGGAATATTACTCATATCAATCAATTCTAAGATCCTGCTTTTTTAAAAAACCCCACAAAGGTATAAAAAAAACACCTCGAAACATGAGCCCGTTCCCATGTCCTTACATTATTATGTTCCGGAATTGCTTTGTTTTGCTAATTTTGATTCCCGTTTCCTTTTAGTCCAAACAAGTCATGCTGCGAATAATTAATAGCCATACAGATCCGTACTTCAACATCGCCCTGGAAGAATACCTGCTGAAAAATCTGTCTGAAGAATGTTTTATGCTATGGCATTCAGAACCCTCGGTTGTTATTGGTAAACATCAGAATGCGCTGGCAGAGATCAACTATCCGTATGTCCTTTCAAAAGGTATTAAGGTAGTTCGCCGGATTTCCGGCGGAGGTACCGTTTTTCACGGACCGGGCAACCTGAACTTTACCTTTATCCGTAAAGGGGTGCCGGGAAAAATGATTGATTTTCGCAAACATACAGAGCCGGTAATAGGTTTTTTGAATGACCTTGGCATTCCTGCACGATTTGAAGGAAAAAATGATATCCGCGTCAACGGGCTGAAAGTATCCGGAAATGCCGAGCACATTTTCAAAAACCGTGTGCTGCATCATGGAACACTGCTGGTGAATGCAAAGCTTGAAACATTGAAAGAGGCAATCAGGGTGCGACCGGATCGATATACTGACAAAAGCATTCAATCGGTACGCAGTCATGTGGCAAATATCTCTGAATTTACCGCAGAGAAAATAGCATTCGATCAGTTGATGCTCAGGCTGGGAAATCACCTGGAGTCTTTTTTTGGCAAAGTTGAAATGTATACTTTAGATGACTCAGATAAAGAGCAGATAAACAAACTTATAAATGAGAAATATGCTTTATGGGAATGGAACTACGGCTATTCACCTGATTATATATTTCAGGGGGAAACCGAAATGGAATATGGCCGTGTTAAACTTAACTTGCAGGTAAAAAATGGAAGAATAGCTTCGGCAGTATTTTCAGGCGCTGATCTGCCCCAGTACTGGCATAACCTTTCGAGAGATATGCAGGGCAAGTATCATCAATATGAAGAAATCATTAAACTGTTGAGAAATCATAAGATATTGCAAAACAGGGACACTGATCTGACAGATGGTTTATTCCCTTTGTTTTTCTAACCTACATTATTCATTATTGTCATCATTGTCATTTAATCAATCAGATAGAGTAATTTGTTTACATTTTGTGAATAATGTAGAAAAAAAATGACCTATCCTATATCAATCACATCACCTTCTTCGGCCAGGCTGGTATTGGGAAAGACAGTTGCCGCCTCGTTCCTGAATGCGTCAAGGTCCTTATACCGGGCAGAATAATGACCGATCAGCAGTTTCTTTGCATTGGCCTTTTTCGCCAGTGTTGCCGCTTCAATGGTTGTGCTGTGTGTTTTCTGCCGCGCAATGTCAGCCTTGTCATGCATGAACGTTGCTTCATGATAGAGCAGGTCCACATCCTGTATCTGATCCAGGAAGTCCTCCGTATATTGCGTATCGGAGCAAAATGCAAAACTTCGGGGTGGGGGAGGTTCCTTTGTAATGGTTTTATTGGGAATAAGCTTTCCGTCGGCTGTCATATAATCAGCTCCGCTTTTCAGCTCCTGCATCTGTTCAACGGGGATTCCATACTTCGTGATGCTTGATTTTTTCAGGTTTCGTGGTTTTGGTTTTTCTTTTATGAGAAACCCAAATGCAGGTATTCGGTGCTGCATGGCAATGGAAGCAATGATGATGCGGTTGTCTTCAAAAAGGACCTGTTCTCCTTTCTCAATTACATGATAGAAAACAGAAAATGAAGGTGTTAGCATCGAAATACGGTTTTGCATCTCAATAATATCTTCCATACCCTCCGGGGAATAAACATGCAAGTCTTTCTCTCTGCCTAACAAATGATAGGTAAACAGCAGACCGGGCAAGCCCAGGTAATGATCGCCATGCATATGGCTGATGAAAATGTGCTCGATTTTCATCAGTGGTATTTTGAACCGCCGAAGCTGCATTTGTGTGCCTTCCGCACAGTCAAACAAAAATCGCTGATTATGATACTGAACCAGCTGTGCAGAAGTATGGCGCAGGGATGTGGGCGCTGCTGCAGATGAACCAAGAATTGTAGTACGAAATATTTCAGACATGATGATGATATTTCCATTGGTGCTTACCTGCTTACCTTCTCATGGCTCTTTGTGCCTTTAGCAAAGACATTCTTTTCTAACGGAAGAGCCTGAGTACATCGTTGATGTTCACCAGTAAAATCAATGAAAGTAAAATGATCATTCCAACCATTTGCGCATATTCCATGAACTTGTCCGGCGGTTTTTTCCCCACAATCATCTCATAGAACAAAAACATCACATGACCACCGTCCAGTGCTGGTATGGGCAAAATATTCATAACCGCCAATATGATGGAAAGGAAAGCCGTGATAGTCCAGAAATGTACCCAGTCCCATTGCGGTGCAAAGATGCCTCCGATGGTTATAAAGCCGCCAAGATTGTCACGTGCACTAACCTCCGGACGGAATAACAATCCAAGGTCGCGAAAATAATCACGTGTGGTGGTATATGCCCTGCTAAAACCTGCCGGAACAGAAGCCAGGAGAGAATATTCCCTTTTGCTGGTCTCGAATATGTCATTGGGGTCCTTTATGTAGGCACCAATTCTTCCCTCTTCGGGAATGGAAATCGGAAGTTCAAATGTTTCCCCGTTTCTTGCAATGATGAGCGTGGTTTCCATTCCTGCAAAATCTCCAATAGTTGCAAGAAATTCATTGAAAGACCAGGTTTCAATACCGCCAATGCCTTTAACATGGTCACCTGTTTGAACCCCCGCTTCCTTGGCAGCGGAGCCGTCAACAAAACCGCTAACAATAAATGGAAACCGGACAGAGATAAAATCCTCCCCACGGGCTGCAATCAGCTTGCCGAAAAAATCGTCGGGTATGTCCAGATCAATGATTCGGTCATTGCGCCTGACAGTGATAACTTCCACCTCTCCACGTGCAAAACTGCGCCGCAACGACAACAAATCATCCGGTTCCTCGCCGTTAATGGCAACAATGTGGTCCCCGTTTTCCAAACCAATTTCTTTGCCTAGCAAGCCTGCCTCAATGCCATACGTCATATTTTCTACCGGAAGGTATTCATCACCCATGAAAAACAACATGAATACATAAATCAGCGCGGCCAGTATTACATTGAACAGCACACCCCCAATCATAACCAGCAACCTTTGCCATGCCGGCTTGGACCTGAATTCGTAAGGCTTGGGCTCCTGCTTCATCTGCTCTTTGTCCATCGACTCATCAATCATGCCCGAAATCTTGACATACCCACCGAGTGGCAGCCAACCCATGCCATATTCTGTTTCTCCCCGCCTGATTTTGAACAACGAAAACCAAGGATTAAAAAAGAGGTAAAACTTTTCTACACGGATACCGAACAAGCGTGCAAACAAAAAATGCCCCCATTCATGAATGACAATCAGAATGGACAGACTCAACAGGAACTGTGCGGTTTTAATAAGAACTTCCATGTGTCAGAAAAATAATTTTGTTTAATGTAATCAAGCAAGGTTAGATACCTTAACAAATTGTTTAACGATTTAAACGATGAATTGTTTTGACAAACTCATTCGCTTTTATCCTGGTCTCACGGTCATGCGTAATAATATCATCCACATCAGTTATTTCCTTATAGGGAACAGATTCCAGACAGTGTTCAATAACCCTGTGAATTTGTAAAAATGTAATTTCTTCTTTGAGAAATGCAGATACGGCAATTTCATTGGCTGCATTCAACACACAGGGAATATTGCCACCTTGCACAAATGCCATGTTTGCCATCGTAAGGCAAGGAAATTGATCCAAATTGATCTGTTCAAATTCGAGGACCGGATAATTTGAAAAACAGAATCTTTTCCAGGTATTGGGAATACGTTTTGGATATCCCAGTGCAAACAATATGGGCTGTTTCATATCCGGAATCCCCATTTGAGCTTTTATGCTGCCATCTTCAAATTGCACCATAGAATGAATAACCGATTGCGGGTGGATGATTATCTCAATTTGATTGGCTGCCAGCTTAAAAAGCCATTTGGCCTCCAGCATTTCAAGACCTTTGTTCATCATGGTGGCCGAGTCAATACTTATTTTGTCGCCCATTTCCCAATTGGGATGGTCCAGGGCCTCTTTTTTTGAAACCTTTGCCAGCTGATCTGCCGACATACCGCGGAAAGGACCTCCACTTGCAGTGAGAAAGATTTTTTCAATGGGATTTTGCACTTCACCCATCAAACATTGAAATATGGCAGAATGCTCTGAATCCAGCGGCAAAATCGGAACATTATTGTTATTTGCCATTTCGGTGATGATTTGTCCTGCCACCACAAGTGTTTCCTTATTGGCCAGCAGTACTTCTTTTCTGCTTTGAATGGCCCGAATCGTGGGATCAAGGCCTGAAATGCCCACCATTGCGGTAATTACTTTATCCACCTGGGGTATAGTTACAATATCCCGTAGAGCCTCAGCTCCTGAATGGACTCCAATAGGTAAGGATTTAAGTGCAGATTTAACTTTAGGGTAGTGTTGTGAATTACCTATTACCACAGCATCCGGCTGGTGCTTCAATGCTTGTTTGATTAAAAGATCGGCATTGTTTTGAGCGGTTAAAACAGCTACCTTGTATAGTTGCCTGTTGCCATCTATCACTTGAAGGGCCTGCTGGCCTATTGATCCCGTTGAACCTAGAATAGCAATGTGTTTAGGCATTGAGGAAGGTATCATTGAAAAGAGATGTAATCAACAGGGTTCACCGGATTACCGTTGAACCACAGTTCAAAATGCAAATGGGTGCCGGTTGAGTAAATTCCCGTGTCACCTATAACGGCAATGGCCTCGCCGGCTTCAACAAAATTGCCCTGTTCTTTGAGAAGGCTGCTGTTGTGCTTATATATGGAAACAATGTTGTTGGCATGTTGAATGCCAATTGTATAACCTGTTTCAATGGTCCAGGTCGACAGAATGACTCTTCCATCAAGCGTAGCTTTGATCACTTCATTGTGGTCGGCTACCACGTCAACACCATAATGCCCTTTGCCCGGATCAAAATGGCTGCTTACTACGCCTCTCAGGGGCGGGAAAAAAGAGATATTCAATGCAGCCCTGCCCTGGTCAGGATTCTCCCTTCCCCATCCATAATCCTCAAAATGGGCTGCAAGCTCCATCTCCAGCCTCAGAAGGGAATCTTCGCGGGACCTGGTCAACTCCTGAATGGCAAATGACTGGGGGTCACTAACCGAATCAGGTATTTCCTCAACCAAATCGCGGCCTTCAACGATATTACGAATGTTCATGATATACAAGTCCTTTTGACGAAGGTTATTTTCAAGGGAATCAGCCCGTAAAGAGAGTTCACGCAAAACCTGTCGTGTATTAAAATCCGCATATCCCGGAATATATTCCTTCAATGGCGTAAAAGCAATCAGGTAAATGGTGGCAACAACCAAAAAAATAGCCATTGTACCTCCCAATATGAACACATTGAACCTGGTAAGACTGATATTAAGCTTTTCTTCCAGGGTGTCGTGGTTCATGATGACCAGCCTGTATTTATGGTGAAGCTTTTTTAAAAACCCGGATTCCTTTTTTTCTTTGGCCATCTTATGATCGAATTACTATCTTTGATGCAAAAATAATCATTTTATCAGTCGGTTTTGCCATTTTTCCTGAAACCTTTTGCGCGTTATGTTAAACATTCTGAGGTATAATTGCGTTGAAAAACGTTTGGGAAATACCATAATAAATAGGCAATTTGTGAGTTATATTATTGTTCAAATGATTTGATTTGCATGCATTTTATGAATCACATTCTTTTAAAGATCAGCCGATGGCCGGTCATCTTGTTGGTTTTATTCTTTTCATGGGCTTGCTCAACCCAAAAAGACTCATTTATAAACCGCGCATACCATTCTGTCAATGCCAAGTATAACGGTTTTTTCAACGCCAGGGAAAGTTACAAAGACGGTGTAGAGCGTTTATCGGAGTTGCATACCGATAACTACGAGCAAATCCTGTCCATTTTCCGTTACGGAACCGAGCATGATGTCTCAGCCATTAGCGGGAATATGGACATTACATACGAAAAAGCCAGCCTCGTTATCAGAAGACACTCCATGAACATCAGGGGAGAAGAACACAACAAATGGATTGATGAATCCTATTTCCTGATCGGACGTTCTCATTTTTTCAAAAGAGACTACACTCTTGCCATACTGACCTTTGAATACATCATCAGGCAATATGACACACAAAGAAAATATGACTCCAAGGTTTGGATCGCCAAATCCTATAATCAACAACAGCGGTATGAGCAGGCTATACGGATGTTCGACATGCTGGAAAGAAACTACAGGGATGGTATGTTGGCCGATGAAACCATTGCTTTGTTTCGAAAAGCCTATGCCGACCACTATATCAGGCAGGGAAAATATGAACTCGCTGCCGCCCAGCTGGAAAAAGGGATATCTTATGAGCGCAGCAGACGGGAGAGGTCACGATTAACATTTATCCAGGCTCAGCTTTACCATCATTCTGAGCAATATGCTCTTGCCCAGCAAACCTATCAGAAGGTCCTCAATATGCGCCCAGACCGCAACATGGCATTTCAGGCTCGTATCGGAATGGCACTTGCTTATGACCCTTCCGTAGGTGGTGCTGCCCGTATCCGGGAACAGCTTATGAACATGCTTGGCGAAGACAGAAACAGGATGTATCGCGACCAGATCTATTACGCCCTTGCCCAGCTCGCCATGCGGCAAAACAACGAACAGGAAGCAATCAGGATGTACAACAGATCAGTGGAGGTCAGTGAAGATAATGATGTACAGAAAGGTTTGTCTTTTCTCCGGCTTGGAGAAATTTACTTCGGTCATCCCGACTATGAAAAGGCTAACATATATTATGACAGTGCCACAACCTACCTCCCGCGTAGCTATGATGATTATGAAAAGGTTAGCCGCAGGCAACAAATATTGGCAAACCTGGCTCAGCTGAACAAAGTGATTGCACGTGAAGACAGCTTGCAAAGGCTCGCTGCCATGTCGCCCGAAGAACAAATGGCCGTTGTTGACAAGATTATTGATGATCTGCGTGAACAGGAAAGGCTCAGGCAGGAAGCGGAAAGAGAGAGAATGCAGGCCATGAGGGATGCCGGTCGTATGGCCAGGCAAACCCGCGGTATGGGTGATCCGGGTGGCGGTGGTTGGTATTTTTACAACCAAACAACCATCAGCAACGGAAAAATGGAGTTTTTCGGCCGTTTCGGCGACCGCGAACTGGAAGACCTCTGGAGAATCAGCAACCGGCAAATGATCGCAGGCGATTTCGGCATGGGCCTGCCGGGTTTTGAAGATATGGAAGCAGAAGAAGATACATTGGAAGTAGATGAATTTGACAGAGATACATACTTGAGGAATATCCCGAACACAGAAGAAAAAATGCTTGCATCCAAAAACCGTCAGATGCTCGCCCACTACAATATGGGAATGATTTTTAGAGACCGGCTTGCGAATAAGGAATACGCCATTGAAAGCTTCAATAGTGTGGTACAGGGATTCCCCGGAATGGAAAAAGAGCTTCCATCTTACTATCATATGTATTTCCTGCATCGCGAGCTTGGTGACATTTCTGCGGCCGAACTGGTGAAAAACAGTTTGCTGAACCTCTATCCTGATAGCGAGTATGCAAAAATCATCGGTGATCCAGGCTATGCAGACAGGGTGCGCAGCCGGCAAAGCCGTGCCGAAGATCTTTACCGCGAAGCCTATAACGCATTTTTCGCAGGCAGATACCATGTGATCGAAAGAAACAAACAGGCTCTGGACACACTCAATGCCCCGCGCGAATTACAAGCAAGATTCGCCTACCTGCACGCACTGTCAATTGGAAAAACAGAAAGAAATGCACAGTTCTACAACGAACTGAAACGGGTAGTCGATGAATTTGATGGCACACCAATACATGGACCGGCTTCTGTTTTGTTGGCTTCATTGGATGTCAGCAGTTTTGACATGCTAGCAGGAGAGGGTGGAGAACCCGGTTCCCGGCGCAGAAGGGATATAGAACCCATCGAGTCTCCATTTAATTATTCACCGGACGCTGTCCACTTTTTTGTATTTGTTGTAAACAGCAACAAAACCGATCCCGAAGAACTGCTCGCGGCTATCCGCACATTTAACGGTGAAAATTATGAGGAAAAAGGCCTCTCAGCCAGCAATATTTTCTACGATGAGAATAAACGGCTGATTACTGTAACAAACTTCCAGGGAAAAGAAAACGGCCTGCAGTATTTCCGGGATCTCATAGCTTCTGGTAAAATTACTGAAGATCAGAAAGCATCTGCCGAACCGTTTATCATCTCCGTGGACAACTACCCGCTCTTTTTCCAGGAAAGAGAAATTGAAGCCTACAGGTTCTTTTTTGACCATTATTATTCAGAACTCTAAAAATAGATCAAAAGGTTTTTTTACCTTTGCGGCACTCCTTAACATGAGTAATCACATAGGATAATTTTCTCAAAAAANAGAACAACTATGATGGCCAAAAACAAAGAACCAGATCACACCAACTTCAATATCATAAGTACAGGAACCACCATTAAGGGAGAGATCGATACCAAAGGTGATATTCGGATTGACGGTAAAATCATCGGAGAAGTTCGCTCCAACGGGAAAATCATTATTGGAAATACCGGTGTGGTCGAAGGCGACATTTATTGTGTCAATGCAGAATTTTCCGGAAAAGTGCAGGGAAAAGCCGAAGTAACGGAACTATTGGCCCTTAAGGAATCCGCAATATTTAAAGGAGATATCATAACCAACAAATTATCCATTGAGCCCGGAGCACGTTTCTCAGGATCATGTTCAATGGAAAAAGATGTTGCGCAACCACATAAAACACCGGAAAGTAACAAAAAATAAATCGGTTGCCTTTATAAGATATTGGTTTTCAGATGGCGATTAACTTAACATCCTTTAGCAGGCAGTTAACCATAATGGCCGGAATCCTTTTTTTGCTCTATTATGTGTTTCATCTCGTAATGCCGCAAAACTATACGCCCTTTTTGTTTTGGGCAGTGATTCCGTACTTTTATATCATCGTAATGGGATCAAAACATGCATTGAGTGCACTCACCGGAGGACGCAAACGTGAAAAATTTGATATCCATTTTATGAATGTCACCATGCTTCGATTCCTCCTCTATGTTACCGCTGTGCTGATTTACGCCTTTTCATTTCCGGACCAAGCAATTGTATTTATTATAACTTTCTTTGTTTTTTATTTCTTCTTTACCCTTTTTGAAGTAGTCTTTTTATATCGCGACTTGAAAAAAGAATGATGATGATATACGCATAAGATGATATTTGTATCATTCTTTTTTTAATAATGGACCTTTAAACATGCACTTAGGGCATCTTTTCATGAATCCTAAAGCTTTGCTGATCGTTTTTACAACGATCACAATTAGTGTTTTTTCGGTTAATGACACAATAGCCGGTGAGCAGGATAACATCAGCGAAGCGGAAAATCCTGAAATGAAGTTTGATGCCAGAAAAGTAATCGTTGATCACGTGCTGGATAGTTATGACTGGCATTTGTTTGACGTTGGCGAAAGAGAGTTCTCCATTCATCTGCCTGTGATCCTTCTTTATGAAGGCCGGTTGTTCATTTTTTCCAGCAAAAGATTTGATCATGGATACGCAACTTATAAAGGTTTCAGACTTGCAAAAGAGGGGCCGATGAAGGGTAGAGCCATCAGGGTTTTAGACGACGGAATAACTCCTGATGTCCAGGCCTCAACCATCTATGATTTTTCATTGACAAAAAACTCAGCAGCCGTAATTGTTGCATCTGCTTTACTTTGTATGCTGTTTATTAGTGTAGGGAGAAAATACCGGGAAGCCGACATTTATGCAACACCTACAGGCTTACCACTCTTTTTTGAACCGTTGATTCTGTTTGTTCGTGATCAGATCGCCATACTGGCCATCGGCCCGCACAAATACAAACCCTTTATGCCCTATCTGCTAACCGCATTCTTTTTCATATTTCTGAACAATTTACTGGGGCTTGTACCATTTTTTCCGGGAGGAGCCAATGTGACCGGCAATATCAGCGTTACTTTTGTGCTGGCTATGTTTACGTTTTTTACAACACACTGGTATGCAAACAAAACTTACTGGCAACACATGTTCAATATGCCTGGTGTCCCCATGTTTTTGAAATTTCCAATCCCCATCTTACCGGTAATAGAGATGGTGGGTGCATTGATCAAACCCTTTGTGTTAATGATCAGGCTATTTGCCAATATTACAGCCGGACATATGGTAATTTTAAGTCTTACCTCGCTGATTTTTGTTTTGGGATCCGTTAGCTTACTCCTTGGTTATGCAATATCGCCCCTGACCGTGATATTCTTGATTTTTTTGAATTTTCTGAAAATACTTGTTGCCTTTTTGCAAGCATACATATTTACGTTGTTTAGTGCCTTCTTTTTTGGAATGGCCGTTCCTGATCCGGAACACTAACTTTTATTAACCTAATATTTTTTAAAATGTCGTTACTCTTTGTATTGTTAAACAGTGTGGACATTGCCCACGAATGGATGAAGCTCGGTGCAGCCTTAACTGCTGTAATTGCAGTATTTGGTGCCGCATATGGTATAGCCAGTATCGCGAGAAGTGCCATCGATAACATTGCCCGGCAACCCGAAGCAGGAAATGATTTACGCTCGTCAATGGTTGTCGCGGCAGCACTTATCGAGGGTATAACCTTCTTTGCTCTCGTAATTGTGCTGCTCACATTATTTGTGTAGGCAACATCCGGAAACAACCCGGCAGCCGGGTAAGATCATCATGGTACCCGGCATGCCTGATAATTGCAGGCATGCCCCTGCAATATCCTGTATTACATTTTCGGTTCACAAGCCCGTTTACCGGCTAACGAGCGAAAACGGCCTGCGTTCTTTAATAAAATATTAAAAAGTTTGCATCATGGAACTCTTAATGCCCGGACTGGGATTGATATTCTGGATGACCGTTTCATTTGGTTTTGTATTGCTTATTCTGAAAAAATATGCATGGAAACCCATCCTGAATGTTTTGAACAAACGGGAAAAAGAACTGGCAAAATCATTCAGCGACGCCAAGCGAATCGAATATGAAATGAGTCAGCTCGCAACCATCAAGACAACAAAAATCGCTGAAGCTGAAAAGATTCATGATCAAATCATTGCCAAGGCGAAAGAAGAAGCAGAAGCCATAGTGATTGAAGCACGCGAACGTGCCCGTGAAGAAGCGCGGATCATCGCTGAGAAATCAGATGAATTGATTGAAAACTACAAAAAGGCGGCGATCCTTGAGTTGAAAAACCAACTTTCCGCTTTGTCAATGGATATAGCCGAAAAGATCATCAACGAAGAATTCAGCGATAGGGAACGCAATGCACGCTATGTGAATAAACTCCTGAAGTCGGTTGCCGAAAACTAATTTTCACAGAAAAATTGTATGCCTCATAACAATCACATCCTGAACAAACGTTATGCCCGTGCACTGTTGTCACTGGCTGAGGAAAACAATATCCTGGAACGTTCTTATTTGGATATGAGAAAGGTTTGTGAAGCTTTTGCAAACAACAAGGAGTTGCTGATTATTCTTAAAAGTCCGATGATCAGGACAGCCAAAAAGCAGGGCGTGCTTACCCATCTTTTTGGCAACATTTTACATCCGCTTGTTCTCAGGTATATGACCATTATTGTGAGGAAACAACGAGGTAACATGCTGGATGGAATTGCTTCTGCCTACCTTATTGTTTACAAGCAGTACCTTGGTATAGAGGAAGTAAAGCTTACAACTGCCATGCCACTGGACGAAGAATTGCGGACCAGGGCATTGACAGCTGCCAAAAAACTGACCCCACATCAGATTGAATTCATTGAAGAGGTGGACCCTTCGATCATTGGCGGTTTTATTCTGAACCTTGGCGAAAAGCAATACAACGCCAGCGTGAAACACCGTTTGCAAAGATTTAAAAAACATTTGTATCACAAATAACAGGCAGCATGGCTGAGATTAAACCATCGGAAATATCCGCCATACTAAGGCAGGAGATGGCCGGGTTTCAAATGGAAACCGAGCTTGAAGAAACAGGCACCGTTTTGCAGGTAGGAGATGGTATTGCCCGTATATACGGATTGACCAATGCTTGGTCGGGAGAAATGATCCGTTGCAATGATGATGCGATGACAGGTGTTCTGCTTAACCTGGAAGAAGACAATGCCGGTATTGTCTTGCTTGGCGATTCGCGTAACCTGAAGGAAGGTGACCTCGTAAAACGTACCGGGAGAATAGTGTCGGTTAAAGCCGGTGAACCATTGCTCGGAAGGGTTGTAAACACCCTGGGGCACCCCATTGACGGGAAAGGTCCATTGGAGGGAGAGCTGTTCGAAATGCCGCTGGAACGGAAAGCACCCGGAGTCATCTATCGACAACCTGTAAATGAACCACTTCAAACGGGAATTAAGGCCATTGATGCCATGATACCCATCGGGCGCGGCCAGCGGGAACTGATCATCGGCGACAGGCAAACGGGTAAAACGGCCATCGCCATTGACACCATCATTAATCAAAGATCTTTTTTTGAAAAAGGAGACCCCGTCTATTGCATATATGTGGCAATCGGACAAAAAGGTTCCACTGTGGCTAACATTGTTGAGCATCTGGAAAAGCATGATGCCATGAAATATACGGTAGTGGTATCTGCTACCGCCAGCGATCCTGCGGCCATGCAATTTTTTGCCCCTTTCACCGGAGCAGCCATCGGTGAATTCTTTCGGGATACCGGAAGACATGCACTGGTCATTTTTGATGACCTGTCCAAACAGGCCGTATCTTACCGGGAGGTCTCCCTTTTACTTCGACGCCCCCCCGGCCGGGAAGCTTACCCCGGAGACATTTTTTACCTGCATTCCCGCCTGCTTGAAAGAGCGGCAAAAATTATCTCTTCCCAGGATATTGCCCAACAGATGAACGATATTCCGGAATCCATAAAAGATATGGTAAAAGGAGGAGGTTCACTCACGGCCCTGCCCATCGTTGAAACCCAGGCCGGTGACGTTTCCGCCTATATACCTACCAATGTAATATCCATTACCGATGGCCAAATTTTCCTGGAGTCCAATCTGTTTAATGCAGGTATCAGACCCGCCATCAATGTAGGTGTATCGGTAAGCCGGGTGGGAGGAAATGCCCAGATGAAAGCCATGAAAAAAGTAGCCGGTACACTCAAAATCGATCAGGCACAATATCGTGAACTGGAAGCTTTTGCAAAGTTCGGCTCCGATCTTGACCCCACAACACAAGCTGTACTCGACAAAGGCGCACGGAATGTGGAAATACTGAAACAAGGCCAGTATAAACCCCTGCCGGTTGAAGAACAAATCATACTCATCTATTGCGGAACCAAAGGATTGTTGATGGAACTGCCCCTTAACAAGATCCAAAGATTTGAATCTGAAATCATTAACCATATGCAACAAAAGCATCCGGATGTTCTCAAATCTGTAAGATTTGGTGTATGGGACGATGAAAGCGTGCAAACCATTGAAGAAGCCGTCAAAGCAGTCATCCAGAATATATTACATCCTCAAAAAGAAGACGAAGCACCAGAAATTAAAGAATAAAACCTTTTTTAATGCCCAGCCTGAAAGAAATACGCACCAGACTCTCAAGCGTGCAATCAACAAAAAAAATTACCAGCGCCATGAAAATGGTCGCTGCTTCAAGGCTGCGGAAAGTTCAAAACTATATCGTTTACCTCCGTGATTATTCCAAATTGGTGAAAATCGTTCTTGAAGATGTGATGGAACACGTGCCATCCTCCGCTTACAGCGTGTTTTCAAAAGAAAGAATAAACAACGATACCCTGCTGATTTGTATCGGCTCAAACAAAGGACTTTGTGGTACATATAACGCCTTCCTCATCAAACATAGCTTAAGAGAGATATACCGATTGCAGGAAGAAGGAGCAAGGGTTTCTGTAATGCCGGTCGGCAGAAAAATTCATCAATTTTTTACAAAACGCGAATTCAATCTCTTTGATCCGGAAGATGATTATATTGAAAAAGTAGATTACAATAACGCAAAATCCCTGGCCAACCAAGTCATGAAACTGTACCTGGCTGAAAATTTTGCCAGAGTTGTGATTGTATATAACCGTTTTAGAAACGCTGTGGTGCATGAACTTACTACTGAACAGGTTTTGCCTGTACCCATTGAGGAAATTGATCAAGACGAAGACAATAGTGATGTCTATCCGGAAGATTTGTCTGCCATTTTGGAGCCCGAACGTGAAGAAGTGGTTGAATACATGACCCGCAAGTTCATTTACTACAACTTCTACCGCATTATGCTTGATGCATCCGCTTCTGAGCATGGCAGCCGGATGACTGCCATGCATAAAGCGACCGACAATGCCGATGAAATGATCAAAAACCTCACACTTTCCTACAACAAAGTAAGGCAGGCTACCGTAACAAGAGAATTGATTGATATCGTCGGAGGAGCCCAAAGAGCCTCCAGGTAAAATGGCTATCTCTCATGCGTTCTTAACCTGGATAACCTCCGCTGCAATACTGACAGCTATTTCTGCCGGCGTTTCACTTTTTATGGGAATACCCATGGGTGAATGTACTTCCTGAAGCCGTTCATCAGAAATACCCTGTACACGAAGGTTTTCAAATATGGTTTTTACCTTGTTGCGGCTGCCTATCATACCCAGGTATTTCAGGGGTAAATGAACCATCTGGCTCAAAATTAACTGGTCAGAAGCATGGGATACAGTCATGATAACCACATATGCCGTTTGGGGAAACGGAATTTCTTCTATGGCTTTATTATAATCTATATGTCTTTTCTGATGTGCAAAAACATTCTCCTCCATCGTAGGCAGGTTTTCCCGGTCATCCAACACAATTACCCGAAAACCAAGCATGCGGCACACCTCACTCATAGGAATGCTGATATGACCACCGCCAAAAATAAATACCGTTTCTACAGGAGTTAAATGCTCCTCATAATGCCAGTTCTCAGGCTCCGTTGATGTTTCTTTAACCGGTAATCCAGCAAGTCCTTCTGTAAATGACATACCCCCTGGAGACAAAGACAAAAGACCTCCGATACCCCTTTCAATGCTGGTATGAATGGTGCGCAACAAATTCAGGTTTTCTTTGTCAAACACAAAGAAAGTATGGTTCTGGGAACCGGCACATATTAAACCTGAAGCATCTTCTCCTGCATCGGCAGCGTGTATCTGATTCTTGAGGAAAGCCCTCTTGCCGTTTGAATGCAATTCTTTTAGCGCTAATTCTTTCAGCTGGTATTCCATCGGGCCACCGCCAATGGAACCATAACTTTCTCCATCCGAAGAAACAGCCATTTTAAAGCCCTTTTTGCCGGGACTGCTTCCGCGAACTTCAATCACAACAACCAAAATAAGCCTAAAACCGGCTTCAATTTTTCCAAGCATGAAAGACCAGATATTTTCCATAATTAGCAATGTTAAATTCAGTTTATAAATCTCAACACCTTTTCTTTTGAATTATAAAAATCCCACACATAATGGCATTTTCAGGATCTTGCATGGGGGTCATAACACAGCAAAAATACCATCTTTTCTTATATTCATCAAATGGGATATTTGCACACCAAAATACCCGTTTCTTCTTCTTGAAAAAACATACTATTTGCACAAAACAAATAAGTTTCCATCCCCAATAATAATTGGAAAATTAGGCAAAATATCTGTTGTATTTGCTTAAAAAACTATATCTTTAGCACGATTCAAAACAATCGGATTATGGACATATGTGAGAAAATAAAAACCCTTTCCTCTCAATACAGGGATTACACAGCGAGAAACCTTGCATCACTGATTCAATGCAAATCGCTCAGTCTTGCTGAAGAACAGGTGCAGCAGGAATTGATGCGCCAAATGCAAAAGGCAGCTTTTGATGAGGTAAGAATGGATAAACTGGGCAATGTGATTGGTCGCATTGGTTCCGGCAAACGAATACTTGCTTTTGATGCCCACATGGATACGGTGGACCTTGGCAACCTGGATGACTGGGATTTTGACCCGCTTGGGGGCAGCATTATGGATGATTGGGTGTGTGGCCGGGGTAGTGTGGATCAGAAAGGTGGTGCTGCAGCCTTTGTTACAGCCGGACGAATACTCAAAGAACTGGCTTTCGACAGAGACCTTACCCTCTATTTTGTTGGCAGTGTTATTGAAGAAGATTGCGATGGTTTGTGCTGGAAATACCTGATTGAGGAAGAAAACATCCGGCCTGATCTGGTGGTAGTTACTGAACCGACAAATCTGAATATTTACAGGGGCCACAGGGGCAGGATGGAAATGCATGTGCATTTTTATGGTTTGTCGTGCCATGGTTCAGCTCCTGAGAGGGGTAAAAATGCCATATACATGGCTTCGGAGGTAGCCCTTGAAATTCAAAAACTGAATGAAAGACTGGCCTTCGATCCATTTCTTGGCAAGGGGTCGATCACCATATCGGAAATCGTATCCCAAAGTCCGTCTCTTTGCGCTGTTGCTGACTATGCAAGGATACATCTCGACAGGCGGCTAACCTGGGGCGAAACAAAAGAAAGCGCCGTTGAAGAAATCAACCAACTGATCAAAGACATGAAAGCCAGGGTTGAAGTTCTGGAATATAAAGAAAAATCATTTACAGGGCTCAGCTATGGCATGGAAAAGTATTATCCTACCTGGCAAATCCCGGAGAATCATGAAGCGATCCTAAAAGGCGCCGAAGTATTTAACTGCCTTTTTGAACAAAAACCCTTTATTGATAAGTGGACATTTTCAACCAATGGGGTAGCCATCAATGGTCTTTATGGTATCCCGGTTATTGGCTTTGGACCCGGTAATGAAGTGTTGGCCCACGCACCAAACGAGAAAGTCCACATCGAACACCTGGAAAAAGCAGCAGCCTTTTATGCTGCCCTGGCATATCATATTTAACATGTTTTCATAACCTGGAGAGGAAGAGAAAGAGAGAGAGGGAGAAAGAGTGAAAGAGAGAAGGAGAGCCAAATAAAAGGAGTTATACACTTTGAATTTTCGACCTTTCGACCTTTTTAACAAAACTATATACACACATGAAGAAACTATTTGAAAGGATTGAAAAACTTGGTGAAATTCCTTCACAACTGGCC
>SL_3KL_010_SEDDRAFT_10001272_pt1 | contig 22736 bp, 22 predicted proteins | sample SodLakKL_010_SED_2_FD_10381 | JGI IMG/M metagenome (IMG submission 10381) | reverse complement strand
TGGGACCGGAGCATCTCCACCTGCTCGGTGAGGGGGAGTTCCGCAAAGATGAAGGCACCCGTCCCCTCAGCCTCGGATCCAGGTCTTCCCTCCTCGGATCGCGGCACATCCGGACGGACCCCGGTTCCGGGGAGTCGATCGGTATCGAACCGGGAGAGGTCCGCCAGGAGGTCCGCCTGCCCCCGCTCCTGACGAAGGCGACGGGAGCGCTCCTCGATGGCCCGATCGAGATTGTAGATGACGGCATCGTAGCTCCCGGCCACGTCTTCCAGGAAGGTGGCCTTTTCCCGCAGCTCCCGGGGTCCGTCCCTGGGATCCACCACCAGGTTCGGCACCGTGCGGACCATCATCTCCACCAGCGGCTGTGCCGCCCGCTCCACTTCCCGGAGTTGACGACGGACATTCACGATCTGCTGGTTCAGTTGGGCCTCGAGCCCCGGCGGGGGATTGGCCTCCAGGCGATCCAGCAGGAGGGCCTCTCGGGCGTCCAGGGCCTGGATGAGAATGCGGCGAGCCTGATCAAGGTCTTCGCGGAGCTCCCGCTCCCGGACCTCCAGCATCTGGAGTTGCTGGGCCCGAGCCATGTAGCTCCCGAAGGCTTCCTGTGCCTCCCGGTCAGCTCCCGCTCGGTCTGGAACCAGGAAGCGGTCCTTGGCCAATTCATAGTGAGCCCACGCTTGCTCCCACTCCCTCCGCCCCGACTCATAGGCACTCCGTGCGCCCAGGTAACGGGCCTCCGCTTGGGCCAGGGAGACCTGGGCCGAGACCCCTCCACCGGGGGAGAGAGAGGGGTCTGCCAGGAGAAGAACGAACAGCGGCGCTGCAATGAGACACGCACGAGCGAGGACGCCCCGCCACCTCTGGCGACGGGGACGCTTGACCTCGCTCCGTGGGTGGTCTCGGAAGGTCACGCCTCGATTCCGTATTTCTCGAGTTTGTAATAGAGGGCGCTGGCCTTGAGCCCCAGCAGACGTGCGGCCTCTGCCTTCACCCCCTCGGACCTGTGCAGAGCATCTCGGATGAGTCGTTCCTCCATTCCCTCCACGATCCGGTTCAGGTCCATACCATCCGAGGTGAGAGTCGGAGCGAATCCCGCACCCTGCGTGTCGGAACTGGAGAGGTGGGGAAGATCGTCCGCGGCCAGGATCTCGCCATCGGCGAGGACGAGGGCCCGCTCGATGACGTTCTCGAGTTCCCGCACATTTCCGGGCCACGGGTATTCGGAGAGGCGATCCAACGCCGAACTGGTGATCTCCTGGACATGACTGCAGGTGCGTTCCCGAAGCTTGCCGATGAAGTGGCGGGCCAGCACGGGAATGTCCTCCTTTCGTTCCCGCAGGGGAGGAATGGTGATGGGAATCACGTGCAGGCGATAGAAGAGGTCTTCCCGGAATCCGTTCCCCGACGACAGCTCATCCTCCGGCTGGTTGGTCGCTGCTACCACCCGCACGTTCACCGGGATCGTCTCCTCGCCCCCCACCCGCTCCAACTCCCGCTCCTGAAGGACCCGGAGAAGGCGAACCTGCGTCGCCGGAGCGACCGTGGCGATCTCGTCCAGGAAGAGGGTCCCGTTATCGGCCAGTTCGAACCGGCCCCGTCGTTTCTTCTCGGCCCCGGTGAAGGCTCCCCGCTCATGTCCGAAGAGTTCTGAATCCAGGAGGCTTTCCGAGAGGGCACCACAGTTCACCCGGACGAAGGCCTGGTGGGCCCTGGGCGAACCGGCATGGATGGCCCGGGCCACGAGTTCCTTTCCGGTCCCCGACTCCCCGTAGATCATGACGGTGGAGTCAGACGGGGCGACCCGATCGATCCAGCGGAAGACCGCGCGCATGGCCTCGGACTCGCCCACGATTTCTCCGTACCGTGGGGGTTGGGCCAATTCGAGGCCCTCGCGGAGATAGGTATTCTCCACCCGCAGACTCTGATTCTCCCGGCGGAGTCGCTCCCGCTCGGCCTGCGACTGGAGAAGTCGGTCCACCTTGACCCCGAACTCTTCGGACGAAAAGGGCTTCGTGAGGAAGTCGGCGGCGCCGAGCTTCATGGCCTCCACGGCCTTCTCGATGGTGCCGTATCCGGTGATCACCAGGACCTCGGTGTTCGGGAACCGCTCCCGTACCTGGCGCAGCACCTCGATCCCGTCCATCCGGGACATCTTCAGATCAGTGATGACCAGGTCGGCGCCCTGATCCTCCAGGAGGGTGAGCCCCCGATCTCCGCTCTCGGCGGAGGAGGTCTTGTGTCCACGGCGCCGGAGGAGGAGTTCAAGACCCTCCCGCATGGAGTCGTGGTCGTCGATGATCAGAATCTGAGCCATGCCATGCCTCCCGAAGCGGCGTCACCCGCCATTGCGATCATCTCCTGGAAGGTCTTCCGAACCAGGAAAATATATCCGGAACTCCGCCCCTGACCCAAAAGGAACGTCCCCGGAACCCCGTTGAGGAGTCCCGACGGGGTCCCCTGCCTTCGGCCCGGTGCCATTCCCGGAGTCCTCTGGATCCATGAGAGCGATCCTGGCTCCATTGGTTTCCAGTACCCGCTTCACGATGGCAAGTCCCAGCCCCGCACCCTGCTCCTTGTCCGTCACGAAAGGCTCGAAGATCCTGTCTTTCAGAGCCTCCGGAACGCCGGGGCCATCGTCCCGCACCGACACCACCACTTCTCCGTTGGACCACCAGGCCCGGACCCATACTCGATTCGCCACCGCAGAGGCATTCTTCAGGAGGTTCAGGACAGCTCGCTTGGCATGGTCGGGATCCGCCCGGCCCATGAGGGGAGTCTCGGGAAGATCCAGGTGCAACCCACCCCCATTCCCCATCAACTCCAGCTGCATCAATTCCGCTGCCTCCTGCACAGGCTCCCGAAGATCATGGAGCCGGATGTCGGGATCCACCGGTCGGGCGAAACTCAGGAAGTCGTTGATGATCCCGTTCAGCGCCTCAACCTCCGCCCGGACACGCATCAGTAGGCGACGGCGTTCCTCGGGGGAGTCGCTCTCCATGGCTGCGGTGGCGAAGAGTTCCAGCCCTCCCAGGGGATTGCGGATCTCGTGGGCGACCTGGGCCAGCATGAGTCGAAGTTGCTCATCCCGGACCAGGATTCCCTGGCGCATCCGTTCCATGGCCCGGGAAAGGCGTCCCACCTCATCCCCCCGCTCCTCCGTCACCGGTGTCTCCCATCGCCCACGCTGGATCCTGAGAGCAGCCCGGGAAAGTCGTTCCAGGGGCTGGACGACCCCCGCCGCCAGGAGATAGGCCAGAAACGCTGCGGCCAGAGCTCCCAACAAAGCCCCCAACAACAGGCTTCGCTGGAGGCGGGAGAGGGGCTCCAGGAAATCGGCCCGCATGAGGACCGCGATCATGGCATCGCTCTCCCCAAGGCGCTTGAAGCCGTACTTGTAGGACTGTCCCCCCTCCCCCCGGAAAAGGCGGGTGGTGGCTTCTCCATCTTCCCACGCCAGGTCCAACTCGGCTGGGTAGGCGGCAAGAAAGCGGAGGAAGGTTCCGATGGGGATCTCCGATGCAGGCCGGGACGTGACCAATGCCTCTCCTCCCTCTCCCCCCCTTCGAAAGATGTAGGCTTCCTCCACATACCGCCGAAGTTGGAGAAGCCGGTTGTGATTGGATTGCCAGAGGAGAAAGACCTCGTCGCCGGGCCGGAGATTCAGGAGCATCTCTCCATCCAGCCCGACTTCCGCCGCCGCTCCTGCCACCCAGACCAGCTTCTCGTCGAGTTCCTCTTCGAGGGCGCGGCTCGTCAGGCGATAGGCCAGGAAGCCGCCTCCCAGGGTGAGCAGAAGGGAGAAGACCACCAGGACCAGGGCAAAACGCCTCCGGAGATTCACGAGGAATCTCCCCTACCCGTCCTGCGATCCAGCCATGGATGCATCCATTTCGCGGATCTCATCCGCAAGGGACCCTAACCTGCACGGGGTCGGGGAAGAGGATCGGGAGCGGGCCGCGGGGTGCCACGACGATGTGGAACGGATGTCGGGTGCGGGCTGCCGGCGAGCAGAAATCACCAGGAACCTCCTCCACGATTTCCACCTGGGTCGCCGTCCCCAGGGGTAATACCCGTCGGGCTCGGACCCGGTGACCCGCCTCCTCCCGGCGTCCCACTGCGGCCAGGAGGATCATTTCCCGGTCCCAATCCACCTCCGGGGTGGATATGGCGCCGGGCATGTGCTCCATCCAGAAGGCCTCCCATTCCGCAGGGATCTGGCCATCCGACGAGACGAAGGCCATCGGTCCATCGGGCTGGGCCGGAGAGTCGTCACCCACGTCCAGGGAGCCGAAGGGGACCGTTCCCTGGAAAGCCGACGCTGCCGCATCTCCCAGGGTGAAGAAGCGAACCAGCTGCGCGGCGGTGATCACACGAGCAGCGGCGGGATCGGGTCCGGCACCACCGGGTGTCAGGGTGAAGAGGGATCCGTCGGCGCAGCGGGTCCACTGGATCACCTCGCCCAGCACCTCGTCGGCGATGGTGAGAATGACCCGGGAACGGGGAAGCGCGCACTCCGGGTTCAGGGCGGGATCCACCTCTCCCAGTAGGCGCAGTCCTGGAGTCTCGTTCAGCTGGGTGATGAGGGAAGCATATTCCTGGGCGAGTTCACCTGGATTCCCCCGGCTGGACACCAGGGTCTGGTCACCCTCCCTACCCTGGTAGGAGAGACGCTCCGCCAGGATCCAGCGCCCGTCAGAGCGCCACACCAGGATTCCATCGAGGCGTCCTGATTCGCCGGAGATGGGCATCTGCACATCCACCCTGATCTCCCCTATCTGACCGAAACGGGGCGAGGGAAGGACTGTGGTGTCTCCTTCGCAACCAGCGAGGAAGGGTGCCAGGATGAGGAGGCCCAGAACGAGAAGCGAAGAAGGGCAACTGCCCCGCACTCCCTTGACGCCCGAAGCGAAGGGCCTGATCTCTTTGGGATGGAACACCGACATCGTCTCCGACAGCTCCTCGTGGAGCGGTCCCTGGAAGTGGGAGAATTCGTCCTGGCCAGCGGCACGCGCTCCACCTACTACATCGACGCTCGTCGTACCACCTTTTCCGCCGAGGGCCAGTTCCTTCTGGGGCTGGAGGTGCTGCGCGTCCTCCGAGAGGCCGGCATCCATCCCCAGTGGATCGGAGGGCTCACCATGGGCGCCGATCCCATCGCGTGTGCCGTGGCGCACCAGAGTTGGATGGATGGTACGCCGATCCAGGCATTCTCGGTCCGCAAGGAGGCCAAGGGCCATGGGACCGGCCGCCAGGTGGAGGGGGGGCTTCCCTCCGGGGCCCGGGTGGTGGTGGTGGAAGATTCCCTGACCACCGGCGGAAGCTCCCTCCGTGCTGCCCACCTCCTGGAAGCCGAGGGTGCGGTGGTGGAAGGGATCCTCACGGTTGTGGATCGGGAGGAGGGTGGATCCGAGAAGATCCGGGAGGCCGGATATCCCTTCTTCCGTCTCTACACCGCAGGGGAGCTTCTCGCCGCCGCCGAAGGCGATTCCTGATCTCCTCCTCCTTCCGGGATCAATCCACCAGCCTGAGCGGCATGACGAGGCAGAGGTAGTCGAGGGGGGNTTCGTCTCCCTCGACCACCGGCTCCACGGTTGCTGCTCTCTCAGGGGCCTTGAAGCCCATGCGCACCTCGTCGGTGCCCACGTACCGGAGGACCTCCAGCAGGTAGTTGGCATTGAAGCCGATGGATAGAGGTTCCCCGTCGAAGGAAACCTCCACTTCGTCATGAGCCTCTCCCAGGTCGGGGGTGAGCACATTCAGGTTCATCCGATCGCCCTCGAATTCCAGGCGGATCCGATGCGTCTGGTCACTGGCCACGGCCGCCACCCGCTTGATTGCGGATTCCAGGTCCTTCCGTCGCACCACGGCGAACTTGTCGTTGTCCTTGGGGATGACCTGCTCGTAGTTGGGATAGGTCCCCTCGATGAGCCGCGTGAAGACTTCGGTCCCGGCGGACTGGAACCCGAGGTGGTTCCCCTCCCTCCCGACCCGGACTTCGGACTCGGTGCTGAAGAGACGCTGGACCTGCTGAAGGGCCGCCGGTGGAACGATGAGATGGGTGGTGGTCTCCAGCGAGGGCCCGGCGGCGATCTTCATGCGCGCCAGTCGATGACCGTTGGTGGCCACCATCCGCATCTCTCCGTCTCTCAGCTCCCAGAGCACCCCGTTGAGCACCGGCCGGCTCTCCTCGTTGGACACCGCAAAAGAAGTGTGCCGAATGAGGGAGAGGAGATCACTGCCATTCGCCATCCATCCACGATCGAAGGGAATCTGGGGGAGGGAGGGGAAATCATCGGCTGGAAGCCCATTCAGTTTGAAATGCGACCGGCCGCAGCGTAGTTCGATCTGATCACCTCGGGTATTCACCTGCACCGGCTCGTCGGGGAGTTCCCGGACGATCTCCTGAAGCTTCTTCCCGGGAGCGGTCAGACGACCGCCCTCCGTCACGTCCGCCGGCACCTGGACCCGAACCCCCACGTCCAGATCGGTCCCGCTCATCCGCACCCCGTCCGAGGTGGCCTCGAAGAGAATGTTGGAAAGGACGGGAAGCGTCGTGCGGGCAGGGATGCTGGCGGATACGGCCGTCAGCGTCTGGTGCAGGTTCTGGCGAGTGATGGTGAAACGCATCTGGACTCCACGGGTCAGGGTTCCGGAGGGCTCTCCACGGGAGAACTCCCTTCTACTTTTCTATAGGTATCAAAACAGTAGTAGTAGTAGGGGCTGGCAAAGTGTGGAAGACCCCGAAAAGGATACCGGAAAGCCAGCGCCTGCACCACCATTCTGGTGAATCCCGGCCGTGGAGGATCGGTGGAGAGGGAGGCCCTCTTCTCCACGTGTTCCACACACGGCGCGAAAATGTGGAGAACTCCCCTGCTTTCCCACAGGGTTCTCCACCGGTCAGTCTTCGGAGAGGGCCTCCCGGACCTGGCTGACCCGCTGGGCAAAGTCCGGGTCTTCTTCGATCCGCTGCTGCACTTTCTTGATGGCGTAGATGACCGTGGAATGATCCCTTCCCCCGAAGAGGGCGCCGATGTTCTGCAGTGAGCGGTCCAGGAGTTCCCGGATGAGGAACATGGCTACCTGTCGCGGCTCGGTGATCTCACGTGTCCGCCGCTTGGAGGAAAGCGATTCGGGCGGGACATCCCAGGCACGGGCCACCCGTTCTCGTATGAGGTCGGGGGTGATCCGACGAGCTTCGGCTCCGCCTTCGCGGAGCATTCCCTGGAGCGCCATGCGGGCCATCTCAAGGGTGATCTCCTCTCGCCGAAGGGAGGAGTATGCCAGCAGCTTGATGACCGCCCCCTCGAGTTCCCGGACGGAGGAGGTGCAGGAGCGGGCGATGAAGTCCATTACCTCGTCGTCCAGGGTGAGGTGATCGTCCGTGGCTTTCTTCCGGAGGATGGCCACCCTGGTCTCGTAGTCGGGGGGCTTGATGTCCACCACGAGTCCCCATTCGAAGCGGGAGACCAGGCGGTCCTCCACTCCCGGAAGTTCTTTGGGGGGTCGGTCGGAGGTGAGGACCACTTGTTTTCCGGCATCGTAAAGGGCGTTGAAGGTGTGGAAGAACTCTTCCTGCGTCCCCTCCTTGCCCCCCAGGAAGTGGACATCGTCCACCAGCAGAAGGTCGATGTAGCGGAACCTCCGCCGGAAATCACCGGTGGTCCCCCGCTGGATGGCCCCCACCAGTTCGTTCATGAAGCTTTCGGTGGTGACGTAGGCCACCTTTCGGGTCGGATCCCGGTTCAGGACGGCATGCCCCACGGCGTGCATGAGGTGTGTCTTGCCCAGACCGACGCCCCCGTAGAGGAAGAGGGGGTTGTAGGTTCGAGCTGGCTGCTCCGCCACGGCGTGACTGGCGGCTGCGGCGAGCTGATTGTTGCTTCCCACCACGAATCGGTCGAAGGTGTAGCGATCATTGAGGTTGGCCGCCGGGGTATTCCGAGCGTCCGGGGCGGGGCTTCCGGACCGGCCCGGATTCCGGCGGTCGTCGGAACCTCGGCCGCCGGGAGAGGGAGCGGCGGTGGTTGATTCAGGAAAGGACGGTCCCACTCCGCCCGAGGGATCCGCCTGGGGGTTCACCTCCACAGAGGGGAGGTTCGAGGGGAGCGCCTCCTGGGAGGTCTTGAACGCAAGGCGAAGGGGACGACCGAGGATCCGCTCCACGATCTCCGAGAGGGCGGGGCCATACTTGTCTTCGATCCACTCCACGTGGAAGTCGCTGGGGGCTTCCACCAGGAGCACGTCCTCGGTGAGGCCAACGGCGCGACTGCCGGCCAACCACGTCCGGAAGCTCTGTTCCGGCATTCCGGTCCGGGCCGAGGCCAGGACGCGACTCCAGAGATCGGTGGGAGTGAGCTCCATCGGATCGGGTGCTCGGATCGGGTGCCAGGGGCGGCTGAGGAGGTCCGGGGCCCCACCGGGCTTGGAACCGGCCGAAGGGGGGGAGGAAAGGCTATCCAGCGATTGTGGAAAAGTCAATCTGGTGGAGTCCCTGTTGACCGGATGTGCGGGGGAAGGATACCTTTCCTAGCTTCTCCCGAATCGGATCAAGAACGCAGAAGGGGCAGGAACCCATGAAGCCGACATACAAGCCCAGAAACCGGAAGCGGCTCAACAAGCACGGCTTCCGCGCCCGGATGGCCACCAAGGCAGGGCGGAAGACCCTGAATCGCCGCCGAAAGAAGGGGCGTCACCAGCTCGTTGTCCGCGTGGGCTCGAAGTAGCCCTAGCCGAATGCTTGCGGAGGGCGCCCCGGGAGACGGGTCCGGTGGGTTGCCCTCCGGAAGGGAGCGTTTGCCCCGACGGGGACGGATTCGCCAGGGCGACGAAATCCGCCATCTTCTCCGGCATGGGCTTCGCCGGAGGACATCCAGCCTCGATGTCTTCGTATCGCCCAGAAGCGCGGGGAACTCCCGGTTCGGTACCATTGTCCCCAAGCACCGCCGGACCATCGTGGAGCGGAACCGTCTTCGCCGCCGGCTCCGGGAGATCGGCCGGCGCGACGTCCTTCCCGCCCTCCGAGCCTGCGGTTGGGAGGGAGACGTGTTGGTTCGCACCCGCCCCCAGGCCTACGAAGTGGACTTCGCCACTCTCCGACGGGAACTGCTGGGTATCACGGAGGCACTATGCTCCGAGTCGTCGCCCTCGGCCTGATCCGGTTCTACCAGCTGGCCATATCGCCCTACACACCGCCCTCCTGCCGGTTCACGCCGTCGTGCTCCTCCTACGCCCACACGGCAGTGGAGCGCTTCGGCTTCTTCCGGGGTGTGTGGCTGTTTCTTCGGCGTTTTGTTCGATGCCACCCCTTCGGAGGCGAGGGTTATGACCCCGTCCCCCTGCGCCCTGACGGTGCAGCGCAGGTGGGTTCCGAGCATCCTTCCGAGCTCTCCCCGGGTCACCGGGATGGCGCTTCCTGAACGCTTGACGATATGAACTCCGAATCCCGCTTCGTCCTGGCTGTCGTCCTCATGCTGGCGGTTCTGGTGGGAACGAGCCTGCTCTTCCCGCCTGGCCCCTCCGACGACGTCCCCGAGGCGCCCAGGGACGAGAGGGTGGAGGACATGGACCCGGCCCCAGCCCCCGACCGGGAGGCCGAGGCCCCTGGGGTGGGAGTGGTGGATGACCCGCCGAGACTTCCAGAACTCACGGAGACGGGCCCCATTCCCGAGGTGGCCGCCCCGGATCTGGCGCAGGTGCCTGAGCGCCTTGTCCGGGTCGAGGGCCCCCTCTACACCTTCACCTTCTCGAACATCGGGGCGTCGGCCCGATCGGTGGAACTCCCTCGCTTCGAGTCATTTACACGGCCGGGCCCGGTGGAGCTGGTGGCCGACAGCGATGCCGGTGTTCTGGGCTCCCGCGTTGTGGTGGGTGCCGACACGGTGGATCTTCGACGGCTTGCCTTCGAGGTGGAGCCCGCCGAAGGTCTGGCGCTGGCCGAGGGAGGACCCCCTGAGAGCCTGACGTTCCGCTATACCCATCCCACCGAACCCTTCTCCTTCGAGGTCCGTTACACCTTCGATCCCGACGCGTACGTCGTGCAGGTCTCGGGTCGGGCCCGAGGACTGGAGCGCGGGCTTCTCGTGACGGGACTGGGCCCGGGGCTGGCCTTCAACGAAGCCGATGTAAACCAGGAGCGGGGGGCCATGGAGTATGTGGCCAACCACCTCCAGGAAGGGATCCGGACCCAGGGACTCACCGATATCCAGCGGACACGGGTGGATGACGGCCCGTTCCGCTGGGTGGCCGTGAAAAGCCGGTATTTCGTCATGGCCGTACTCCCCGCCCTGGATCCCGGCGGTGCCGAATTTCTGGGGGGAGTGGTGGCTCAGGAATGGGGGGAGGATGATGATCCGGCCCAGGTGGCGGTGACGCAGTCACTGGCCACCGGGGGCACCTTCGCCTATCGCCTTCTGGCGGGCCCCCAGGACTACGCGCTCCTCTCTTCCCTGGGCCATGACCTTCAAGAGGTGAATCCGGTGGGCTGGCGGCCCCTGCGCCCCATCCTGCGCCCCTTTGTGGCGGTGGTCATGTGGGTTCTCGTTTTCTTCCACGAGAATCTGGATATCGGGTACGGTTGGGTCCTCATCCTGTTCGGGGTGCTGATGAGGGTCGTTCTCTTTCCTCTCTATCACAAGGCCATGCGGGCGCAGCTCCGCAACATGGCCGTCCAACCCCTGCTGAAGGACATCCAGACCCGCTACAAGGACAACCCGGAGAAGATGCAGAAGGAGCTGATGAAGCTCTACAAGGAACATGGGTTCAACCCCTTGGCCGGCTGCTGGCCCATGCTCCTTCCTTTTCCGATCCTCATCGCGCTCTTCTTCGTCTTCCAGAATACGATCGAGCTCCGGGGGGTCCCCTTCGCATGGCTGCCGGACCTGGCCGCGAAGGATCCCATCTTCGTTCTCCCGGTGCTTCTGGGGATCTCCATGTTCCTCATCCAGTGGATCTCCATGAGGACCATCGAGGATCTCAACCCCCAGATGAAGCTCATGATGTGGGCCCTTCCGGTGGGGATGGTGGTGATCTTCGCGAACTTCCCCTCCGGTCTGAACCTCTACTACCTGACGGCAAACCTGGCCACGCTTCCCCAGTCCTGGTGGATTGCCAACGAGCGAAAGAAGGTGCAGGCCAAAGGCCCCCCCGCGCCGGTGGAAGCGTCCTCCTGAACCCTCCATGGGGAGGGTTCAGGAAGAGGAACCGGGAATGAGCCCTGGGATGAACCCAGCCCGTATCGGGGAGGAGGTACCGGCCGACTTGACGCCGGATACCATCGTGGCCCGGTCCACTCCCCCGGGGAGGGGTGCCGTGGCTGTGATTCGTCTGTCGGGCGGGGACGCGGCGAGGATTCTGGAAAGCCTCACCCATGCATCGGTCCCGTCCCCTCGGCGTGCGGAACTCAGAGTGCTCCGGGCGCCCTCAGGGGGCCAGTTGCTGGATCAGGCGCTGGTCACCTTCTTCCCCGGACCGGACTCCTACACGGGCGAGGACGTGGTGGAGATCTCGACCCATGGCGGTGTTCTGGTGCCGGAGCTGGTTCTCGGGGCCTGTGAGGCGCTGGGGGCGCGCCGGGCCACCGCCGGGGAGTTCACGCGACGCGCCTATCTCAATGGGAAGCTGGACCTTCTCCAGGTCGAGGCAGTGCAGGATCTCATCGAGGGGCGGAGTCTTGCGGGGCATCAGGCGGCCATTCACCAGCTCGAGGGAGGTCTCTCGAATCGGGTTGTGGAGATTCGTCAGGGGCTCATCCGTCTGGAGGTTCTGCTGGCCCATCACCTGGACTTCCCTGATGAGGACGAGCCCCCAACGCCCCTTTCCCACATTGGGGCCGAGGCGATCCGATTGCTCCGCCGGGTGGAGGGGCTGTTGGAACTGGCGCCGGAAGGGATTCTTCTTCGGGAAGGTGCGCTGGTCGTGCTTGCGGGGCCGCCGAATGCCGGAAAGTCCTCTCTGTTCAATCTCCTCGTGGGCGAGGAAAGGGCGATTGTAACCCCGGAACCCGGCACGACCAGGGACGCCGTGGAAGCCACGGTCTCCCTCGATGGATTTCCCTTTCGGTTGGTGGACACCGCAGGGCTTCGGGAAGCGCCCGGGGTGGTAGAGCGGCTGGGGGTGGAGGTGGCCCGGCGATACCTGTCGTCTGCCGAGGTGGTCCTCTACTGTCATCCCGCGGATGAACGGTGGGACGATGCGGGGGTGGGGTTCCTGGAAGACCTGGGGGACCGACGCATTCTGCTGTTACGGACGTGCTCGGATCGAGGCGACAAGGTGGAGGACGAAGCGGAATGGGTGGGACGGCTGGACCCTGCAAGGCAGGGCTTCTCCCTTCGGGTGTCGGCACGGACGGGGGAGGGGGTGCCGGAACTCCGGGAGGCGCTGAGAAACCTCGTGTTTGGGGGTATCGGGGGGGGGGAGGATGAGCCCCTGGTGACCCGGGAGCGCCACAGGCGCCGCCTGCAGAGGGCGGCCAGCGGGATCGACAGCTTTCGGAGGGCGCTGGAGGATGGAGTTCCCGCGGACGTGGCGGGGGTGCACCTGCATGATGCCGCCATGGAGCTGGAGGAACTGGTGGGGCCGGTGGATCCCGAGGAGGTGTTGGAGCATCTCTTCGCCTCATTTTGTATTGGTAAGTAGCTGAGGCGGACGTGCGGGCACACGGGGAACCGGGGGACAGAGGAGGAGGGACGATGGAGAACGAGAGGTCCGGGGATGGTTCCGGAGCGGGGCGAGGATGGCGGGTGGAAGGGCGGGTGCAAGGAGTGGGGTTCCGGTGGTTCGTCCAGGAGAAGGCCACCCGCCTGGGACTCGCCGGGTGGGTCCGGAATGAGGCCGATGGGTCGGTGCGTGTGGAGGCGCGAGGGAGTCCGGAAGCCATGGCTCGGTTGGAGGAAGCGCTGGCGGTCGGGCCCCCCTCGGCGGAGGTACGTGGAGTGAAAGAGGTACCGAGTCGGCCGGTGGAAGAAGGGGAGGGGTTCGAAATCCGCCATCAGGGGGCGAGTCGGTGAAGGAAACCTTCGGAGTGATCGTCATCGGAGGGGGACATGCCGGCGTGGAGGCGGCGGCGGCCTCGGCGCGCCTGGGCGTTGAGACCCTGCTCATCAGTCCGGACCTGGAACGTCTGGGACAGATGAGCTGCAACCCGGCGATTGGGGGTGTTGCCAAGGGGGTCGTGGCTCGGGAGGTAGACGCCTTGGGGGGGATCATGGGACGGGCCACCGACGCGACCCGGATCCACTTCCGGATGTTGAACCGATCCAAGGGACCGGCCGTCTGGGGCCCGCGCGCCCAGTGTGATCGGAGCCGGTATCCGGTGGTGGTGCGTCGGTTGCTCCAGGAGCTCCCCAGACTGGCTCTCTTTCAGGACCTGGTGGCGGGGCTGGAGATGGACGGCGAGGCGGTGGCGGGTGTGCGAACCCGTTCGGGTCATACCTTCCTTGCCCCTTCGGTGGTGGTGACGGCAGGGACCTTCCTTCGGGGAAGGATCCATGTAGGGGGAGAGGGATCTGTGGGAGCGGGCCGGGCCGGCGAGGCCCCCTCGGTGGCCCTCGCCGAGGTTTTGGAAGCGGGGGGCCTCCAGGTGGAACGGTTCAAGACCGGAACCCCTCCCCGCGTGGATGGGCGCTCGGTGGATTTCTCGCGTCTGGAGGAACAGCCGGGGGACGGAGAGGACTACCGTTTCAGTGCGTACGTCCGAGAGAACCGCCTGGAAGAGCGCTTGTGCTGGGTAACGCGGACCGGGGAGGCGCTCACGAAGGTCATCGAGACACACCTTCACCGAAGTGCCCTTTACGGGGGAGAGATCTCGGGGCGCGGCCCGCGCTACTGCCCCTCCATCGAGGACAAGGTGGTGCGGTTTCCCCACGCCAGGGGCCACCAGGTGTTTCTGGAACCTGAGGGGGTGGAGTCGTCGGAGTTGTACGTGAATGGGCTCTCCACCTCACTTCCGGCGGAAGTACAGGTGGAGTTCCTCCGTACCGTGCCTGGCTTGGAGGAGGCCCGGATCACCCGGATGGGCTACGCCATCGAATACGATTATTTCCCTCCGACGCAGTTGCGGCACACCCTTGAGGCTCGGAGTGTGCCGGGGCTGTTTCTGGCCGGGCAAGTGAATGGAACGACGGGGTATGAGGAAGCCGCCGGGCAGGGCGTGGTGGGGGGCGTGAACGCCGCACTTCGGACTCGGGGTGAGCCCCCTTTCATCTTGGGCCGGGATCAGGCCTATATCGGAATCCTGATCGATGACCTGGTGACCCGGGGCGTCGATGAGCCCTACCGGCTTTTCACTTCGAGGGCGGAGTTCAGGCTTCTCCTCCGTCAGGACAATGCTGTTGAGCGGTTGGGTCCTCTCGCCCGTGCGCGGGGACTTCTCACCGAGGGGCAGGTGGAGGCTCTCGAGGAACGGGAGGAGAAAGGGGCCGCGTTGCGGCGATGGTTCCAGGGCACTGGATTCAGCGCGGAGGAGGTGAACCCCACGCTCCGCTCCATCCCGTCGGCCACCGTGGAGGGTGTCGTCCGGGCAGCGGAACTGCTTCGCCGGCCGGAAGTAAAGGGGGCCGACCTCCTGGCGCTGGATGTTTCGCCAATGGAGGAATGGGATGGGGAGCTGGTTCAGGCGGTGGAGGTCGAGGTCAAGTACGAAGGGTATGTCAGGCGGGAGCGTGAACGGGCCGCACGAGTGCGGGAGCAAGCGGGAGTCCGCCTGCCCCGTGAACTGCCCTATCTCGAGCTGCAGACGCTTTCGATGGAGGCCCGTGAGAAGCTGGAGCGGACACGACCGGAGGACCTTAGCCAGGCGGGCCGGATTCCCGGTGTGACCCCTGCGGACGTGCAGAATCTACTCATGGAGGTACGGCGGTGGCGTAGCGGGAGGGGGAGAGAGGGACCGGGGGCCGACGAAGAAGGCCCGGGGCCGAAGGCAGGTTGAGTTCGACGCCGCTAAATCCACGACTCCCCGGGCGCCGCTGTCTCCACCGTACATCCAACCCCGGGCCTTGAGCCGGTGACCGCAGACCATGGCGGGAAACCGGAACCACCGGAACCGGGCCGATCTCTTGAAGACTGTTGAAGCAGTAGAGGGACCACCGAGCAGGGGTCTCACACGACCCAAACGGGATGCGCTTGGGTCGCGCAAACCCCCTTCAACCCGCGGGTGGGGGTGGCAGGGCGCTCCGTCGGTCATTGGCGCCCCTGCCCTCCCAGCACTGGCGCCCTGTACTTCTTCAGCAGACTTCCAGCTTCTGGTTGGGCCCTCTACGCCTCTGTCACAGCAACGGGTCGAGGAATCTTCCCGCCATGCCCTCCCATCGGACGCCGGGGGGGTCCGTGAGACAGTGGGCTATCGGACGAGGCTCGCCGGGATGAGCACCGAATTAATCACGTGGATCACCCCGTTGGCGGCGGACACATCCGCCGTGACCACCCGGGCATCGTCCACGTGGACCATCTCGCCGTGCACCGAGATTCGCAGTGAGCTGCCTTCCAGGGATTCGGCTTGAGTGAGACCCACGACCTGCTCAGCGGTCACGCGCCCTGCAACTACATGGTAGAGAAGCACGGTACGGAGAGCTTCCGGATCGGCCATCAGGGACTCCACGGTGCCTTCGGGCAGTTGGGCGAATGCTTCGTCCGTGGGGGCAAAGACCGTGAAGGGACCTTCACTGCGAAGAGTATCGACAAGGCCTGCCGCCTCTGCTGCGGCAAGAAGGGTGGTGAACGCTCCGGCGTCGGCGGCGACATCCACCAAGTCTGGAGCGTGGTGAGCGGAATGGTCCTGAGCGGCGAGCGGAAGTGCAACACCGAGGATGGCCAGCAAAGCGAGCCCGCGGGTCTTGACAAACATATGTGAAATCTCCTAATGAGGAAGAGACGATGCGAGTTGTGCAGAGAGTGTACAGGGAGTGTATAGGGCATGTCAAGGCGAGGCGGAGTGAAAGTTGTACGAGAGCTTGACGGGGGTATGGGAAACCTCTACGATTATGCATGGATATCCGTGACCCCACCTTGCCCCAATACCCGATCCGGGTAGTTGTTCGCCGGACCGGCCTGAATGCGTCGGTGCTTCGCGCCTGGGAGCGCCGGTATGGCGCCGTTGACCCCGGGCGTTCCGATGGTGGGCAACGGCTCTATTCGGAAGAGGACATCCGCAAATTGAAGCTCCTGAGCGAGGTGGTTGAAGCGGGCCACAGCATCGGTCAGATCGCCGCGCTGCCCACCGAAGAGTTGCGTCGGCTTTCGCAGAAGGAGCTGGACAAAGGGGGTACGGTCACAACGGGGAATGGGACCGCCTCCCGCCCGTCCTTCGCCCCTGGAGGGGGACCGGGGGCATTTCTGCAAGCCTGCCTCAGCGCCGTTCACGAGATGGATACCCGGAGCCTCGAGGGCTATCTGAGTCGAGCGGCCATGGCGTTGAATCCGGCCGAACTCGTGGATGACCTGGTGGTCCCGCTGCTCAATCGCATCGGGCTCCTGTGGGAGATCGGGGAAGTGGGTCCTGCCTCGGAGCATGTGGCCACCGCCGTCCTCCGGCGATTCCTGGACTCCCTGCTGGGTGCCCTGGGGCGCACGGCGGGTGGGCCCGTGATGATCGTGGGAACGCCTGCGGGGCATCGGCACGAATATGGGGCACTCCTGGCCGCCGTGGTGGGCGCCGCGGAGGGATGGGACGTGGTGCTCCTGGGGGCCGATCTGCCGGCCAGCGAGATTGCCGAGGCAACGCGACGGAAGGGCGGGGTGATCGTGGCGCTCTCCGCCATTCATCCCATTGAAGATCCGGGCCTGCCCGAGGAGTTGGAACGTCTCAGGGAAGAACTGCCCAGTGATGTGGCGATTCTCATCGGCGGACCCGCTGCTGGGTTCCACGCCGCCACCATGAATCTTTCGGGTGTGACCTATCTGCCTGACCTGCAGGCACTTCGGGAACACGCCCGCCAGGGCCTCCGGGTGGGCCTGCCCTGACGCGTGATGGGGGCCTGCTCCAAAGGGGAGGTGTTCCTCCCCCTTTGTTCCACGTGGAACACCATCCAGGAGCCTGCCACTGGGCGGGCTCAGACCCGTCGCCCAGAAGGCCCTTGAAGCAGTAGAGGGTGCCACCGTTGGGAGCGGTAGGGAGCCGCATCGCAGGTGGCGACCCGGAGGCATAACGAGAGCTACGTCGAGGGAAGCCAACGAGCGAGGGGGCTCCCTACCGCCCCAGCCCGAAGGGAATAGAGGGTTTGCGGCTCTGGCCTTCGTACGGCCATTTCACCGATGCTGCCACAGCGCTCTCAGCGACCGGCCTTGTCCAGGACCGCGAGGCCTCTTCTCGGTGGTCGCTGTGCTGCTTTAACAGCCTTCTAACTCGTGGCCTGGCCTCCATCGGAGCCGTACGATTCGGCGGCTGGGTACGGATGCGCGGAGCGGAATACCCGTCGCGGTGGGGGTGACGGCGAATAGGGCTCTGGCGCAGCTGGCCAGGGTGGCGCCGCTGAGAGCCATCGGGATGCGCGGTGCGCCCGGGACCACCGGCGACAAGCGGCGAGGCTCCGGGCGCCTCTCTTTCGTCGCACTCGTGCTCGGGGGCCGTCGAGGCCACCCTGTCGGAGCAGGAAGGGCATAGCCCGCCCGGATGAGTAGAAACCCCGTGCGGCCGCCTCCCCCATTCCCTGTCCGGGAGCGCCAGAGAAGGGGCGGCCGGGCCTGGGTGCCGGTCCCCCCGTTCTTTCCACGACGGTCTCCCTCTACGCCTTTGCTCGCGCCCGTCGGGTTCCACGATGGGCACAGGTCGACGCGCTGAGGGCGCCAAGCGCGGGCATACGCCTACGCAGTGGCGCATCTCCTCCTCTCGGCGGTCCACCGTGAGCCCAACGCCGCACCGATCCCCGGGGAAGCCGCCGCGGGTCCTTGAATCCCAAGCTCGGCGGTTGAGCTCCCAGCCCCCACCTTCCCCAGGGGCCTCAGGCGGTGGAGAGTGGTGCGCCCGTCGACTCAGTCGCGGGAATCGAACCCCCTGACGACGTTCCACGTGGAACACAGGAAACCTTGGTGCCTCCTCTCGCGGGCTCTATATTCCCTCCCTTGGAGTGCTCCGGGGGGGGTGTAGGCCCCCAACTCCACCTCTCATCCCCCAGAAGCGGATGCCTGCATGGCTCGAATCATCGCCATCGCCAACCAGAAGGGCGGGGTCGGAAAGACAACCACGGCCATCAACCTGGGGGCCTCGCTGGCCCTCGCGGAGCGGCGAACGCTCATCATCGACATCGACCCCCAGGGAAACGCGTCCTCAGGGCTCGGCGTCGAGAAGGGCGAAGGGACACCCACGGTGTACGACATTTTGGTCGAACAGCAGCCGGTGGCGTTGTGCATTCAGCGAGCCGTCCATTTCCCAACCCTCGACGTGATCCCTGCCAACCGGGATCTCGTAGGCGCGGAAATCGAACTCGTCACCCGGGAGGGGCGTGAGGGGCTTCTCCGTTCGGCGCTGGGCGATGTCCGGAGCGAATATGAGTTCATCCTGGTGGATTGTCCCCCCTCCCTGGGGCTTCTCACGCTCAATACCCTCACGGCTGCGGACTCGGTGCTGATCCCGATCCAATGTGAGTTCTACGCCCTGGAGGGGCTGAGCCAGCTTCTGAGCACGATTCGGCTCGTCCAGCGGAGTCTCAACCCGGACCTCGAGATCGAAGGCGTCCTTCTAACCATGTTCGACCGGCGCCTGAACCTTTCGCGGCAGGTCGCGGACGAGGCCCGTGAGTACTTTGGAACCAGCGTCTTCGAGTCCGCCATCCCTCGGAATGTTCGCTTGGCGGAGGCTCCGTCGTTCGGTCAGCCCATCTCCATGTATGATGTCCTTTCTGCGGGGGCGCAGAGTTATCTGGCTTTGGCGGAGGAACTCCTGGGACGGACGGCCGAGAGGGAAGCGACAGCGGGCATCGGCGAGGGTCGGGTATGACGCGCCCCCGACGGCAACGGCTCGGAAAGGGATTGGGAGCGTTGCTGGGGGAAGAGTACCTTGCGTCATCGGCCGAAGGTATCGAGGTCCGCACCCTTCCTGTCCCAGCCATCGCCCCGAATCCCTTCCAGCCCCGGAGGGAATTCCGACCCGAAGAACTTGCTGATCTGGAACGTTCGATTCGGGAAAACGGGCTTCTGCAGCCCGTGGTGGTGCGGCCCTCGCCGGATCCCGCCGGAGACCGTTATCAGTTGGTTGCAGGGGAACGCAGACTCCGCGCAGTCACCGCTCTCGGCTGGGACGCGGTACCAGCGGTCATCCGGGATGTAGACGATCGGACACTTCTCGTACTCGCCCTGGTGGAGAACATCCAGCGGGAGAGTCTCAGTCCCCTGGAGGAGGCTGAGGGCTATCAGCTCCTGGTGGAGGAATTTGCCCTTACCCAGGGAGAAGTCGCCCAAGCCGTGGGCCGGAGTCGTTCTTCAGTCGCCAACGCTCTCCGCCTCCTCCGCTTGCCCCCTTCGGTGCGCCGCCTGCTGGAGGAGGAGGCCCTGTCCATGGGTCATGCGCGAGCGCTTTTGGCGATTGACGATCCGGGGCGTCTGACGGAACTGGCACGGCGAGCGGCCCGCGAGTCCTGGTCGGTCCGGGAGGTAGAGGCCCGGGTGCGCCGGATCGTCGCCTCAAATGAGGCCGGATTGGGGCCCGCAGAGGGTAGGGGCCAGGCCGGAGCAGGGGGGACGAAGTCCCATCGGGATCCGGCCCTCGCAGCTCTGGAGGAGGAACTCCGTCACACCCTCGGTACGCGGGTCGTCGTGAAGGGGGGCCAGACAGGAGGAGAGGGCTCCATTCGGATCCCCTTCGCTTCCGCATCCGACCTGGAGCGTGTCTTCCTCGTCATCACCGGCCGGGAGGCCACAGAGGTCGTGAGTTGATTCGTCGTGAACCCTGAATTCAAGGATGAAGAGCCCACCCTGACCCTGATGGCGGTCCCCCACGGGGGACGGCAGACGCGAACCCTGCGCCTTACATACCGGCACCTTCGCGCCATTCTGTTCGCCACTGCCGGATTCGGCTTTCTGGTCGCCCTCATGGCTGGCTCGTGGTGGTACTTGGCTGCAAGGGCATGGGAAGCCAACGCGCTGGAGGCCCGTTTGGCGGAGGCGCAGGCGGACCTGGGAAGAGTCGAAGCCCTGGCCATGACGCTGGTGGAGGTCGAGTCCGCCTATGAACATCTTCGGGGTCTCTTCGGTAGCGACTCGCTTCGGGGGGCCGGAGAGGTGTGGCTCCCACCCCCGAGTGGCCGGGCTTCCGCGGCGGCTCCCGCCGCACCGGGCGACCCGCCCACTGGCTGGCCCCTTACCGAGCGGGGCTTCCTCACCCAGCCCCTGATTGAAGGCGGCGGCAGGGACCCCGAACACCCCGGGATCGACATTGCCATTCCCTCTGGAAGCTACGTCCTGGCGGCGGGGGATGGACGTGTGTTGGATGTGGCAGAGGACCCCGTGTACGGGCTTCATCTGGTGCTGGACCACGGCGCGGGATATCGTACACTCTACGGCCATACCTCCTTCGCCACGGTTCAACCCGGAGACCGGGTGTTCCGGGGAGAAGTCGTGGCCCTGAGCGGGTCCACCGGGCGCTCAACGGCGCCACACCTCCACTTCGAAATCTTGCGGGATGGAGAGCCTGTGGATCCTCTCTCCCTCGTCCAGCGTCCCTGAAGAGTTGAATCCGGGCGTCTGCAGCTCGAAGATCCCTTTCTCTTCTCCACAACCCTAACCAAGAGCGTCGTCCCATGGCCCGTCTTCGTGAACGATCGGAAGCTCCGAATGGGCCGGTCATCTCCATCATCGGGCCCGGGATGAGAGTTGAGGGGGACTGTTTCACCGAAGGGACACTACGCATCGAGGGGTCGGTGACCGGAACTGTCCATGCCGGTAAGGCCGTGGTCGTTGGCAAGGAGGGGACCGTCCAGGGCGATGTGGCTACACAAGATGCCGTGGTTGCAGGCCGGGTAACCGGGACGCTTCTGGCCGCTTCCCGCCTTGAGGTCCAGGCCACGGCCAGGATTGAGGGCGAGGTGCACACCCGGCGCCTGCAGCTCGAGGACGGGGCCGTCTTGAACGGTGCCGTTCGCATGGGCGAGGTCGAACTCGGCTCACCTGGGGAGACAGGCCACGCTTCCGGTCTAAATGCCCTCCCCGCCGAACGGATGGTCACGGAAGCGGTGTAATTCTCCACATTTGTGGAAAAGCCGGTAAACTTTTATTCTATAGACTGTTACCGCGCCGCTGCCAAGTTTGCCCCCACCTTCTCCACAGTAGAGTGTAAGCCGGGACGCCCCCTCCCCAGCCGGAGACATGGATGGATTGTTCCCCCGTAGCAAGCGAATCCGTATTCGCATTTCTGGAAGACCTTCTACAGGTCGGGGACTTCCCGGACTACTCCGGAGCCTGGAACGGCGTGCAGCTTCAGCCTCCCCGCACCCTGAACAAAGTGGCGGTGGCGGTGGACGCGTCACTGGCCACCATTCAGGGAGCCGTGGAGGTCGGCGCGAACCTTCTCCTGGTGCATCATGGCCTCTTCTGGGATCCTGACCCCCGGCTGGTCGGCCCCCGCTTCGAGCGCATCAAGGCGTTGCTGGAGGGGAAGGTGGGAGTGTATGCCGTCCATCTCCCGCTGGATGCTCATCCCGAGGTGGGAAATGCAGCTGAACTGGCACGGGAGGTGGGAATCCACCTGGAAGGTCGCTTCGGAGAGGGGAAGGGTGTGGAGGTTGGGTGGTGGGGCGTGGTGGGAGCCTCCCGGGAAGCATTCCAACAGGAGGTGGCTCGGGTGGTGCAGGGGCCGGTGCGCCTGATTCCCGGCGGTCCGGCTGAGGTGGGCCGGGTCGGAGTCGTTACCGGGGCCGGCGGGAACTTCGTCAGGGATGCCGCAGAGAAGGGGCTGGATACCCTCCTCACCGGAGAGGGACCCCATCACACCTTCGTGGAGGCCATGGAATACGGTGTGAACGTCCTCTACGCAGGCCACTACGCCACCGAGACCTGGGGTGTCAAGGCCGTGGCCCGCCGGCTGCAAGAGCGCTTCGGACTGCCCTGGCACTTCGTGGACGTGCCCTCGGGCCTCTAGCAGGCTGTTGAACTACTGGAGGGACCAGCGCGAAGGGGTATTCAAAAGAGCCCGTCCACGTACGCATGGACCCGCCAGCGCCCGCCTCCGCTGACACGACGCCCGAACTCGAGTCGCGCCAGGCCATCCAGGAGCGATAGCCCCATGCCCGCTGCCAGGTCCACCGGAGAGGGGGTGCCGGTTCCAAAGGGATCGATGCGAAGAAGATCTCCGAAGGCCACCAGACGGGCTCCCGGAACGCCGCTGCCGACCTCGGCCCTCATCAGCCAGAAGCTCCTCCCGACGCGCTCCCCAACCCTTCCCCCGCGGTATCCCTCCGGTCCCCCGGGGAAGAAACTGCGTTGGAGAGGGAGGCGAGGGGAGCCCCATCCCGCGCCCAACTCCACCGCACTTCCCCAGCGATCACCCAGGGGGAGGGTCATTCCCCCATTACCCCTCGCCCGCAGATAGTCCAGGGTACCGGTGGCCCCCTCGAGGTGACTCCCGACAAAGAACCTCAGCTGCCGGGGGTCCACCTCTGAATGCCATCGATGCTCCACCGAGAGCCCCAGAAAGTCGCCAGGCGCCGAAGGTGGAACGGGGCTGAGCGGTCGGTGGGCGAAGATCCCCAGAAGGTGGAAGTCCGTGCCGGCCTGGGCGGGCCCCTGCCGCTCGGCGAAAAGCCGAGTGCGGCGGG
>SL_3KL_010_SEDDRAFT_10001271_pt1 | contig 22744 bp, 21 predicted proteins | sample SodLakKL_010_SED_2_FD_10381 | JGI IMG/M metagenome (IMG submission 10381) | reverse complement strand
CAACAGTAAAAAACCACCCCCCAGCAGTGCACCCCCTATGGACTCCCACCAGCTTCTTTCCGGTAAAAATAACTGCCAGAATACACCGCAAATTAACAAAAATATAACCAGTTTATTGGGTATAATTTTATGTTCCAAATCAATGAAAAAAATAATAATTAACAGAGAATAGAATAACAAATACTTCACCAGAAAAGTACTGCAGCCCAAATTTATAAAGGTTATGACAAATATCACCGAAGTAATCAGCTCTACCAATACATACATGGGACTGATAAAAGTTTTACAGTGCCTGCACTTACCCCCGTTAAATAAATAACTGAAAACTGGAACCAGATCAAAAGCATCCAGGTCATGCTTACAAAAAGGGCAGTAGGAGGAGTAGAAAACTACAGACTCTCCCCTGGGGATTCGATGAATACAAACATTTAGAAAGGAGCCTACCAGCAGTCCTGATAATATCATAAATATTAACATTTTATCACCTTGAAAAGTTTTTTACGAAAAACGTAATTTTTATATGTTTAAATTAAATATTATCTGCTGTAAAGTTTAAAGAATTTGTTGAAAAACCGTAAACATAGGCAGCAAAATTGATAAGGATATAATTCCTACTACGAAAGCTAAAATGACGATTAACGCAGGTTCAATCAAAGTATTCAGCCTTTCCACCACATACTTTACTTCTGATTCCAGAAAATGTGCCGCCTTCTCCAGCATTTCTAATAATGCTCCTGTCTCTTCTCCGACTCTGATTAGTTCCACTACCGGCAGTGGAAAAAGCCCGCTCTCTTCCAGGGGAATCATCATGCTCTGTCCCCTGCGCACCGATTCTACAGCCAGGGAAAGGGTATTGGAAAAAACCCGACTGCCTATCATAAAAGCTGTCAACTCAAGAGATGATAAAAGGGTTGTACCGCTGGACAGTAAGATCTCCATACTGCTGGCAAAGCGCCCGGCCAACATTTTTCGATATACGGCCCCAAAAACCGGAACCTGTACTTTTACCCGGTCCAGTATCTCCCTACCGTTTTCGGTACGCATATAACGAACGGTTAAATAGACAAGAAAAAACAAAAACGGGATAACCATCTTCCCATAAGTACCCATTAATTCTCCAAACCCAATAAAAACCCTGGTCAAAAAGGGCATCTCCACGCCCATGCTTTTGAAGGTATTTTTAAAACTGGGCAGCACTTTTACTATTAAAAAAATGATTACAAATACCGAGACCGTAGATATTACCAAGGGATATGCAGCGGCCGATTTTACTTTCTCCTTTAAATCATAATCCTTCTCAAAATGTTCCGCCAGCCTCTTTATAACCTCCGGTAACACTCCCCCTTCATCTGCGGCTTTCATCATATGTACAAAGAGCGGAGGAAAAACTGCAGACTTTTTTTCAAAGGCTTCATAAAGGGTCCCTCCCTGTTCCACCTCCCAAATCACTTCTTCCAGTCCCATTTTCAAAGGCTGACTCTCCGTATTCTCTTTTAGAATGCGTAAAGACTTTATTATTGGCACTCCCGCAGAAAGCAGAGCTGCCAGCAGTCGGCAAAAAAACATCATATCCCGAGAGTTCACCTTCTTTTCAAAATACCGAAGGTTTAAAAAGCTGTGTGCCTGGCCACTTCCCTTATTTTTTACCTCCAGGACAATAAGTTCCCGACTCCATAAATTTGCCAATACCTCTTTCCTGGACCTGGCAGCAATAATCCCCTTGTATGTCCTGCCCCGGCTGTCCTTAGCTTTATAACGAAATGAAAGCATGAAATCTTCCCCTTAATAATAATCTCTGTTTTAATTACGTCATAGTACAATTAATTATTTGTCTATCCACCCAAACTACCTTGAAAAGTTACTCGAATAACCTCTGAAATACTGGTGATTCCTTCTGCCGCCCTTTTCATACCCTCCTGTTGAAGGGTATTGTTTTTTTTGATTCTAATAAACTGTAAAATTTCATCTGGGGTAGTTCTCTCTAAAATAAGTTTCTTTAATTCTTCCGACAAAAATAAAATTTCCTGTACAGCCGTGCGGCCTTTATAACCGGTATGATTACAGTAGGAACATCCAGTGCCCTTAAAGAATTTCGGAAGTATATCCGAATCACTGTAAAATAAATAAAGTTTCTTCTCCTCCTCTAAAGGCCTGTGTTCCTCCTTACAGTGGGGACAGATTAACCTGATTAGTCTCTGGGCAACGATTCCTACTACCGAGGATACCAGAAGATAATCCTCTACTCCCATGTCCAATAGACGGGTAATGGCTCTGACCGCATCATTGGTATGAAGAGTGGAAAAAACCAGGTGGCCGGTAAGGGCTGCCCGGGTGGCAATTTGCGCTGTTTCCAGGTCCCTGATCTCACCAACCATTATAATATTAGGGTCCTGCCGAAGTATTGTCCGCAGAGCCCGGGAGAAGGTTAACCCGGTCTTTAGGTTAACCTGTACCTGGTTAATTCCTTTTAAGTGATACTCCACCGGGTCCTCTACGGTAATAATATTTTTTTCTTTTGAGTTCAAATAGTTTAATGTGGAGTAAAGGGTGGTACTTTTTCCGCATCCGGTAGGGCCACAAACCAGAATCATACCGCTGTTGGCCTTAATTATAGTTTCAAAAACCTTGAAATCTATCGGATTAAATCCCAAACTGTCCAAAGGAACAACAATTTTTTCCCTGTTCAACAGGCGGAGCACAACCTTTTCCCCAAAAATCGTGGGAAGGGTAGATACCCTCAAATTTATTTTTTTATCCCCGGCAGTAAAAAGTACCCTACCGTCTTGGGGCAGCCTCTTTTCCGAAATGTCCATGCTGGCCATAATCTTTATACGGGAGATGATTTGGGGTTGAATATTCTTGGGTGGAGAAAATAGTTCCTGCAGTATCCCGTCAATTCTTAGCCTGACCCTGAGCCCATCCTCCTGGGGTTCCAGGTGTATATCACTGGCTTCCTCAATAACAGCCCGCAAAATTATTGAGTTTACCAACCGGACAATAGGTTCTTCCTCAACACTATCTTTTTGTCTGAGAACATTCTCGCTGCCCATACTACGAATATGGTAAACGTTTTCACTTTCCCTTACCTTCTCTACAGATTCCTTAATACCATAATATTGTTCTATTAGATTGCAGATAGAAGAATCCCCGGCAATAACTGGCCGAACATCACACCCGGTGAAAAGGGCCGCGCTGTCCAATGCTTCAACATTCATTGGATCTACCATGGCCAGGGTCAACCGCTTACCTTCTTTTTTTATAGGAATAACCCTATAGCGGCGGGCCAGATCAAGAGGTATAGAGGTAGCCACTGCAGGGTCAATCTCTACTCTACTGAGGTTCACATGGGGAATATCCAGGTGTTTTCCCAAAAGCTCAATCAGCTGCGGCTCCGATATAAAACCATAATCAATTAAGATACTGCCCAAAGGTTTTTTTGTTTCTTTTTGAACGGTTAAAACATGTTGAAGCTGTTCTTCCGTAATCAGCCCTGCTTCCAGGGCCAGGTCTCCCATCCTCATTTTCCGGGATCGCAGCATAAGCTCTCCTCTGCTAAATTTTAGTTATTATGGTTATTTTATACATTTTATGCTATTATTCTATTATGCCTGTTCTTAATTGTCAACAACTGCTGCAAAAATTTGTTCTTACACTTATAATACCTTCATACAAACAATTACAAATAATAAGGAAACATTGCTAAAAGAAAAAAACACTACAGTGCCTTCAATCGCAAATAAATTTACTGCACCCAATGGTTACTGTTAGAGAAAGCGCCCGTTTATAGTTTAACTAATTCAAAAACGGGCACTTTATAAATTTTTTAATTACGAAATTAGTTATTATTAATCTGCTTCAATCTCAATGGTTATTTCTCCATTTTCTTCAATGTTTACGACAAAATCTCCGGTCCCCAGGGGGTTCTCCGGCCAGGATTCCAGGTATGGATCTAAACCAACACTAGTGCTGTTAAAGGTGATGCCACCATCAGGAACACCATTTTCAGCGATATACATGACAGCTGCACTTTTCAATATCCTTACATTTGCATCGTAAGCAGAATCCCGGGCGCCGGCGGTTACGGAATTGTAAATGGGTACGGCAATGGCCACCAGGACACCGATAATTACGATAACTACCATCAATTCCACCAGGGTGAAGCCCTTTTCATTGCCACAGGGCTTATGTAATACTTTCAACATATTTCTCACCTCCTTCTTTTTATTCTTTTTAGGCAGAAAAATTAAAAATTCTCTGCCTTTAAAAAGCTTATTTACTCAATTTCCCGTTAAAGAAATAAATTACCGATGGCTGCATGGAAACTTCAATCTTTGGCATTATTATCCATTATTTGTTATATTTGTATAATTTTTAACATATTTATAATAACATTATTTTCTATATATGTAAATATTTAATTTTTGCATTTTTAAAAAGTTAATTAACTGGAATATTCCCTTAAGGCAAATTCACAACATTTTAACTTTTCTTAAATTTCATTGACTATTAGCCCTCAGAATAATAGGGTTAACGTAATAATAATTTAGAAAGGGAGGTATAACAATGACATGTGCCCATGGACGGCTGGACAATAAAACTGCGGTTATAACCGGGGGGACCTCGGGAATTGGTGAGGCTACTGCAAAATTATTTGCCCGGGAAGGGGCTAACATAGCCATAGTGGGTCGAAGCGAAGAAAAAGGGGATGCAATTGTTAAAGATATTAATTCATTCGGGGGAAAAGCCATTTTTGTTAAGTGTGACGTATCTAAAGAAGAAGATGCAAAAAATATGGCGGACCAAGTAATTAAGGAGTTCGGCCAAATTGACATCCTTTATAATAATGCCGGTATCGTAGAATTTGGAGCGGTACACGAACTAGAAGAAGAGAGTTGGGACAAGATCCTCGACATTAATTTAAAAGGGGTATATCTTTGCTCTAAATATGCAATCCCTCATATGCAAAAACTAAAAAAGGGTTCCATTATAAATACTGCTTCTATCGCTGGAATTGTAGGATATCCTGAAAGTGCTGCCTACTGCGCTTCCAAGGGTGGCGTACATAACCTTACTAAAAATATGGCTTTAGATTATGCGCCGGATGGTATCAGGGTAAACGACATCTGTCCCGGCGTCATTGAAACCCCCATGACCGTTGGAGCCTTAGGTGGAAAAGAAGGAGTAAGCAAACAGGCGGAAAATCATCCCCTGAGAAGGGTTGGAACACCTGAAGATATCGCTTATGCAGCCCTGTTTTTAGCCTCCGATGAATCTTCCTTTGTAACTGGAACATCCCTGATCGTGGACGGAGGTTTTACTGCCAAGTAATTTGACCATTAAAAAGGCGGTGGTCAGGTTGCACCTGACCACCGCCTTGCCTTTTATAATCGTATATCTAAGCTGTTTAATTACCGATTAAAACATTTAATATTAAATTAGAATTTAGAGTCCTTAATATTCTTCTACCTCTAAGACATTGGCCATCAGGTCCTCTTTGGAAATAAAACCATTTTGATAAAGGGACTTAACATGGCTATCCATGGTCTGCATTCCATTTCCTCCCTGGGCAAGCACTCCATAGATATTTTCGATATTACCCTCTCGAATGAGTTTTCGCACTTCCGGTGTTATACTCAGGGTTTCTACTGCAGCAATTCTGCCCTTCTCATCTTTTCTAGGAAGTAATCTCTGGGACACAATGCCTTCTAAGGCTCCAGCCAACCTTATCCTAATTTGGTGCTGCAGGTGAGCAGGGAATATGTCTACAATGCGCTCAATAGTTTTCACAGCATCCAGGGTATGTAGGGATGCAAAAACCAGACGGCCTGCTTCTGCAGCGGAGATAATAGTTTCAATGGTTTCGGCATCTCTCACTTCTCCCACAAATACTACATCAGGATCCTGCCTCATGGATTCCTTTAAAGCCCGCTGAAAAGATGAACTGTCCTGCCCAATTTCTCTTTGGTTTACTACACATTTTTTATGAGTATACAAAAATTCTATTGGATCCTCAAGTGTCAGAATATGGCCAGAACGGCTGTTGTTAATCTTGTCCAATAAAGCTGCCAGAGTAGTGGATTTCCCACTTCCCGAGGGACCGGAAACCAGAACCAACCCCTTACTTTTCTCGGCAAACTCACCCACAGCTCCTGGCAGGCCCAAATCTTCAAATCTTGGAATGTCCGGCCTAATAATTCTCATCACCAGGGCTACAGTACCTCTTTGTCTGAATACATTGACCCTGAATCTCCCCAATCCATGAAGGCTGTAGGAAAAATCACACTCTCCATACTTTTTAAATTTTTCAAAATGGCTCAGGGGGATAATTTCCCTGGCTATACTTTCTGTTTCCTGAGGACGAAGAGGCGGCAGCGAAGTAGGTACCAGTTTCCCATCCTGCCTTAAACTGGGTGGGAAATTTACCGTCAAATGAAGGTCTGATGCTTTTTCATTTACCGCCATCTTGATCATCGTCAACAACTCATAATCTTCCAAAAGTTTCGCCTCCTTGAACTTGTTACTATATACCTCAGACATCGTCTAATTGAATCCTTTTCTTTAGCTTTCTCCATCATCCAGAAAATTTCTTTTATGTTACGAGGAAAATAATGAAGTAATCAGTCAATAATTGTAGTACTTAACCATAATTAGTATTGTAAGGAAAGTATTTCTCTCTTTTTTTCTTATTTCCTTCTTTTAATACACTAATTTTGTATTGAATCTCTCATAATTTTTTGCGGAGGCTCTTGACCGGTAAATATCCGGAATGCTTGGATTCCCTGATACAAAAGCATACCTTCACCATTATAAGCAGGCAGCCCTTTTCCCCCGGCTATTTTCATTACCGCAGTCTCCCTGGGATGATACCTCAGGTCAAACAATGACATATTTTTCGGAAATGCTTCGGGGTTAATGGCCCACCTTCCTCCGTCAATCAAATCTGTTGGAAGGCCATAAATTAAAAAATCACACTTTTTCGTAAAAGCGTTAATAATCTCCTCTTCCAGGGGAATACCGGTTACTGCTATCTTAGAAATCTTCTGCAGAAGGTTGGCATAGGCTTCAGCTTTTCCCTGATTCCGATTAGCAATAACCAAACTCTTAATGTTTTCCTTACACAAGAAAAAAGCAATGGATTTTGCGGCTCCACCCAAACCTACCATTAGAATCTTCTTCCCTTCCAGTTCTACATGAAGCTGTTCCTTCATGTATCGGGTAAACCCCGCACCATCAGTATTGTAACCAGATAGAATACCGTTTTCGTTTTTAACTGTGTTCACAGCGCCAATGACTTCCGTCTCTTGGGAAAGCTGATCCAACAAGGAAAGCACTGTTTCCTTATGTGGTGAAGTAACGTTAAATCCCTTTAGGTTCATGGCCCGCAGCCCCTGAACTGCAGCAGGTAAATCCTCGGTTTTCACCCTGAGGGGAATATAAACACAGTCAAGGTTTAAATATTGGAACGCAGCATTGTGCATTTTCGGTGAAAGAGAGTGTTGGACAGGATCCCCAATCAATGCAAATACCCTGGTTTTTCCACTAATATCAACCATTTATTCCACCCCCGTATGTAAAATATAACATATATTCGCAATTAATTCATGATATACTTAATAATTATATTTTTCCCCAAAGTATTAAGCTACTCTCCAGGTTATATGAAATGGCAACAAAAAACCCCGTAAGCTTACTGCGGGATTGAAAGCGTCACATCCTAGTCCTGTACAAAAAAAAGCTCCTCTACAAGTAAAGGAGCAGTTGTTACTATTACATTTGCAGCAAGCCTTTGTGTTCTAATTTTTTCAAAACCCATCTTTCTGCTTTCCTTACGATCCTGGTGCCAAAAAACTCCCTTTCACTTACAGGGATCACCAAAACTGTAAACAAACCCAAACGGTTTCCCCCTAATACATCGGTAAAAAGCTGATCCCCTACCACTGCTGCTTCATTGGGTTTTAACCCCATTTTATCCAGCGCTGAACGAAAGGCCTTTCGCCTGGGTTTTACGGCCTTAGGGATAGCCGGGATATCCAGCATATCCGAAAATATCTTAACCCTTCCCCGGGAATTATTGGAGACAATGCATACTTTAAAATTTTCTTCTTTAAGCATTCTAAACCATTCATCCAACTTTGGATAAACCGTGTTATCGTTCCAGGCAATCAGGGTATTATCCAAATCAGTAATAATCCCCCTTATACCCTTTTGCTTCAGCTTGTTCAAATCCAGTTCATAGATAGACTCTAGATAAACATTGGGACAAAGTAAATCCAGCATGTGACCCACCTCAAATATTTTTCGACTTAATTACAGTATATTTAGTATAACATATTTTAAAACCCTTTTAAATCTCGCATTTAGGGTATTCCTGTGTTTCGAACTCCTCTGCCAGCTTTCGTATTACTTTTTTTTCAATTCTGGACACATATGACCTGGAAATCCCCAATTTTTTGGCAATTTCCTTCTGGGTTTTCCGTTCCCCTGTAGGTAAACCAAACCTCATTTTTAATACTTTTTGTTCCCGAGCCTTTAAGGTTTCAATGATTTCGTAAAGTTTTTTTTGGGCAATCTGAAATTCCACTGTATCCAATACCACATCTGAATCAGTGCCAAGAATATCCAGCAAAGTTATTTCATTTCCTTCTTTATCTACTCCTATGGGTTCCTGCAGAGAAACCTCCCCCTGATTTCTTTTAGTACTTCTTAAATGCATTAATATTTCATTTTCAATACAGCGGGCTGCATAGGTAGCCAGACGGGTGCCTTTCCCCCGGTTAAAGGTATTAATGGCTTTAATCAAGCCGATGGTACCTATAGATATTAAGTCTTCATTCTCTTCTTTACAGTCAAACTTTTTAATAATATGGGCGACCAGGCGAAGATTATGCTCAATCAGCTTTCTTCTGGCATGATCATCCCCATTCTCCATCAGTTGGAGATACTTCTTCTCATCCTTCGCAGAAAGGGGCTGGGGGAAAGAATTATTGGTGATATAAGAGACTAAAAAAATAAACTCTCGAATAGCAAGCGTTAATGCACCTATCACAGGAAGCATTTATCCACCTCCAAAAATAAAGTCACCTTTATATATATGTATTAAGGTGACGGAAGGTGCATGGTTCGACATACTTTTTATTGTTATCTTTTTCATAGAATGGCAATGATATTTATCTCTTCTTTTCCAATATTTCTTCCATAATTTCACTGTAAACAAAGTCGGCATTGTAACCCTGCCTCATTCTTTCTTCAATAAAGACTACTACAACCGCCACCGGGTATTCAACAGGGGTAAATCCGGCAAACCAGGATGGATTTTCTTTATTCTCCGCTTGAACGGTCCCGGTTTTTCCAGCGGTAACATATCCCTTTACCGATGCTGCCTGGCCGGTTCCGAAACGGGACACCCCCGTCAACATCTGCTTTAACTGTTTTGCCGTGGAGGGAAGCAGAACCATTCTTCCCCTGTCCTGCGGAAACCTCTGTACCGTAACCCCTCTGGAAGTAGTCAATTCCGTAACAACCCGGGGAGAAACCATTTTTCCGTCATTGGCTATGGCAGCGAACATCCGGGCAATATGCAGGGGGGTAGCCTTAACCTGGTCATGCCCTAATACTGCATTGGAAATACCTCCCGGACTCAATAACTCTTCATCGGGAGGAAGTCGCCCTAAATTTCTCTCCCTCTCTTCATGGGGATAAGGGTACAACCCTGTCCTTTCCTCCAGCCCCATTTTTTGCGCATATTCAATAATGCTTTCCCCCCCTATTGCTAAGCCAATCTCCACAAAAGCCTTGTTGCAGGAATGGGCCAGGGCTTCGCTCAGTGTAACCTCCCCATGGGGGCCGTGGTGACAGTTCACAATATGAGAAACAACGTCAATCTGACCGCTGCAGGTAAACCGGTCATTCATCGTAAAATACCCCTTTTCCAGGGCTGCGGCAGCCACAACCACTTTGAAGACGGAAGCCGGCAAAAAGTTTTCCAACGAATAGTTTAAATAATTATCGGGAGGAGTTGGACGGCTGGCCATGGCCAGGACATCCCCATTTTTTGGATCCATCACCACAACCGCCCCTTCCTGGATATACCGGTCCATTTTTTCCTCCACAACCCTTTGAACTGAGGAATCTATGGTCAGCGTTACATTTAAGGGAGCCATATTTTTTTCTGAAGGGATATGCCTGTATCCCAATCCAGGCAAAATCCTGTCTTTTCCATCTAAAAATACCGCCAGCAGCTCAGGACTCCTTGATTTCAGTTCTTTTTCAAACATTCCTTCTATTCCACTTACCCCTACCTTATCCTGCATATGACCAATTAAATGGATGGCCAAGAGTTCAGAAGAAGTATAGCGAACTTTTTCCCAAGTTAAAACTATACCAGGGATCTCTTTTGCTTCAATATTCCTTATCTGTTCTTGATTTAATTCCACCCCATTGACAGGAGCAATGAGAACTGCCTTTTTATCGGAGGTATTGCGAATTTTTGTTTCAATAATTTTTAATTCATCCCTGTTAAAAACGCTTCCCAATTCTTCTCTAACCTGGTTGATATCTGTAATTAAAAAAGGAAAAGCAATCAAAACCTCCCGGTGAAATCCGGTTAAGGAAGCCCCCTCCCGGTCTAATATATCCCCCCTACCGGAATCAAGTTGGTACGCCACCATCCGCTGGTTTACAGAGCCCGCAGTAAGATTGTGGGCCTGTAATATTTGAAGACTGAATAGCTTTAGTATTAAAAAAATACTGCAAACAAAAAACAGCAATAAAAGAATAGTAATCCGCCTCTGCCTGGTAATCACGCCCATAAAAAAATCTCCCGTTTTTAAGTTATTGTCAACCTTTTTCGGGAGATTTATGCATTTTTATTATTCCGGGGCCTTCGCAGGATATCGTAGGCATTTAATTTTTCCTTACAGGGTAAAACTAAATGCTGTTGTGGATGAGGGGCTCTGTCCACTGCTTGCCCCTCCAGGGTGTAAAGCTCTTCAATTTTCTTTAGAAAAGGCTCCCTATCAGGACTTAATATTTCGATGGTCTCACCCACAGCAAAATGGTTCCTCTGCTCCACCAGGGCCATCCCTTTCTCATAATCATATTCCTTTACCATCCCAATAAAATCATATTCCTGATGGTAGGAGCTTTCTTCATAAATCTGATCCTGGGTTCCAGGTTTATCCAAATAAAACCCGGTGGTATAAGGCCGGTGGCTTACCTTCTCCAGTTCTTCCAAGAGACTTTTCTCCGCTTTGTAGCCTTCAGGGTTTACTTGGTATGCCTCCAGGGCTCTGCGGTATGCCCTGATTATAGTAGCCACATAGTGAACACTTTTCATCCTTCCCTCTATTTTAAAACAGTTCACCCCTGCTTCTACCAGAGCAGGGATGTGCTCAATCATACACAGGTCCCGGGAATTCATGATATAAGTGCCATGCTTATCTTCATAAACCGGATGGTACTCCCCTGGACGTTTTTCCTCCACCAGGTGATAACTCCACCGGCAGGGATGAGCACACTCCCCCAGGTTAGCATCCCTGTGGACCATATATTTGCTCAGCAGGCATCGGCCGGAATAACTGATACACATGGCTCCATGTACAAAGCACTCAATCTCCAGTGCAACCCGGGAGCAAATCTCTTTGATCTCCTTAAGGGACAGTTCCCTGGCCAGCACCGCCCGGGTAAACCCCTGCTTTTCCCAAAATTTAACGGTACGCCAATTGGTCACCGAAGCCTGTGTGCTCAAATGAAGGGGAATTTCCGGAACAACCTCCCTGCACATCTCCAGCACAGAGGGGTCAGATACGATAAGCCCGTCTGCTTTCAACGGGCTTATTTCCTTTAAATAATCTTTTATTTTGGATAGGTGTTCATTATGGGGAATGATATTCAGGGCCACATATACCTTTTTCCCTCTTTGGTGGGCAAAGGCAATACCCTCATTCATTTCTTCCGTCGTAAAATTTCCTGCAAAAGATCTCAGACTGAAATCTTTGCCCCCGATATAGACAGAATCAGCACCGTAGTGTAATGCAATCTTTAGTTTTTCTAAGTCCCCTGCGGGAGCCAGCAGTTCAGGCAGTTTCATACATTATATCCCCTGTATTTTCTTATTCCCTTGTGAGATATTCATAATACTCATCAATCCTCTTCCCTTTAAGATTCTCTTTCCCTGACGGCTTTCCGCTGGTAATCCAGATGCTCCCGAAAAGTTTTGCTGAAATAATGCCCACCGGAATTATCCCCTCTTAAAACAAAATAGAGATAATCCGAATCAGCGGGATACAAAGCAGCGTGCAGGGCATCCCTGCCGGGACTGGCAATGGGGCCGGGGGGAAGCCCGGTATGAATATAGGTGTTATATGGAGAATCTATCTGCGTATCCCGGGTAGTGAGCACCGGTTTCACTTCGCCCAGGGCGTACTGAACGGTAGCACAGGACTGAAGCAGCATATTTTTTTGAAGCCGGTTATGAAAAACGGCAGAGATTACCGGTCTTTCTTCTTTCAGCCTGGCCTCTCTTTCAATAATGGAAGCCAGAGTAACCACTTCATGTACCGACATTCCTAACTCATCTGCCCTTTGACGGTAGGTGCTGTCAAAAACCTCTTCAAATCCCCTCAGCATACGGTGAATAATTTCATCCTCCGTAGGTTCCTCCTCCAAATGATAGGTATTCGGAAACAGGTAACCCTCTGCAGGATAAGGAGATTGGGAAATATCCTCTAGAAACCAATAATCAAAATGCTCTTCCGAAAGCAGTTCCAAAAATATATCTTCATCCACTACTCCCTGGCCTGCCAGCCTGGCTGCAGCCTGTTCCACCCTGAGGCCCTCCGGAAGGGTAATCCTGACAAACCTCTGGATTACTTCTCCCCGATTCAACTTGTCCAAAATTTCATCCATAGTCATAGAGGATGAAAGCTCATACTCACCGGCTTTCAAGCTTCCGTCATAACCCCTGTACCTGGCATAAAACCTGAACAACAGGGGATTGCGAATAACCTCTGAATGCTGAAGGATTTCAGCAATACCGGCAGAAGAAGATCCCGGTGGAATCTCCACCACTACTTTTTCACTTTCCATCCCGGATACCGGCTGAACCTCCTGTATTAGCCGGAAAGAAAGAATAAAAAAAATGAGAAGACCAAGGCAGAAAACAATTAATAACTTTTGCCAGCTGGTATGTACTCCTGACATAAATACACCCCAATCTCCTCTGAATAATCCAATCAAGCTTCATTCATATTGTAACCTTTTTCTTGTTAATCTTCAATGTCCATTTCTTCTTCGTCTAAGTCATTGGCCCTTTCTTCCCAGGCGGTAGCAACGTTTTCCCACTCTTCATCATCTTCAACCACCATGAGAATCTGACCTTCTTCATCCTGAACCACTCTAAAAATAATAGCCTCATCCGCTGCCCCGTCGGTTTCTTCTGCATCAGGAGCCTCAAAGGGCATCAGGATAGCATATTCTTTTTCCTCCACCATGATCAAGTCTACCACTGAAAATAAGTGTTCTTTGCCTTCTTCATCTACCAATGTGAGTATCTCATTTCTTTCTTCCATTTTGCAATCATCTCCCTCTTATTAGTCACTTTAAGTTGCAGCAGTTTCGCATTATAATCACCCTAATTATATCCAAATGAATAAATATTATCCTCTGTTTTATCTACTTTCTTTATCCAAATAATTCTGTAATATAAAAACCGCTGCCATTTTGTCGATCACTTTTTTTCTCTTGGCCCGGCTCATGTCGGCTTCCAGCAAAATTTTTTCCGCTGCCACCGTGGTGAGCCGTTCATCCCAGAAAACTACAGGAACTCCTGTTTCAGAAGTAAGCTTCCTGCCAAAATCCCTGGCCATTTTGGCACCGGGACCTTCAGTATTATTCATATTCAGTGGAAGCCCCAATACAATTTTCTCCACTTCATACTCCTGCAGCAGGGCAAAAAGATATTTTACATCTTCCTCCATGGTCTTCCGCTTAATTACTTCTACTCCCCGAGCAATCATTCCCATAGGATCGCTCAGCGCTACCCCAATGGTCTTTTCCCCCAGGTCAAGTCCCATAATCCTCATGGTTTCTCCTCTACATTAATAAATTTTAATGCAAATGTCCTCACAATAAAGTCCGCAGTAACCACAGAAAATACAGAGTCTCTTATCAACATAAGCTTTATGCTCTTTAACGGTTAAAGCACCCTGTGGACAGTGATGGGTACATTCGCCACAACCCTTACACCAGTCTTCAACCACAACCCGTCGGGGCTTATGCTTAAGCCCCGTCTTTAATTCTTCAGGCACCGGCTCCCCGGAAAAAACCGCCCGGTTGAATAGAAGCTCTTCCCTGGACTGCATCCCCACCGCTACAGAATGTATAAAGTTGTGGGAGAGCAAAAACTGAAAGGCATCCTCCGCCTGCTGTATCAGGTGTCCCCCTCCCAGGGGCTTCATGGCATAGATCCCAATATTTTTTCCGGCTGCTTTTCTTATAACCTCCAGCATCTGTTTTGGAGTTCCATCCCGGATACCAATTCCCCTGATGTTAACCAGGGGATGAAAAATTTCAATTTCCGGAAAATTCAGGGCAGCCTCTACCGCAGCCACCGTATGGCAGGATATTCCTACCGCCCTGACATATCCTTTCTCTTTTGCTCTAATTAAATACTCCAGGGCTTCAAAGTGTCCCTTAATCGTATTTTCAGATTCCTGCTCATGCAGGAGAAAAATGTCCACTGCCTCCAGGGCCATATCCTTTAGTGCCCTGGAAAGACTCTGTTCCATGGTTGAAGCTTTGTAAGCATAGGACTTGGTAGCCACCACAGGCTTTGGATTCATCCCTTTAAAAGCTGTCCGAAGGTAATCATAATTATGATAGGTTTCCGCCGTGTCAAAAAAATTAATGCCTCTCTCAAAAGCTTCAACAAGAAGAGAGGCTCCTTTCTCTAAACTCAATCGGGCCTGAAGAGGGCCAATGGTTAGAGTTCCAAAACAGAGCCTCGATACGGCAATTTCCGTTTTCCCCAGTTTGCTGTAATTCACCAAAATACTCCTTTTACAATCCTTCCAGGTAGTTTTTCACCAGTTCCTCTAAAAGTTCATCCCGTTCAATTTTCCTGATAAGGCTCCGGGCATTGTTAAAGCTGGTGATATACGCAGGATCTCCCGAAAGCAGGTAACCCACAATCTGGTTTATGGGATTGTACCCTTTTTCTATTAAAGATTCGTATACCTGTTTCATAATATCTTTAACTTCGATAATTTCTTCGTCTGCTTTGACATTGAATTTCATGGTATGTTCAAAAGAATTTTTCATGCTGTCCCCCCCTCACAAGAAAGGAATTAGTAAAGGAATACATAAGATATTCGCCAAGAGGAAAAATAATCCTTTAAAATTTAGAATTTACACCAGCAGTTTTTCAACCATAAGTACCGCCTGCTCCAGAGCCTGGGGAAGTTTATCCTTTTCCTTGCCACCGGCCTGGGCCATATCCGGCCTTCCACCGCCGCCACCACCGGCTTGTTTAGCCGCTTCTCCCACTATTTTGCCGGCATGCAGGCCTTTTTTCACCAGGTCCGGGGTCACTGCAACTATCAGCAGCACCTTTTCACCTTTAGCCGACCCCAGGACCACCACTCCAGAACCCAATTTAACCTTAAGCTGGTCGGCCATGCTTCGCAACCCTTCCATTTCGGAAACCTCTACCTGGGCCGCCAGTACCGGAATACCTTTCACCTGAACTGTAGTTCCCAGCAGTTCATCGCCCTCCTGGGCGGCCAGTTTATTGAGCAGACGCTGTTTTTCCTTTTCCATCTCTCTGTAAGATTGTAAAAAGGCCTCCAGCTTGGGAATTAAATTTTCCTCTTTAGTTTTTAATTCCGCCGACACCCGGTTTAAAATCTCTTCTCTTTCTGAAAAGAAATGGTAAGCTCCCGGCCCGGATAATGCTTCTATTCTTCTTAAGCCGGTTCCGATTCCGCTTTCGGATAAAATCTTGAAAAGGCCGATATCTCCCGTTGATTTTACATGGGTCCCTCCACACAGCTCCAGGCTGTAATTATCAATGCTTACCAACCTTACGTTTTCTTCATATTTTCCTTCAAAAAGAGCCATTGCACCTTTTTCCCGGGCTCCCTGTAGAGTAGTCTCCTCCGTTTCAACAGAAAAGTTTTCCCATATCTGTTGATTAACAATCTCTTCTACTTTTTTCACCTCATCCCTGGAAAGGGGAGCAAAGTGTGTAAAATCAAAGCGAAGCCTTTCCGGGGACACCAGGGAGCCGGCCTGGTCCACATGCTCCCCCAACACTTCTTTTAACGCTTTGTGCAGCAGGTGAGTAACCGTGTGGTTCCTACAGATGCGGCCCCTTATTGTGGAATCCACCGCTGCTTTAACTTTCTGCCCTGTATATATTTCTCCCCGATTTACTCTACCTCTATGCAGTACCAGATCATAAGGGCCCGGTTGGGCATCCTGAATCTCTACCCAGGTATCTTCCCAGGTAAGCTTTCCCTGGTCGCCTACCTGTCCACCACTTTCCGCATAAAATGGAGTCCTATCCAAAATCAGGTTGATTTCCTGGCCTTCTTCTGCCTTATCTACAGATACCTCCCCGTTAAATATGGCCACAACCCGTGCTTCTGCCTCCAGGGTATTGTATCCTAGAAACTCTACACTTTGTCCTTTAAAGGGTTCAAGATTGGCCTTAATTTCCACAGTATCCTGCTTTTGAGCGGAACGGGCCCGTTCCCTCTGCCTCTCCAGTTGAGCTTTAAAGCCCTCTTCATCGATCTTCAGGCCTTTCTCCTCCACAATCTCCCGGGTTAAATCCAGGGGAAAACCAAAGGTGTCATAAAGCTTAAAAGCTACTTCCCCCGGCAGTTCTTCCTCTCGCTGCCGCTGCAGGTCTACCAGGTGGGTGCTGAGCATATTCAATCCCTGTTCCAGAGTTTCCCGGAAGCGCTCTTCCTCCAGCTGAACCACTTTAACGGTATATTCCTCTCTCTCCTTCAGCTCCGGATAAACATCCCCCATCACCTGGGCAACCAGAGGCACAGCTACGTATAAGAACAGGCCCTCCAGGCCCAAAAGGCGTCCATGCCTTACGGCCCTTCGAATGATTCTTCGCAAGACATAGCCCCTTCCCTCGTTGGAGGGAAGAATTCCATCTACCACCATGAAAGTCAGGCTGCGCAAATGTTCGGTAAGGATACGTAGGGAGACATCCTCCTCCGGGTTTTCACCGTAACGCACTCCCGTAAGATTCACAAAATAATCCAGTAAGGGTTTTACAATATCAATCTCATAAAAGGTGGGAACATTCTGCAGGGCCATGGCCATCCTCTCCAGGCCTGCACCGGTATCGATATTTTTTTGGCTTAAAGGCTGATAGTTACCCCCGGCATCACAGTTGAATTGGGTAAACACCAGGTTCCAGATTTCCACAAACCGGTCACAATCACAACCTACCTGACAGTTGGGCCGTCCACAACCAAATTCAAAGCCCAGGTCGTAATAAAGCTCAGAACAGGGACCGCAGGGGCCCTGACCGATTTCCCAAAAGTTGTCCTCTTTACCCAATCGAAATATTTTCTTCTCCGGAAGACCCATGGTTTTGTGCCAGATATCATAGGCTTCGTCGTCATCCTGGTAAACGCTTACATACAGCCTGTTCTCTGGAAGATTATACACCGTTGTGACCAGCTCCCAGGCCCATTGTATGGCCTCTTTTTTAAAATAGTCTCCGAATGAAAAATTTCCCAGCATCTCAAAAAAAGTAGCGTGCCTGGCTGTCTTGCCTACCCGGTCAATATCCGGCGTCCTGACACATTTTTGACAGGTTGCCACCCGGAAGTGAGGAGGCTTTTTCTCCCCCGTGAAATAAGGTTTTAATGGTGCCATTCCCGCTCCGATTAATAATAGTGTGGGGTCATCCTGAGGAATTAAAGGATAACTGGGCAGCACCAGATGTTCTTTATTTTTAAAGAAATTCAAAAATTTCTCTCGTATTTCTTTGGTTTTCATTATATGCCACTTCCCTCCTTAATTGGTTACACAACAATTATATATAAGAGGCATCTAATATGTCAACAAAGGGGGATATTTCGGAGATGATGTAAACGCTTTTCTCTTTCATGGGAAGCTTTAGCTGTATCTCTTCCCTCCTAAATGCTTAACCAGCACTTTGGTTACGGCTAACACGGGAACGGCAAATATTAATCCCATAAAACCAAAAAGGCTTCCTCCGACTAAAAGCGACAAAATAACAATCACTGGATGGATTCCGAGATTTCTGCCAAAAACAGTTGGGGCCACAATATGGCTTTCGATCTGCTGCACAATGAATATCATGATTGTCACCTTCAAAGCCAGAAGGGGGGACTCTAATAGAGCAATGAAAAAAGCCGGCACAGCACCAATAATGGGCCCAAAATAGGGAATTACATTGGTGACCCCGTTGATTATGGCCAGAAGAATGGCAAACTCCACCCCCAGGAGAACTAAGCCCACATAAACCATACTTGCCACAAATACACTGATAAAAAGCTGTCCTCGCACATAAGCCCCCAGGGTTTTATCAATGTCCTCCACCGCAGCCCTTACCCTTCCCCGGTACTTGTGAGGAATCATTTTATATAATGACCGCTTTATGTTCTCCAAATCCTTAAGTATATAGAATACCAGCAGGGGAATTAACAGCAGCAGAAATATATGGCTGAACATGTTGATTATAGTATCCGTAACTGTCTCCAAAAGAGTAATAATCATGTCCTGGAACTCTTGAATGTTTGAATCAATAACTTTTCTGATGCTCTCCGGAATGTTAAACCGGTAGTAGTCCTGCTGCATCCTTTCAAAAAAAAGCTGAATCTGCAAAGTATACCAGGGGACCTTAACCAGCAGTTTCTGCATTTCACTTATCAGGGAGGGAATTAAATTAATAGACAGCAAAAACAGGCTGAAAATAAATGCAGTATAAATAATCAAGATTCCCATGGAACGGTTTATTTTTCTCCTGCAGATAAACTCCAGCAGAGGATTTAATAGATACGCAATGATAAAAGAAGCAGCAAAAGGAAACAGGATTGTTAGAATAGTGCTCCGTAAAGAATAAAGGCCATAGAGAATAAAAAGGACCAGAATAAAAATAAGGAACACACCGGCCAGCGTCATTCCGTAACAAAAGATTTCCTTTACCTTTCGACTGTTCAACCTCAAAACCTCCCCCTCTAAATATATTTATACGGGGCTTAATCAACAAATAACCTGATTAAAAAAAAGTAAGCAACTTATGTTGCTTTTTGAGATTGAGCGTAAATTTTTTCCTCTGGGTTCTCCCCCATATCTACCAAAGAACCATCGTCTTCCACATAATAAACATTTATCTCATTTTTTCCATTCACCCTGAACTCGATGAGGCAGTGCCAGCAGTAATACTGGTCTGTTGCTACCCTTCCGGTATCAACACTCCGGCAAAGAGGGCAGTACATAAAAATCCACTCCTGTTTAAAATATTCAGCAAATCTAATAGCCAGGAAGACAAGGGGAAAAATAGTTCCAAAAGAATTGCTAAAGGTTATTTTACCCAGAATTAAACAAAACATACATTTGTTATCCCTGCCCAATTACTTTTTTTGCTGCTTAAGGCAAAGCCCCGCATCGCAACCTCAAGGTTTTAATCTTTCTTCGATAATTCCCCCTCCCAGGACCAGGTCTCCCCGGTAAAATACAACCGCCTGCCCGGGAGTCACAGCTCTCTGGGGAGTTTTAAACCGTATACTGACCCGGTGGGGGGACAGAGGGGTTAACAATGCCTCCACCTCCGGCGATCGATAGCGGATTTTAACCAGCAGTTCCTGTTCCTTCAGGAGTTCTCCGGAGATAGAGTGTACATCCCCCGCCAGGAGCCCGGAGGTAAAGAGCTCTTCTTTTTTACCCACCACAACAGCGTTTTTGCAGTGGTCGATATCTATCACATAAAGAGGATATCCTACAGCCAGGCCCAATCCTTTCCGCTGCCCCACTGTGTAGAAGGGAAGCCCCTGGTGGCTCCCTATTCTTTCTCCTGAAGTGGATAAAAAGGGCCCCGGGCTATAAGTAACCTTACCTTCTCTTTTTAAAAACCCTTTATAGTCATTATCTTCAATAAAGCATATTTCCTGGCTCTCCGGCTTTTCCATAACCTCCAGGTTAAATTCCCAAGCCATTTCTCGGACCTCCTGCTTTAAGTACCCTCCCAGGGGGAAAAGACATTTTTTGAGTTTCTCCTGGTTAAGATAAAATAAAAAGTAAGTCTGGTCCTTTCCGATGTCCCGGGCTTTCTGAAGAAAATATTGTTTTTTATGGGCACTGTATACAATCCGGGCATAATGTCCGGTGGCCAGGTAATCTGCCCCCAGGGAAAGGGCTTCCTTCATTAAACGCTCAAATTTGATGTGTAAATTGCATACCACACAGGGATTGGGCGTCCTCCCCCGCTCATATTCACGTACGAAATAGTCTATCACCTTTTTCTTAAAATCCCTGGACAGGTCCAGGGAAAAATGCTCAATCCCCAACTGTTCACAGACTTTTCGGGCATCCTCCACCGCCTTATTGGTTTCACAGGTACCAGTATTATTCCCTTTCTCATAATTATGATGGGAAGAATCAATGGACATGGTCAAACCAAACACATTATAACCCGCATGCTTTAAAACTGCTGCCGTTACTGAGCTGTCCACCCCACCGCTCATGGCTACCGCAACTTTTGCTTTTTTAGACATTTTGGTCACACCTGCTCTCTTGCTATAAAAATTAATGATATGCTGCCATATCATTAATTTATTTAACTGAAAAAAAGCGATTCATCCCATACCTTCGCTTCGCTTAAAGGAAGGGCCACGTCTATTCCGACTCTTTCTTTGAGATTATCCCCTGGCCCCGGGTTACATCACTCACCTTTTTTTGAAAATGCTCCAAATTTCCAGGAAGCAGCACCGTGTCAATTTCCACCGATGTACCATAACGTACTCCCGTGACTTTCCCCTGTAATCCCGATATCTCCTTCATAACCTGCCCAATAAAGTCATAGGGTATAACCAGGGTGTATTCCTTTTTAAAAACTCTTTCTCTTACCCCGGCCTTTTCTAAGCCTGCCTGTCCGCAGGCGCGGTAAGCACGAATTAATCCCCCGATACCAAGCTTCACTCCACCAAAATAACGTGTCCCTACGATTACCACATTGGTCACCTTCGTCTTTTCTATTGCAGACAGCAGGGGTGGCCCTGCAGTGCCCACCGGTTCGTCGGCATCAGAGGTCCGAGTAATCGCCTCATCCCCTAAACCAATCTTATAAGCAAAGGCATTGTGGGTGGCATCGGAAAACTCTTCTTTTACCCGGAATATGAAGTCCCTGGCCTGCTCCTCACTACTGCAGAAAGCTACAGAAGCAATAAACCGGCAGGCCCCTACAGCTATTTTCACCCGGACGTCTTTTTCTATAGTAAGATAACAATCCATATGGTTATTTATCCTTCCTCCTGGGCCACAGCCTCTCCAAACGTTCTCTTATGGCCTTTTCCTCCCCGTTTTCCGAAGGCCGGTAATAAATTTTCCCCCTCATCCCCTCCGGGAGATAGTGCTGAAGCACAAAATTCCCAGGATAATCGTGGGGATACTTATAACCTTTTCCATGTCCCATTTTTTTAGCGCCGGGGTAGCTGGTATCTTTCAGGTAAGAAGGGACTCCCTGGCTGCTTTTTCCCATTGCCTCCTGCTGGGCCTGGTTTATTCCCAGATAAGAAGCATTGCTTTTAGGAGCTGATGCCAGATAGGTAACTGCCTGGGCCAATATTATCCTGCCCTCGGGCATACCGATCATCTGCAGTGCCTGGGCTGCGGCCACGGCCATGGGAAGGCCGCCGGGATCCGCATTTCCCACATCTTCAGATGCGCTGATGATTAAACGACGGGCGATAAAATTGGGATCCTCCCCGGCATTAATCATAGAGGCCAACCAGTAAAGGGCCGCATCGGGGTCAGACCCTCGAATAGACTTAATAAAAGCAGAAATCACATCATAATGGTTATCTCCCTGCCGGTCGTACCTGATGGCCTTCTGCTGGATGGACTCCTCCGCCACCTTTAAAGTGATTAGACGGATACCGTCCTCTCCGGGGGAAGTAGTTAATACGGCCAGCTCCAAAGCGTTCAAAGCGACCCTGGCATCACCGTTGGACCTCTCTACTATATGCTGCGATGCCTCCGGTTCCACCCGGGCTTTGAAAGAAGCCATGCCCCTTTCTTCGTCCTTCAGGGCCCTGTCCAATATTTTTTGAATATCACTAAATTCCAATGGCCTGAAGTAAAAAACCGTAGAACGGGAAAGCAGAGGGGAATTAACAGTGAAGTAAGGGTTTTCCGTGGTTGCTCCAATCAAGATCACCGTCCCCTCCTCCACCGCCGGCAGCAGAGCATCCTGCTGGGCCTTATTAAACCGGTGAATTTCATCGATAAAAAGGATGGTCCTCTGGCCTTCCATCCCCAATAATTTTTTGGCCTCTTTGATGACCTCTTTAATATCTTTCACCCCGGACATCACGGCATTCAGCTGAAAAAAACGGGATTTGGAGGTCTGGGCAATAATTTGGGCAGCAGTAGTTTTCCCGGTTCCGGGAGGTCCATAAAATATGGCGGAGGAAAGTCGATCCGCTTCAATAAGCCGCCGCAGAAGTTTTCCTTCCCCTAATATTTCCTCCTG
>SL_3KL_010_SEDDRAFT_10001270_pt1 | contig 22754 bp, 15 predicted proteins | sample SodLakKL_010_SED_2_FD_10381 | JGI IMG/M metagenome (IMG submission 10381) | reverse complement strand
CCCTCCCCCCCTCCCCGCCCCACCCGCCATGACCGACACCGGGTCCCCCCCGGAGAAGAGCTACCGCTTCCTCCTCCGCCTGCGCCCCCGGGTTCAGCCGTATCGCTCCAGCTTCCTGTGGGCGGCCCTCCTCATCGTGGTGGGGACCGTCATCGGGCTGGCCTTCCCCCTCGTGGTCCGGGAGCTCCTGGATGCCGCCTTCCTGGCCGGGGACCGGGGGATGCTGGACCGGATCGCCCTCTTCCTCATCGCCCTCTTCCTCTTCCAGGCGGTGGTGAACCTGGGGCAGAGCTACCTTACGGCTTCGGTGGCGGAACGGGTGGTGGCGGACCTCCGGAAGGATCTCTTCCGGCACCTCATGTCCCAGCCTCCGGGGTTCTTCGCCCGGAAGCGGGTGGGGGAGCTCTCTTCCCGGTTGGCGTCCGACGCGGGGCTCGTCCAGGGGATCCTCCGATTCGGGGTTCCAGAGCTGGTCCGGCAGGGGCTCTTCCTGGTGGGGGCCCTCATCCTGGTCACCATCACCCATCCCCGTCTCACGCTGGTGACCATGATCGCCATTCCCCCCACGGTCCTGGCGGGGTGGCTCCTGGGGAGGCGGGTTCGGCGGATCTCCACCGGGATCCAGGACCGACTGGCAGGAGCGGTGTCCCGGGCGGAGCAGGTCTTCACCCAGATCACCACCGTCCAGTCTTTCACCCGGGAGCGCTGGGAGGCGGAGCGTTTCCGCGAGGAAGTGGACGCCACCCGCGACGAAGGGCTTCGTCGGGCCGTGGCCCGGGCCCTCTTGACGGGGACGGTGACCTTCACCGCCTTCGGCGCCATCGTCCTGGTGCTCTGGGAAGGGGGGCGCCTCGTGCTGGAGGGGGCCCTGACCCCCGGGACCCTGGTGGCCTTCCTCCTCTACGCCGTCACCATCGCCGGGGCCGTCACCTCCCTGGCCGGGTTCTGGGGAAATCTCCAGGAAGCTTCCGGAGCCGCCCGGCGCATCTTCGACCTCCTGGACGAGGAACTGGAGCTGGCCGAACCCAGGGATCCCACTCCCCTCCCCCGTCCAGTGACGGGGAGGGTGGAGTATCGGGGGGTCCGTTTCCGGTATGGCGAGGAGCTTCCCGACGTCCTCCGTGAGATCGACCTGGTCCTGGAGCCTGGGGAGACGGTGGCGCTGGTGGGGGCGTCGGGAGCCGGAAAGAGCACCCTGGCGGCCCTCCTCCCCCGGTTCTACGACGTGTGGGAAGGAGCGGTGCTCCTGGATGGAGTGGATGTTCGGGAGCTGGCGCTGGCCGAGCTCCGTTCCACAGTGGGGCTGGTTCCCCAGGAGCCCATGCTCTTTGCCGGCACCGTCCGGGAGAACCTCCTCTACGGCCAGCCCGAGGCCGGGGTGGAGGCGCTGGAGGAGGCGGCCCGCCAGGCCCACGCCCACGAGTTCATCTCCCGATTCCCCAAGGGATTCGAGCAGGAGATCGGGGAGCGGGGGGTGACCCTCTCCGCCGGGCAGCGTCAGCGGATGGCCATTGCCCGGGTCATGCTCAAGTCCCCGGCCATCCTCATCCTGGACGAGGCCTCCTCTGCGCTGGACGCCGAGTCGGAGCGGTTGGTCCAGGATGCGCTGGAGCGGCTCATGGAGGGGCGGACCACGCTGGTCATCGCGCACCGCCTCTCCACCATCCTCCGGGCGGACCGGATCCTGGTCCTGGACCAGGGCGAGATCGTGGCCGACGGCATCCACCGGGATCTGCTGAAGGAGAGCGAGCTCTACGCCCGCCTCTACCACCGCCAGTTCGAGCAGGCCCTGGCGTCGTCGGGGGTTCGGAGCCCGGCTGTGGAGGCGGCGGCGGGAAAGAGGTAGGAACGACGAAGGGCCGCCCCCGGAAAGGAAGGGCGGCCCTTTTAGGCACTTGAGGAAGTAGGGGGCCGTTCAGGAGCAGGCCGTCGGGGAGCAGGCGGCCTTCCCGAACCTGCCGAGGCTCACGCCCCGGCGGGCACCTCGTCGGAAGTTGGGACCGAGGTGGCCCGCTCCGCCGCCGGGGCGGGCACATCCTTCCTCGCGACGACCCCCTCCTCCAGCCAGGCGTATCTCCCCTCCATTGCTTTTCGGGCCACACCGTACGCCGCGATGTCGTCGTTCCCGAAGATCCCGGAGAAGGAGTTGGCGATCCGCCGTCGGGCTTGTCGGCAGAAGAGGTCCGCAAGCTCCTCAGGGCTCCGGTCTCCGGGATGCTCCTGCACCAGCATCCGAGCTCGGACGCAGGCGGCGGTCATGAGGAAGGCTTCGGCCCCCACATCCACGATCCGTCCCAGGACGGCTTGGCGTTTCTCCAGTCCCCCGCCGAAGCGGATCATGCAGTGGAAGAGGGAGCGGGCCAGCCGCCGCGAGGTCCGGTCCACGAAGCGGAGGTGGGTGGCCAGGGGTCCGAACTCGCTGTACCTGGGCCATCGCCCCCACCCCAGCCACCGGGAGGGATACCACCAGGCGTAGTGGACCGCGCCCCGGAGGGCCGCCGCGACCCGACGTCCCATGGGAGCCCGGGGATCCACCATGTCCCCGGCCACCCGGAGGTGGGTGTCCACCGCTTCCCGCGCGATGAAGAGACGCATGATCTCCGAGGAGCCCTCGAAGATGAGATTGATCCGGAGATCCCTCACGGCCCGCTCGATGGGGATGGGGTCCTCTCCTCGATCCCGGAGGGAGTCCGCCGTCTCGTACCCTCGGCCCCCACGGATCTGAAGGGCTTCATTCCCCACCTCCCATGCGGTCTCGGAGTGCCACATCTTGGCGATGGCGGCCTCCAGGCGGATGTCCAGCGCCTTCCGGTCCGCCAGGGCGGCGGCCAGTTCGGCGCCGGCCTCCATGGCGAAGGTATCGGCGGCCATCTTCCCCAGCTTCTGGGCCACCGCATCGTGCTTCCCGATGGGCTGGCCCCACTGGACCCGCTCCGCAGCCCAGGTCCGGGAGGCCTCCAGGGAGGCCTTCCCCGCAGCGGCGCAAAAGGCCGGCAGGGAGAGTCGGCCGGTGTTGAGGGTGATGAGGGCCAGCTTGAGGCCCTGTCCCTCCCCCCACACCACGTTCTCCGCCGGGACCTTCACATCAGTGAAGCCGATCACCCCATTGGAGAGCCCCCGGAGCCCCATGAAATGGCAGACATGCTCCACCTCCACGCCTTCCCAGTCCGCCTCCACGATGAAGGCGGTGATGGGACGCTTTCCCCGGACGCCGTCCCGGGGGGGCGTGGTGGCCATGACGATCATGATCTCGGCCCGGGGCCCGTTGGTGCACCAGAGCTTCCGGCCGTTCAGGATCCAGTGGCTCCCGTCCTCGGAGAGAACGGCTGCGGTGGTCATGTTGGCCGGATCCGATCCCGCCTCATCCTCGGTGAGGGCGAAGGCGGAGAGCGCCCCCGCAGCCACCCGGGGGAGATACTTCTTCTTCTGCTCCTCCGTGCCGAACAGGGCCAGGGGCTGGGGGATGCCGATGGACTGGTGGGCGGAGAGGAAGGCGCCGGTGGAGGCGCAGCGGGACGAGACCAGGGCCAGGGCTCGGTTGTAGGTGCGCTGCGAGAGGCCGAGGCCGCCGTACTCACGGGGGATCTTGATGCCGAAGGCGCCCATTTCCCGGAGTCCATCCAGGACCTCGTCAGGGACCCATCCGTCCCGATCGATGGCATCGCCATCGATGTGCTCCCGGGCGAAGGCGTGGACCTTCGCCAGGAAGGCTTCCCCCCTGGCCTCCTCATCGGGATCGGGGCGGGGGTGGGGATGGAGGAGATCGAGGCGGAAGCGCCCCTCGAAGAAGGAGCGCATGAAGCTCTCCCGGTCCCACTTCTTTTCCCGGGCGGATTCGGCCACTTCCCGGGCTTCGATTTCGGTGGCGTGGCGAGATGTGGCGTCGGACATGGGAAGGTCCCGGAAGGAGGGATGGAAGACGAGGTGCCGTTCAGTCCGGAGGGCTCTCCCCCGGGGGAGAGGCACCTTCCGGAGATTCCTGGGAGCCTACCGAAATATCTACCGATTCGTTTCCAGCAGCCACCCCGCTCTCTCCGGCCCGGCGGCGCAGGCGGCGCTGACGTGCCCGCTGGAGGGCATCGGGAGGGGGCTCCTCCTGGGAGGGAGGCGGACGGGCGCCCTCCGGATCGATGATGGCCGTAAGTTCCCCCATCCGTGCCTCCCCGTCCCGTTCGCCCACTTCCATGAGCCGGGTCAGGTACCCGTGCTCGAAAAGGAGGAGGGAGAGGATGTCGGGGCTCTTGAGCTCCCCTGTACCCAGCCCCCGCAACAGGAAGCGGAAGAGCCCGGGGAGACGTATTTCGAAGTCGCCTGCCAGTCGTCCCAGATCCCGGGAGGGGCGGAGGGTCAGGAGTTCCAGGACCTGGAAGTCACCTCGCCTCCCGGGGGGAAGCTTCCGGAGAAGGTGGTTCACCGTTTCGGTGCGCCAGGCGTCCTGGTCCAGGAGGTCCAGGAAGATGGCGTTGGTGAGCTGGCCGATGATCTGGGCGGGGGGGGGATACCCGGTCCCGTCCGGGCGGGCTGCCTCCTCCGCCGTGCGTTCGAATCGGGTGGAGATGGCCAGGATCCGCTGCGCCCCGAGGTGGATCACCGGGGAGAGGGGGGAAGCCAGCCGGATTCCTCCATCCCCGTACCATTCTCCTTCGAGCTCCACCGCTTCGAAGAAGAGGGGAAGGGCCGCAGAAGCCATGACGTGCTCCACCGTGATCTCGGCCCGGCGGGACCGCCGCAGGGGGCGCTCCCACTCCTCCACGCCGGGGTTGCCGGCGATCCAGGTCACCGATCGCCCGGTGGAATAGGACGAGGTGCTGATCCCCAGAGCCCTGAGCCGGCCGGCGTCGATCTTCTCCTGGATCCCGGGAATGGGACCACCCTCGACCCCCAGGGCCTCGTTGAGGAAGGCGCGGAGGGGCGACGTGTCCACCAGGCTTCGGATCCCGGCCCCCCCGATGAGCCCTCCCGAGCCAAGCTGCAACGCGGCGCGGAGGGCATGCCACGCCAGGCTCGGGGAGTCCACACGGAAGACCTTCTCCACCGTAAGGCTCCCCCAAAGGCGCGCCAGGTCCTCCACCGCTTCCTGGAAGTTCCCCGGGTGGGCGGCCAGGTGGACGGCGTTGATGGCCCCGGCCGATACGCCGGTGAGGACCGGGATCTCCAGGTCGGGGTGTCGGCGGGCCAGGGCGCGGAGCACGCCCACCTGATAAGCCGCACGAGCCCCTCCTCCCCCCATGACCAACCCCAGTGGGCCCGGCGTGCCGTCGCAGGGGGGAGGCTCCTCGGATACCGTCGGGCCCAGGTTCATGGGGCCTGCGTCAGAGGATGTTGGATTCCAGGAGCCCACGTCCGATGGAGAGGACGCCGAACCAGATCAGACCCAGGGCCAGGAGGGTCGCGATGGCGTGGGGGGCGTAGCTCCGTTCCTCCGGGGGCCGACGGCGCATCACGGAGACGGGGATCTGGGCCACCACCGCCGCGATGAGCATGAGGAAGATGTGACCGATGAGCATGGGTTGGAAGACGCCGGACACCAGCAGGAAGAAGCCCAGGAGGACCTGGAGGTGGAGGAATCCCGCGAAGGACGTCCCCAGGATCCGCATCCCCTTGTCATAGGGTCGCTTGGAGACCATCCCCCAGAGAGCGTATCCCAGAGCCAGGACGCCGAACAGGAGGACGAGGTAGCGCAGCCCCGAATGGGCATGGAGAAGTCCGGTGAACATGGGTGAAGGCCTCTCTTGAACCAGTTGTGGACCCGGATCGGGGCGCGGCAGCCAAGGCCTGCGAGCCCCCGGGGAGGGGAGGAGTCGCGTCGGTGCAGCACGGCCCCACACCCCAAGGTACCTCCTATGATAGGGGAACGGACCCCGGTCTGCGGCCCCCACCGTGGAATGGCGCCGAAACGAGGGGTGCTCTACCATGGAGTGGACCCCCTGGAAGATCCCCGATCTGTACCTGCGGCGCCTCCCGGGTCCGGGGGTGCCCACCACATCTCTGCTCCGGAGTCCCGTCTTCATGGATGCTCTCTCCCGTTTTTTGCCCCGTCGGGGTGGGTCCCGTCGCCGTCCTCTCCGTGGGCGCCTCTCGGATCTCCCGACAGGCAAGCTCCCGGTGTGCAGGCTCCCGGCATGGTGGGTGCTCCTCCTCCTCGTAGCGGTTCCCCAGGCCGGAGAGGCCCAGCTCGGTGACTACGAGTATCGCTACCACACCTATGCCGAGACGGTGGGGCTCCTGGAGCGCTGGACGGCGGCGACGCCGGAACTGTCCCGCCTCCACTCCATCGGGAAGAGCCAGTCCGGGACCATGGACCTCTGGATGGTGGAGATGACCAACCGGGCCACGGGTCCAGCGGAGGAGAAGCCTGCGGCCTACTTCGATGGGAATCAGCACGACAATGAGGTGATGGGGGGCGAGACGGCCCTCCACCTGGTCTGGTGGATTCTCTCCCGGTACGGCTCCGACCCCGAGGTCACGGAACTCCTGGACACCCGGACCGTCTACGTCCTCCCCCTGGCCAACCCCGAGGGCGCCGACTACTTCGTCACCGGGCGGGCGAGCTGGGATCCCTGGGAGATTGTGAACCGGGAGCGTCTCTACGCCCCAGGGAAGCGGGGTGCCGACGGCCCCGAGGACATCACCGGGGATGGGAACATCCTGCAGATGCGGGTGGAGGATCCCGACGGCGACTGGAGGCCCTACGGGCCCGAACCCCGGCTCCTGGTCCGCCGGGAAGCGGGGGACACCGAGGGGCCCTTCTACCGGGTCTACGAGGAGGGGTACGACAGCAACGGAGACGGAGTGGTGAACTCCGACCCGCCCTTCACCCGGTTCATCACCAACCGGAACTACCCCGCCTTCTGGTCCTCGGTGGACGGGTCGGTCCGGGGCGCCGGAGACACCCCCCTGGACGAGCCCAACTCCCGGAAGATCGTGGAGTTCATCCTGAGCCGACCCCACATCGGCCTCATCGACTCGTACCACACCACCAGCGGGGTCCACCTCCGCCCCTTTGCGGCCCGACCCGATTCGGATGTCCCTCCCCAGGATCTCCAGGACTACCAGGCCATCCTCTCCCGGGGGCAGGCCATCACCTCGTACCCCCAGGCCTCGGTCTACCACCAGTTCACCACCCTGGTCCCCGGCGTGGATCCCGACGCCCAGCCCGGGGCCCGGCGAGGGGTCTTCATCGACTGGGCCTACTCCCACTTCGGCGCCTTCGCCGGCACCACCGAGCTCTGGACCATGGAGCCCTTCGTGAACGAGGTGGGGTGGGGAGACATCCCCCGGGACGAGCCCCTCTTCGCCATCCCGGGGCGCTACAACCGCCCCGACGTCCTGGCCCGGGTCCTGGAGTGGCTGGACCGTCACGAGGGGGATCCGGCGCTGGCGGGGCAGGGCTANCGGGATTGGGCGCCCTTCGACCATCCCACCCTCGGGCGAGTCGAGATCGGAGGGTTCACCCGGCACTGGCTCCGGAATCCCCCTCCAGGCCCCTACCTCCAGGAGATCGCGGTGGATCAGGCCCGCTTCGCCGTGGTCCGGGGGCTGAAGCTTCCCAGGGTCCGCATTCGGGGGGTGGAGACCGAGTCCCTGGGTGGGGACCGCTGGCGGATCCGGGCCCGGGTAGCCAACGAGGGGTGGCTGGACACCTCCATGCAGCAGGCCCGGCTGGCAGGGGTGAGTGAGTCCGACCGTGTCCTCCTGCTCTGGGAAGAGGGGTCGGGGGAACCGGGGGGAGGGCGAATCCAGGCCCTGGAGGGAGTGGAGATCGACTTCATGCGAGGGACCCGGGGCGGGAGCTACGAGTCGTGGTACTACGCGGAGTGGTCGGTGGAGGCTCCGGCGGGGACGGAATTGACCGTGGAACTCCGGTCCCTGAAGGGGGGCGTGCACAGGGAGACGGTGCGCGTGGGGGGGTAGCGGCCTGTCGCGAGGGATCGCGGGAACGGAGGGAGGGGCATGGGGTTCGCAGCGCTATGGACGCCGTTCCTCCCTTCCGGCTCCCCCTTCCCAGGGAGCTCACTCCCCGACAGGCCCTGGCGGCGCTCCGTGGCGTGCCGGGTCGGGTCCTCTTGGAGACGGCCGCAGGGGGCGGGGGGAGAACCATTCTCTCCGCCGACCCCCCCACGGTGGTGCGGTGGGCGCGGGGTGAACTGGAGGTGGAGGGGGCCGGTCGGATGGGGCTCCCGGGCGCGGCCATCCTGGGCCGCGATCCCTTCGCATTCCTGTCGGCTTCGATCGCCGGTGGAGGCGGAAGCCCTGGAGGGTGGATCGGGTACGTGGGGTACGAGATGGTGGACCAGCTGGAGCACCTCCCTCCACGCCCCTCGGGAGGCCCGGGTCTCCCGGACCTCCGATTCGGAGCCCACGACTGGTGGGTGGTATGGGACCGGGCCGGAGGAATCCCGGTCCTGGAGGGCGCCCCCTTCCCCGGGGACACGGGGAGCCGGGGGATGGAGGATCTCCGGGGCCGGATGGGGGCGGTCCAGGAACGGCTCGTGGCCATGACGGGCAATGCCCTGTCCGACTTGGGGATAGACCCCGGCGCCCAGGGGCCGGAGGGACGCCGGATTTCCGATCGGGGCACACAGGTCCGGCTTCCGGAAGGGGTGTCCTCCTCCCTCCCCCACGCCGCCTACCTCGAGGGGGTGGAACGGATTCGGGCTCACATCCGGGACGGGGACCTCTTCCAGGCGAACCTCACCCAACTCCTCCGATGCCCCGTATCCGTCGACGGAGAGGCCCTCTACCACCGCCTCCTTGGGGAGAGTCCGGCTCCCTTCGCGGCCTTTCTCGACACCGGAGCGGGGGAGATCGCCTCCATCTCACCGGAATCCTTCCTCTCCGTCCGCGGGGACCGTGTCGCGACCCGACCCATCAAGGGGACCATTCGCCGGAGGCTCGACCCCCATGAGGATGCGGAGGCCCGGGAAGCGCTCCGGGCCAGCGAGAAGGATCAGGCGGAGAACGTGATGATCGTCGACCTCCTCCGGAATGACCTGTCCCGGGTGGCTCGACCCGGATCGGTCCAGGTCCCTCGCCTCCTCGAGGTGGAAACCCATCCCACCGTCCACCATCTGGCTTCCACGGTGACGGCTCGCCTGCGGTCAGGGGTGGGGATCGGTGAACTCCTCAGGGCCACCTTCCCCGGCGGATCCATCACCGGAGCCCCGAAGATCCGGGCCATGGAGATCCTTCGGACGCTGGAACCCCTTCCCCGGGGCGTCTACACCGGGAGCCTTGGACTGGTGGCCTTCCACGGAGACGCGGAGCTCTCCATCGCCATCCGAACCACGGTGGTGGCCGGTGGTCACGCCTGGTATGGGACCGGGGGTGGTGTCACCCTGGTCTCGGATCCGGAGGCGGAGTGGCAGGAGAGCCTGGCAAAGGCGGTCCCCTTCCTCCGGGCTGTCCGCGAGGAGGAGGGAGAAGGCAAAGAAACATGATTCTGATTATCGACAACTACGACTCCTTCGTCTACAACGTCGCCCGATACCTGGAAGAGTTGGGTGAGGAGACCCGAGTGGTCCGGAATGACGCGGAGGGAGTGGACGCGCTCATGGCATCGAAGCCCGCGGCCATCGTCATCTCCCCTGGGCCTGGCCGGCCGGTGGATGCGGGGGTCTCGGTGGATCTCATCCGGGCTGCAGCAGGGAAGATTCCGGTCCTTGGGGTCTGCCTGGGGCACCAGGCGGTGGCCGAAGCCTTCGGCGGTCGGACCATTCATGGAGGTGAGCCCGTCCACGGCCGGGCGACCCCGGTGGAGCACGATGGAACCGGAGTCTTCCGGCGTCTTCCCTCCCCCCTGATGGTGGGGCGATACCATTCCCTGGTGGTGGACCCTTCGGCCCTTCCGGCGGAACTCCAGGTCCAGGCCTGGACCCCTGCGGGGGAGATCATGGCTTTTCGCCATGAACGATGGCCCATCCACGGGGTCCAGTTCCACCCCGAGTCGGTTATGACCCCCCAGGGCTATCAGCTCCTGGAAGGATTCGTGGCGGATGCGCAGTTGTTCGCAGGCGAGGGCGGAAGGAAGGGGCGGACTCCTGGGGGAGAGGCCCGGGAAGGCATCGCTGGATGAGGCCCGTATCCGACCTCTCCCAGGATCGGGGCTTCCTCCTGGGGGACGGCCTCTTCGAAACCGTCCGTCTCTATCGGGGGCGCCCGTTCCGCCTGGCGGACCACCTGGCTCGATTGGAGAAAAGCGCAAAAAGGATTCGTATTCCGTACCCTGGGGGTGTCGTGGAACGGGTGCAGAGGGCCCTGGCGGAGGCGAACTCCGCTGGGGAGGGGAGTCTGAGGATCACCCTCACCCGGGGGCCAGGCCCAGGTCTCCTTCCTCCGGACCCGCCGATGGAGCCCACCCTTCGTGTGGAGGTGCGACCCATCCACGCCGCCCCGGGCACCCTTCCCGATGGGTCGGGTTCCTCTGGGTCAGGGGGCGCCTATGAGTCAGGGTTCCTGGAGTCAGGGCTCCTGGAGTCAGGGCTGGAGGCACGCATCCTCGGCCGGGTGGACGAGACCGCCCTCACGGCGGGGATGAAAGGGATCGGGTACCTGGAGCGGATCACCGCCCTCCTCCTGGCTCGGGAGGCCGGTGCCCAGGAGGCCCTCCTCCGGAACGGTACCGGACGGGTGGTGAGCGGTTCGGCCAGTAACCTGTTCGTGGTAGGGGAAGGGGGGCTTCAGACCCCCCGTGTCGAGGACGGGGTCCTTCCGGGAATCACCCGCCAGGTCGTCCTGGAACTGGCGGGGGAGCTTGGCTGGGGAATGGAGTTGAGGGCTCCTGAGGATGCAGAGCTCTTGGGCGCCGATGAGATCTTTCTCACCTCCAGTCTCAGGGAACTCACGCCGGTTGTGGGCGTGGACGGGCAGACGGTGGGCTCCGGGAGGCCGGGACCGGTCTTCCAGGCCCTCCGAAGTGCCTTTCGGGGACGAGTGGCCCGGGAGCTGGGGTTCGGCGAGGAAGGCTGGCAGGAAGCCCCCAGACCCTCGGGGGAACGCTAACGGTGGCGCATCCCTCGCCGCCCCCCATGCCCCTTCTCCCGCTTTCACCCCCCTCCGTTCCTCTACCCTTGCCGCGCCTCCTCCAGCCCCTTCCGAACCACCGCCTTCACCGCCTCGTCCAGATCCTCGAGGCGAAGCATCCACTCCAGGTAGTCTGGGTGGCTCCCCGCCACCTCGACGAGCCGGGTCCCCTGGTGCTTGCCCCGCCGGAAGATCAGTCCGGGATCCCCCTCCATCTCCTTGAACCAGCGGTCCACCTCGGTCTCGAAGGGACGGATCTCATCGCAGTATGCATCCAGCCCACCCAGGTCCCGGGGAAGGTGCAGATACCGCTGCAACTGGGCCCCCATCACGGCGGCGGTGGCCCGGATGTCCGCCAGGGCGGAGTGGGCGTCCTCCAGGTCCCTTCCCAGGTAGAAACGCACGGCGGCGGAGAGGTCCCGGGGCTCCTCCCGATGGAAGATCATCTGGACATCCACCACCCTGCGGGCCTTGGGGTCGAAGGGGACGCCCGCCCGCTGAAACTCCGCCATGAGCATGGGGAGGTCGAAACGACGCACATTGAATCCAGCCAGATCGCAGGGCTCCAGGAGTTGGGCCAGCGCCCGGGCCCTGGAGGGGAAGGGGGGCTCGTCGGCCACCTCCGCATCGGTGATCCCGTGGACGGCGGTGGCCTCCGGGGGAATCGGGATTCCGGGGTTGAATCGCCGCACCTTCTCCATCACGTCCCCGCCGGGGGCGAGGCGAATGATGGCCAACTCCACGATCCGGTCGGTGCCGACGCGAAGGCCGGTGGTTTCCAGGTCGAAGAAGACCAGGGGGCGCTCGAGTGGAATGGGAAAGGGAAGGGGATCAGGCATGGGGGGCTGGGCGGGCGTGGGAGGGCGTGTCCGGGTGGCTCCCGGCGGGCACAGGATGAACCATGGCGAACTCCGGCCTCGGGGGGAATGGGCAAGCTCTCCCCCGCGCCGCATGCAGGCCACGGGGCGAGTTGCGCGAACCCGGTTGACGCGGCCCCGAACTCGGCAGATCCTCAAGGATGAGCGAATCCACCCCCCCTGACGCATCGTCTGCCCTTTCCGTGCCCTGCCTCCGGATCCGGGAGCCGGGAGCGCCCCATGTCCTCACCCCCTCCGAGGTGATCCTACCACCGCCGCCATACGGACATGTCCGCGTCCGCATCGCCGCCTCGGGGGTGAACCGGGCCGATCTTCTTCAGCGCCAGGGGCGATATCCCGTCCCTGCCGGCTTCCCCGAGGACCTCCCCGGTCTGGAGTTCGCCGGGGAGGTGGAGGCGGTGGGGGAGGGGTGCTTCGTCCGGCGAATTGGGGACCCGGTCATGGGGATCCTGGGCGGGGGTGGGTACGCCGCCGCCGTGAACGTTCCCGAACGGGAGACGATTCGCATTCCCAAGGAGATGGACCCGGTTACTGCCGGTGCCATCCCCGAGGTCTTCGTCACCGCGTGGGACGCACTGGAGGGACAGGCGGGTCTCCGGGCGGGGGAGACCGTGCTGATCCACGCCGTAGGGAGCGGGGTGGGGACGGCGGCCCTTCAACTCGCCGTCGGAGCAGGGGCCCGGGTCATGGGAACCTCCCGGACGCCGGAGAAGGTTGCCGCCGCCCAGGAGCTGGGGCTACACGAGGGGATCCTGGCCTCGTCGTCTGCCCCGGACGGGTGGGCGGACGAGGTCTTGGCCCGTACCGGAGGCCGGGGGGTGGACGTGATCCTGGACCTGGTGGGCGGTGCCTACCTGGCGGGAAACCTCCGGGTACTGGCGACCAAGGCCCGTTGGGTGGTGGTGGGGGTTCCCGGTGGAGGCCAGGCAAACCTGGATCTCCGGCGGCTCATGACCCGCCGCGCCCACCTCATGGGGACGGTCCTCCGGGCCCGTGCTCCGGAGGAAAAGGCGCTTCTCGCAAGGGCCTTTGAGACCCGGGTGATTTCCCGGTTCGAGGTTGGGGCGGGAAGCGGACGACTCCGCCCCGTGGTGGACACGGTCCTTTCCTGGCGAGATGGAGCCGATGCCCACCGGCGGCTGGAGGCCAACGACACCTTCGGGAAGATGCTTCTGCGCTGGGAGTGACCTGTCCGCGGAAGCCGCGGGCGAGGAGAGGCATTTACCCCGCCTCAGTCCGCCACGGGAACCTCCGTCCCCAGCGCATCCCGCATGAGCTTCGCCTGCTTCGCCTCGTGGGAGGCGGCGCGGCCCTCGGCCGGCGAGGCCCGCTCGGGGCGGGAGACATGCCGGAGGGGGATCTCCCGGGGAACGACACCCCGCAGGAGGGGCCCCACGTAGGTGAGGGCGCCCATGTTCCGCGGCTCTTCCTGGACCCAGTAGACCTCTTCCAGCGCCGGATAACGATCCACCAGAGCACGGATCGCATCGGTGGGGAAGGGATAGAGCTCCTCGATCCGGCCCACGGCCAGGTGGTCCATCTCTTCCCGGCCCTCGGCGGTGAGTAGGTCGTAGTACACCTTCCCCGAACAGAGGAGGAGTCGGGTCACGGCCTCCTCCTTCCCGGCGTTCACCGGATCGGGGAGGACGCTCTGGAACTCGCCCTCCACCAACTCCGCAGCCGTGGAAGTGGCCCGGGGATGCCGCAGGAGGCTCTTGGGCGTCATCACCACCAGGGGTCGCTTGGGCGTACCCAGGGCCTGACGACGGAGAAGGTGGAAGTACTGGGCCGGAGTGGACGGGTATGCCACCCGGATGTTGTCCTCCGCGCCGAGCTGAAGGAATCGCTCCAGCCGGGCGGAAGAGTGCTCCGGCCCCTGCCCCTCGTATCCATGGGGAAGGAGGAGGGTGAGAGAGGAGAGCTGTCCCCACTTGGTCCGTCCCGAGGCCAGGAACTGGTCCAGGATCACCTGGGCCACGTTCACGAAGTCGCCGAACTGGGCCTCCCAGAGAACGAAGTCTCGCTCCGCCACCACGGAGTAGCCGTACTCGAACCCCAGCACCCCCACCTCGGAGAGGGGGGAGTTGTAGACCTCGAAGCGGGCGGGCCCCAGATGCTCCAGGGGCAGGTGCCGTTCCCCGCTCACGTGGTCATGGAGGACCAGGTGACGCTGGGAAAACGTCCCCCGCTCCGAGTCCTGCCCGGAGAGCCGCACCGGAACGCCTTCCCGGACCAGGGTTCCGAAGGCCAGGGACTCGGCATGCGCCCAGTCCAGCTTCGAATCGAGGCCGAAGTCCTTGCGGCGGCGATCGAACTGCCGCTTCAGCTTGGGATGCACCTTGAACCCCTCCGGTGCCTCCAGGATGAAGTCGTTCACTTCCATGAGGAGCCCGGCCTCCACCTCGGTGTGGGCTTCCACCGGCTCCAGTTCCGGGGGTGGGGGCGGGAATGGGTCGTGCCATGCTCCTGCCTTCTCTTCCTTCACCCGCTCCTGGGCCGAACGCAGGGTTTCCACCACCGCGTCCTCCATGGCGGTGGCCTCTTCCTCCGTGAGCGTGCCCTCCTCCACCAGCTTCCGCACGAAGAGGGTCCGGACCGTGGGGTGGTCCTGGATGACCTGGTAGAGGCGGGGCTGGGTGTATCCCGGTTCGTCCCCCTCGTTGTGCCCGTGCCGCCGGTACCCCACCAGATCAATGACGAAGTCGTCGTGGAAGGTCGCCCGGTAGGCCATGGCCAGGCGCATGGCGGCCAGGCAGGCCTCCGCGTCATCGGCGTTCACATGGACCACGGGGATGTCATATCCCTTGGCCACGTCCGAAGCGTAGCGGGTGGATCGGCCGTCCCGGGGGTCGGTGGTGAACCCCACCTGATTGTTGGCGATGATGTGGATCGTCCCACCCACCGTATAGCCACGGAGTCGCGCCATGTTGAGCGATTCCGCCACCACACCCTCGGCGGAGAAGGCGGCGTCCCCGTGGATCAGGATGGGGATGACCCCCTCCTGCTCCTGGGAGGCATCCGGCTCCGGTCCGGTGTACTGGAGCAACCGGGCCATTCCTCCCACCACGGGATTGACGAATTCCAGGTGGGAAGGGTTGGGGGCCAGGTTGACCTCGACCTCGGCGCCATCGGAAACGGGGAAGCGCCCCCGGGCCCCGTGGTGATACTTCACGTCGCCGGTTCCGGCCTGGGCGATCGCCAGGGCGCCGTCGGCCTGGGGAGCGCCCTCGAACTCCCGGAGAAGGGCGCCGTACTCGATGCCCACGATGTGGGTGAGGACGTTCAGCCGGCCCCGATGGGCCATCCCCAGCACCGCCCTGCGGGCCCCAGCCCGGGCCCCATGCTCCAGGGCCAGGTCCAGCATGGGGACCATCATATCGTTCCCCTCGATGGAAAACCGCTTCTGACCCAGGTAGGTGCGATGGAGGAAGCGCTCCAAGCCCTCCACCTCGGAGAGGCGCTTCAGGAGGGCCCGCTTCTCCTCGGCGGCCATGGGCTGGGCGTGGGTCCCTGACTCCACCTCGGTCCAGAGCCAGCGGACCCGCTCCGGATCCTCCAGGTGCTCAAACTGGTAGCCCACCGTCCCGCAGTAGATCTTGCGGAGCCGGTCCAGGGTCTCGGAGAGGGGCGTGTCGTCGCCTTCCTCCAGGATGAGGGAGGTGGGGATCTTCCCCAGTTCCTCGATGGAGGTTCCGAAGAAGGAGGGGTCGAGCTGGGGGTGGCCCGGTGGGTCGCCTCCCAGGGGGTCGATGTGGGCAAGTTGGTGACCGTGGTCCCGGAAGGCCTGGATCAATCCCGCCGCACGTGCGATGAGAGGGAGGAGGCCGAGGCGTTCGTCCTCTCGGTCCTCTTGGGCCCCGGGAGCCTTCACCGCAGCAGCTGCGGCCTCCACAGTCCGTGTCTCGGCAACCGGAGCGGCAGGGGCCGCTTCCGCCGGGGGGGAGATCAGCCCCTTCCCGTTCTGGAGTGCCTCGGGGACCAGGAGTCCTTCGGCCACCAGTTCGTCCAGCCGAGCCGAGAAGATGGTTCGCCAATCCTCGGGAATGGAATCCGGGTTACGGGCGAACTGTTCGAAGAGGTCCTGGACGTAGCCGGCGTTGTAGCCGTCGAAGAGCTTGGAAATCGACATGGTCCCTGGAGCGGCGCACCCGGAGGTGCGAAAGGTTCAGGCCGAAGCCCGGGCCGATGGAATCGGCCTCTAAAGTAAGGGATTTTGGCTGGGAAGCGAGATGGGGGCCATCTGGGACTCCCAGGCCTTCCAGGTGGTCCCCGGATCCCGGCCCGGGCCCGGGCCGGTGATCCGGGCGTCCGATACGGATGGTTGGTCGAGGGCCCCCAGGCCTGGGGGCCCTCGTGGTCACGAGGTTTCGCGATCGGTTGGCCCGGAACGGGTGCACGCTGCAGAGCGTCGGGGGGATCCGGCATCGCCGGCGTGATGGCCGCTCCGGACCCCAGCCCCGAGCTCTTCGCCATACTTCAGGGTGCCCCTTGAGGTGATGAGGCCTCCGACTTCGGGCCAACGACCGGGAGTACGAGAGCGAAGGGATGAATGACCTGGGAGTGGACGCCTCAGGGTGAGCCGCCGCCCCGCCGGCGCCCGCCCCGGCCCGCCCCGGACCTTCTTCCTGGGACCCGGTGATCCGGTGGCCGGGCCCCTTCGGTTCGGAGGCACCCCCGCCTCTCGCGGGGGTGCGGCCCTTCCCGGATCTTCGGGCAGGGCTTTCCCCGTTCAGGATCCCCGAGCAGCTTTCGGGGGTTCACCGTGGAGAAGACGCCTTGCACTCCGACCCCCGATCATGACCCCTACCTCCGCCGATCCCGCCATCGGGACCCCGCAACTCCTCCTCGAGGACCTCCGGGAGGCACCGTCCCGTCCTCCCGTGTTGGTACAGGCGGAATGGCTAGCGTCGCTCCCCTGGCTAATCCACGGGATCACCACCCGGCGGGGAGCCGAAGGAGATGGCGGCGATCCCTTTGATCTTCGCCTCCGTGGCCCGGCCACCGGCGCGGAGGTTCTTCCCCGGTGGGATGCGCTTCGGGCCCTCTCCGGCGCGGCGGCGGTGGTCCACTCCCCTCAGGAACACGGCTCCGTTGTCCGGATGCACGGCGAGATGCCGCCGGGACTCCATCTGGCTCCGCCCTGCGATGGGCATGCAACCCGGGAGCCTGACCTGCTCCTCACCGTTTCCCTGGCGGACTGCGTGCCGATCTTCATGGTAGAGCCCCGAGCGCGGCTGGTGGCCCTTCTCCACGCCGGATGGCGGGGAGCCGCGGAGGGAATTCTGGAATCGGGACTCGAGGCCCTGGAGGATCACTTCGGTGTGGGGGCGGAGGACGTCAGCGTGCACCTGGGGCCCGCCATCGGCGCAGCGTCCTACGAGGTGGGCCCGGAAGTGCATGCGGCCCTGGGGCTTCCGGTTCCCTCGGGTCCCTCCCCCCTTGATCTCCGGGCGGTCCTGGCCGATCGGTGCCTCAGGGCCGGCGTGTCCCCGGCCGCCCTGAGCATCTCCCAGCGGGATACACGGGAGGACCCCCTCCTCTTTTCCCATCGGGGAGGGGACCAGGGGCGGCACGTGGCCTTCATCGGGATCCGGAATCGACCCGGGGGACGTAAATGAACCAAGGGCGACTCTCCGGCCCGCTGCCGGGACTTTGCGCCACATGCCTCCACGTCCGTCGGGTTGAGAACCGACGAGGCTCGGTGTTCCTCCTCTGCGGGCGAGCGGCCACGGACACGCGCTTCCGAAAGTATCCGCCCCTTCCGGTCCTGGCTTGTGCCGGATACCGGAAAGACTCCGGGGAGGGCAACACCAGGGACCGGAGGGGGGCGGGAGGCACCCAGGGGGACCGCGATCCACGGGCCGAGGTGGGGTCATGATCCTTCCCGCACCCGTCGCGTGGCTCATCCTGGGCGTCACCGCCATAACGCTGGGACTCCTGCTTCCCTTTGCCTTCCATCGTCTCCACCTCCTGCGAATCGCCGCCCGGGGCCGCTCCATTCCAGGCCTCGAAAGTGGGGGCATGGCGGGGGTCTCAGGGACATCCGACGCCCTTCCTCGGGTCACCGTCCAGCTTCCCCTGTACAACGAGGCCGCCGTCGTGGAGCGGCTCCTGGATGCGGTCGCCCTCCTCGCCTATCCCCGGGACCGGCTCGAGATCCAGGTGCTCGATGATTCCACGGACGAGACTGTGGCGCGTGCACGTGCCCGGACTGAGACGTGGCGGTCCCGGGGCATTCCCATGGAGCACCTTCGCCGCGGCTCCCGGGAAGGATTCAAGGCAGGTGCTCTACAATGGGGGATGGAGCGGGCCCGGGGTGAATTCTTCCTGATCCTGGATGCCGACTTCATCCCCGATTCCGATCTGATCCGGCGCCTCCTGCCCTCTTTTCGGGACCGTGGTGTCGGGATGGTGCAGGCCCGGTGGGATCACCTGAATGAGGAAGCCAGCCTCCTGACTCGCTGTCAGGCCCTCCTCCTGGATGCCCACTTCTTCTTCGAGCAGGGGGGGCGGTATGCCACCGGGTGCTTCCTCAACTTCAACGGCACGGCGGGGATGTGGCGCCGCTCCGCGCTGGAGGAGGCCGGGGGCTGGTCCTCCGATACCCTCACCGAGGACCTGGATGTGAGCTACCGCGCCCAGATGGCGGGCTGGCGGTTCGTGTTCCTTTCCGGTGTGGGGGTGGCGGCGGAGCTTCCGGAGAGCCCCCGGGCGCTGGAGGTCCAGCAGAAGCGCTGGGCCCAGGGCGGGATCCAGACGGGGAGAAAGCTTCTGGGTCCTCTCTGGCGGGGACCCTGGTCCCTCCGAGTGAAGATGGAGGGGACGGTCCATCTCCTGGGACACCTGGCACACCCTCTGACCCTGGGGCTGGGGGTCCTCCTTCTTCCCTCGGCGGTGGCCCGGGAGAGTCTGGGGCTACGTGGGCTCCTCCACCTGGACCTGATGGTATTCACCCTGGCCACCCTCTCGTTCCTCACCTTCTACGTCTCTGCAGGTCGGGTGAGGAGGCGCCCCTGGCGGCGCCTCGTTCCCACGGCGGTGGCCACCCTCGCCCTGGGGGTCGGACTGACCGCCCCGGTTTCACGATCCGTACTTCGGGGACTTCGAAGTAACGTGTCGGACCCCTTCCTGAGGACCCCCAAGCAGGGGCAGGATCGGGCGCCCATCTATGCCGCTCCATCCATCCGGGGAGATGGCCTCCTTCGCGCCGTCCTCCTCACGTGGATGCTGGCGTGCATCGGGTTGGCGGTGCACTGGGGGTACCTGGGATCCCTGCCCTTCCTGGTGCTCTTCACCTTCGGATGGGGGTGGATGGCGTTGGGTCGGCAGGCAGGGGCCGAGCCGGAGTCCCCAGCGAAGGCGGCTCGACGCCAACCCGAAGCCGTGACATTGGGCGGCGCCTCTTCCGGCGCCTGAGGTGAACTCCACGGAGGTGGACCTTTCCCGGGTGGCTGTCATCATCCCGGCCAGGGACGAGGAAGCGGTTCTCCCCTCCCTCCTGGGCCGCCTGGCACAACAGGGCGTGGAACGGGTGGTGGTGGTGGACAATGGCTCGACGGATGGGACTGGCGAGGCGGCGCGGGCGGGGGGCGCCCACGTGGTGGGGGAGCCCCAAAAGGGATACGGGCGGGCCTGCCTGGCCGGGATCCGCTACCTGGAAGAGGGCCTTGGGACCGGGACTCCGCCCCCCCCTGATGTAGTCCTCTTCATGGACGGCGACGGGAGCGATGACCCCGAAGATCTCCATGCCCTCCTCGGCCCTGTCTTCGCCGCGGAGGCCGACATGACGGTGGGGGTCCGACGTCCCTCGGGAGGGGGCCAGGGGATTGGAGGCGCAGAGGCGCCGGGCGAGCCGGGGGAGCTCCGGGCGCGGCTCGGCACCGGCTTCATCCTCTGGCTTGCCCGGCACCTCCATGGCTTGGAGGCCCGGGACCTGGGCCCCTTTCGGGCCCTCAAATGGACGCTCCTCCAGCGAATGTCCATGGATGACGAAACATGGGGATGGACCCTTCAGATGCAGCTTCGAGCCCGGCACCTGGGGGCTCGGGTGAAGGAGGTGGAGCTTCCCCGGGGGCGCCGGATTGCCGGGAAATCCAAGGTTTCCGGCTCCCTCTGGATGTCCCTTCGGGTGGGGGCCCGGATGGGCTTCACACTTCTTCGGGAGTTGGTGCTGCGGGACAGGTTCCGTAGCCGCTGACGGCGGGGATCCAGGGATGCCGGCCTTCCCCTCTCTTCCGCCCTTCTTCGACGCTACAGGGAGTCCAGGAAGGCCAGGACCGCATCCAGGGAGGCCTCGGGCGCTTCCTCAGCGGGGAGATGCCCCACCCCCGGGAGGATGACCCGACGAGCTCGGGGCATGGCCGCCTCCAGTCGGGGGGCGAAGGCCGGCGGCACCACCGGGTCCCCTGCCCCCCAGAGTATCAGGGTTGGAAGGGTGATCTCGGGATAACGGGTCGCAATCTCATCCGCTTCTGCCGGTTGGATCTGGCGGGCGGCCCGCAGGATGGCTCGCCGGCGGGCCCGCTCGAGGAGGGGAGCCCGGTATCCATCCACCTGCTCCCGGGTGACGGTCTCCTTCCGCTCCACGATTCCCCGGATACCCGCCCGGAGCGCCCACCGGGGTGGTGGGGCCGCGAGCAGGAGTTCACCGATTCCGGGAGTTCGGGCCAGGGTGAGGAACGGGGGGAGCTTCTGTGGAAAAACCGGACCGCTCATCACCACCAGCCCCGCAAGGGGAACGGCACCCCCCTCATCGGCCAATCGCAGAGCGGCCAGCAGGATGACGCACCCTCCCAGGGAGTGCCCCACCAGTACCGGAGGGGGACCGGGGAGGCGACGGAGTAGCTCCACCAGATGTCCCGCCTGAGCCCGAGGGGAGTAATCGCCACCCGGCGGCGCCGCGGCGCCGCCGAACCCCATGAGCTCCACGGCATGGACCGTATGCTTTCGGGAGAGGGCGGGGATCCAGTGTCGCCACGAGTGATTGCTGGCCCCGAATCCATGGACCAGGACCACCGGCGGTTCTCCCTCTCCGCACCGGTGCACCCCGAGGGGTGATGGAAAGGCGAGGGGGCTTCCTCCAGGACCGGTCTGAGCCATCAGTCCGGTCCTGGAAGATCGATCCGTCGGGCTCCCCGGTCCTCCGCTTCCCTGGCCACGCCGGGGTGGCAGGTGAAGAGGAGGACCTGTCGCTCTGCAGCGACATCCGTCAGGAGATCCAACGCCCGCTGGCGGCGTTCCTGGTCCCAGTTCACCAGGGTCTCGTCGAGGATCAGGGGAAGGCGGGCCCCCTCCCTGTCCATCTGGTCCACCACCGCCAGGCGAAGGGCCATGAATACCTGCTCCCGTGTGCCCGTGGAAAGAGGCTCCGAGACCGGCTGGGTCCCGGGGAGGTGGGCCGCTTGGAGGAGGAGCGAGTCCGCGTCCCCGTCGTCGCCCAGGACCAGTCGGGTGTACCGACCTCCGGTGAATCGCTCCAGGTAGCGACTGGCCCTGAGGGTCAGCTCCGGCTGATGGGCGTCCCGGTAGCGTCGCTCCGCTACGCGCACCGCCCGGGCCAGCACCCAAAGTCGGTCTCGCTCCCGGCGAAGGGAAGCGCGCTCCTCCCGTAGCTCCGAAAGGGCACCCTCTACCACGTCCACCGTCTCCTCCTGGAAGAGGGCCCGGATCTCGGCCTGGAGATCGCCGGCCTCCTCGCGGAGCTCCTCGAGTTCCCGCCGGATTTCCTCCACCTCGGCTTCCAGCTTCACCCGGATGCCCTCGGGATCCAATGGGGAGTCCTCCTCTTCCTTCCCGGCCAGCTCCGCTTCCAGTGCCTCGATGCGGTGGCGGAGGGCATCCAGGTCTCCCGCCTCTTCTTCCAGTTCCCCCAGGAGACGTCGGGCATCCTGGAGCGCTTCCATCCGCGTGGAAACCTCCCGTGCCGCCTCGTCGGAGTCCCCACCGGATGCGATTTCCAGAAGGGTGGCCTCGAATGCTTCCGCAGCCTCCTTCCGTTCCTCCAGTTCCGAGTCCAGGCGGGCCAATTCCTCGCGCCTCCGGTCCACTTCCCGGATCCCCTCGTGACGGCGCTGGGCCCGGGCATCGGCTTCCGCCAGGCGCTCTGACAGGAGCGGAAGGGCCCGGAGGGGGTCGTCAGGGAGGGATAACCCATCCACTTCCCGGAGGAGTCGGGCCAGGCGCTCTCCCGTCTCGTGGAGTCCCCGGTCCAGGTCCCGCAGTTCAATTTGAACGGACTCCCGCCGTCGGAAGAGTTCCTGGAGACGGGACAGTTCATGCACCGTCCCCTCCCGGAGACGGCCCCGTCGCTCCGGCCGGAGCGGGAGGTCGCCCAGGAGCTTCTCCAGGGCCCCCTCCATCTCCTGGACCCGTTCCACCAGTTCGGATGCCCGTCCGGCAAGGGCCGCCAGTTCCTCCTCCCGGTCCGAAAGCTCGGAGAGGACCCGGGCCTCCTCCGCCTTCCACCGGCTTCGGCTCACCCAGCCCTGGACCGCCAGGGCCAGTCCCGCAACCAGGCTTCCCACCCCGAATCCACGGGCAGTGGAGTCGTCCACCAGGAGGAGGACGACGCCCGTGAGCAGAAGGAGAAGACCCACCAGGATGAGTCCGCTGCCCCCCGCGAAGAAGCCAGGCGGCACGAAAGCGGGGAGCGGCCGGGAACGGGACACGAAGAGCCGCTCCTCAGCCTCGGCTTGCCGGCGATCCGCCTCTTCCCGGTCCCGGATCCGATCCGCCAGGACCGAGGTGGAGAGACCCAGGACCATCCGGGCCGGCACCGGCTCGGATGGCTTCCCGAAGAGTTCACGTCCAAGCTGGCTCACCTCCTCCTCCAGGGCGTCCAGTCGGGCACCGGCC
>SL_3KL_010_SEDDRAFT_10001269_pt1 | contig 22755 bp, 18 predicted proteins | sample SodLakKL_010_SED_2_FD_10381 | JGI IMG/M metagenome (IMG submission 10381) | reverse complement strand
CAACTGACGGGAATTATCCCTGTCCAGGTTCCCGGTAGGCTCATCCGCCATGATCACCAGGGGATCCTTCACGATAGCCCGGGCAATCCCCACCCGCTGCTGTTCTCCGCCGGAAAGCTTATCAGGGAATGATTGGGCTTTCCCCGACAAGCCCACTTTATCTAATGCCGTCGGCACTTTCTCTATAATTTCCTTAGGTGAGCGTCCCAACACCTCCAGGGCAAAGGCCACATTTTCGAAGACAGTTTTTTGTTTTAAAAGCCGGAAATCTTGAAACACCATGCCAATTTGGCGCCTGTGTTCCAGCAGTTGATTCTGCTTCAAGGCCGCAATATTCCGGCCGTCAAAAAGCATTTTGCCTCCAGATGGCAATTGTTCCCGGAAAATTAGTTTAATCAGCGTACTTTTCCCTGCCCCGCTTGGGCCTACTAAAAATACAAATTCGCCCCGCTCAATACCCAAAGAAACATTGTCCAGCGCAGGGACTGTGCAGCCGGGATACTGTTTTGTCACATTATTTAATTCAATCAAAGTCCGCACTTCCTTTTCACTCAATATCAACTATATACAAAATTCGATAAATTCCGGGATTATCCTCTAAGGGAAAAAGTTTTCAGAAAAAAAAGAAAAAAAAGTTGAACTTAACTACGGGCGAAATAGATAGAACCGGTTCAGCTTGATTTTTATGTTTACAGCCTGTATAATAAAATAGTAAAATTAAAAATTTGTGGGTCGTTAGCTCAGTGGGAGAGCACCTCCCTGACGCGGAGGGGGCCGCAGGTTCAATACCTGCACGACCCACCATTTAAAAATAACACCGATTACCGGTGTTTTTTTATGAAAAATTTTAAATACCGCCTTCTTCTCTTCAATCAAAGTATACAAAAATGAAACCAAACATATAATAAATTGATGAAGGGGGGAAGAACAATGGGCGGCTCAAGCCGAGTAATTGTAGAAACCGATAAGTACCACTTTCCGTTTAAAGAAAAATTTATTTTTTATAAAAATAACCATTCACAAAATCAGGAAAAAATAGAATTTAAAGAATTGCATAGGGATAATATACCATATCTATGTTTTTTTGTGAATGTTAAAAAGCCTCTTTGGGAGGATTCAGATAAATATCTAAAGCAGTATATGTCTCACATTATCTATAATTTTGTGGTTGATTATATGAGGGATTTTCTTTTGGAAAGTCTAATTAAAAGATATTATTCATATTTCAATCAATCAGAAAGGGAAATAATACTTCACTTAACTTTACATAAAATAAGTGAACAAAACAGCAGGAAAAAAGTAAGTGAAGGAAAGGCTTATATTATTGACCGACTGCAGGAATATTTTCAGGAAAACAGCTATATTAATCTAGAGGGTTTTGTACATTTCAGGCTGAAAAAATATCTTGCGGATTTAAAATATTGTGTTGAGTCTACTATAGATGATTTTTTAATGGAACAGGAATACCAGGAGTTTTTGAAGCTGTTAAAATATTTCGTTACTCTTCAGGAGCCAAAAATTGACCAGGTTCATATTATGACGGACCAGGAGGGCAATTTTCAAATAAGGGATTCTGAATTTAAAGAATTAGAGTATAGTTTTCAAGAGGGAAGCGGATTTAGTTATTTTCATTCTAAGGTACAGAAAGAAGATTTTATTATCAGCTATTTAGTGAACTTTGCCCCTAGAAAAATTGTGGTCCACCAGGTCTTATGCTATCATTATCCTAAAGCGGTAGAAGCTATATTAAACATATTCAATGAAAGAGTTGAGATTTGTAAGAAATGCAAGCTGTGCAAAAGACAGAGAATCCGACTTTAAAAAAACCTTAACGGTTTTTTTTTATGGTTCTTTTTGCTAAAATAGAAGAAACAAGTAGTAAAGGGGGCAGCTAATCTATGTATATATTTGTTTTTTTGCCTGTAATCGGGGCGCTGATTGGGTGGATTACCAATATTATTGCCTTAAGGCTTCTTTTCCGCCCTTTAAACCCGGTAGTAGTCCCCTTTTTCAATTTTCGAATTCAAGGCCTTATCCCCAAGAGAAAATTGGCTCTTTCCCGTTCTATTGGAGATATAGTAGAAAAAGAGCTGTTATCTCGAAAGGATATCCTGGAGCAGGTTAATTATGATTCCATGGAAAGAGAAGTGCTGTCTGCTTCGGAGAGGATTATTAAAGGTTGGACAGAGGAGAAACTCACCAGTATAATTCCTCCGGGCATAAAAAAAATTATTCATGAATTTCTCACGGACCTGGTAAAAAAAGAATTGAGTATACATGTAAAGATAATTATGAGGGATGTAGTTAGTAAGGCCTGGGACGAAGTTAAAATTAGTGAAATGGTAGAAGGCAAAATGAATAAGCTCTCCCTGGAGAGGGTAGAACAAATGGTTATATTTATTGCTTCACGGGAGCTGAAACATATAGAATATTTGGGTGCCGGCCTGGGTTTTTTTATTGGGATTGTGCAGGCCATATTGGTTTTCCTTATCCGTTAACTTGACATGTTTTTAAATAACTATTATAATCTTTTTTAATTCATATAAATTATGCTATGATGAGAAGAGTAGGTCAGTATATTTTTTGAAAAGAGAGAGGCGTCCCGGCTGAAAGCGCCTTGAGAAATAATTGGCTGAAAACCAACTCTGAGCAGTGCAGGTGAAGCCATAATGGTGAGTAATCTGTACCGTCCTCTCCTCGTTACGGAGACCTGAGAACTTCGGTGAACCGTTGAATTAGGGTGGAACCGTGGGAATTTATCCCGCCCCTGGAGGGGTGGTTTTTTATTTTTAAAAAATTATTAAAGGAGATATGCTATGAATAATAAAATTATTATTACTTTTCCAGATGACTCTAAAAAAGAATATCCTAAAGGAATCACCCCGCAGGAAATTGTAGATCAGATGGGGGGCAGGTTAAAAAAGGAAGCACTGGCTGCCCAGGTAAACGGCCACCTCATTGACCTGAAATGCCCTCTGGAGGAAGATGCCCGTCTTTCCTTTATCCGTTTTGACGACCCTGAGGGGAGCAAAATATATCGTCACAGCTCAAGCCATATTATGGCCCAGGCGGTGCAGAGATTGTTCGGTAAGGTTAAACTGGGGATTGGCCCTTCTATAGAAAACGGGTTTTATTATGATTTTGAAGTCCCTGAATCATTTTCTCCTGAAGACCTTGAAAAAATTGAAGCAGAAATGAAAAAGATTATTAAGGAAAACCTTCCCATAGAGAGGAAAGAACTGAGCCGTGAAGAGGCTTTGGCTTTTTTCAAGGGAAAAGGGGAAGATTATAAACTGGAGCTAATTCAAGATCTGCCCGATGGCCAGACGATCAGTCTGTACCAGCAGGGAGAATTTTTGGATTTATGTGCGGGTCCCCATGTTTCCTCTACCGGAAAAATTAAAACAGTAAAATTATTAAGCCTGGCGGGAGCCTACTGGAGAGGAGATGAGCGAAACCCGATGCTCCAGCGCATTTACGGGACATCTTTTACCAAGCAGTCTCTGCTGGATGAGTATTTGAACCGTCTGGAAGAGGCCAAGAAAAGAGACCACCGTAAACTGGGGAGAGAGCTGGACCTTTACAGTATGCATGAAGAGGCCCCGGGGTTTCCCTTCTTTCATCCCAAGGGTATGATTCTTCGGGAAGAACTTTTAAAATTCTGGAGGCAGGAACACCGCAAGGCCGGATATCAGGAGATACAAACTCCCATAATTTTAGACCGTAAGCTGTGGGAACAATCAGGCCACTGGGAGCACTATAAAGAAAACATGTATTTTACCAAAATTGATGATACGGATTTTGCAGTTAAGCCCATGAACTGTCCGGGAGCCATGCTGGTTTACAACACTCGTATGCACAGCTACCGGGAATTCCCCCTTCGCATAGCGGAACTGGGATTAGTACACCGCCACGAGCTTTCGGGTACTCTGCACGGCCTGCTGAGGGTAAGAAACTTTACCCAGGATGATGCCCATATCTTCATGCTTCCCTCCCAGGTGAAGGAGGAGGTCAAGAAAGTCATTGATTTAATTGACCATTTTTATAAGGTATTTGGCTTTACGTATCATGTAGAACTGAGCACAAAACCGGAAAAGGCCATGGGTTCCGATGAATTGTGGGAGATTGCCACCAGCGCCCTAAGGGAAGTTTTAGAGGAGAACGAGATATCTTTCAAGGTAAACGAAGGGGATGGAGCTTTCTACGGCCCTAAAATTGACTTTATCCTGGAGGACTGCCTGGGGAGAAACTGGCAGTGCGGTACCGCCCAGCTGGACTTCCAGATGCCGGAAAAATTTGACCTGTCATACATTGGTGAAGACGGGCAAAAACACCGGCCGGTAATTATCCACCGGGTTGTTTACGGAGCCATTGAGCGGTTTTTTGCCCTTTTAATTGAGCATTACGGCGGGGCATTTCCTCTGTGGCTTGCTCCGGTTCAGGTGATTTTCCTGCCCATTGCCGACAGGCATTTTGAGTATGCCCGGGAGAAAGCCCAGCAGCTGCGGGAGGAAGGGTTCCGGGTTGAGATTGACGAGCGAAATGAAAAGGTAGGCTATAAAATAAGAGAGGCCCAGGTTCAAAAGATTCCTTATATGCTCATCGTGGGGGACAAGGAGATGGAAAAAAACCAGGTGGCTGTGAGAAAAAGAGGCGAAGGGGACATCGGTCCGCAGCCTTTAGAAACTTTGCTGGAAACCCTGAAAAAAGAGCAGGAGGAAAAAAGTATTTGTTAAAACTTTGACTGGACAGTTTAATTATGGTATATTAATAAAGGATATTTAATAGAATAAGGTTTTTCTAAGAAGAAGCCACTGCTTCTCACCCTAAGACGCCTTGAAGGCTGTCGCCGGGTAATGACTTATGTGCATATGCAGGTGGTTTCCACCTGCTATTTTTTATTGGCATTTTTAAAGGGTAAGGAAATATAAATTCGGAGGTGAAATAATATTAGCAGGGATTCATTTATTAATGAACAAATTCGGGCTAAGGAAGTCAGGTTAATTGACAGCGAGGGGGAACAGCTGGGAATCGTACCTTTAAAAGAAGCTCTTCATATGGCCCAGGAAAAGAACCTGGACCTGGTTAATGTGGCTCCTAATGCCAAACCGCCTGTCTGCAGGATTATGGATTACGGGAAATACAAGTATGAGCAAAGCAAAAGAGATAAAGAAGCTAAGAAAAAACAAAAAATAATTACTGTTAAAGAAGTAAAAGTACGTCCCAATATCGAAGACCATGACTTGAATGTAAAAATAAAAAATGCTCAACGTTTTTTAGAAAATGAAGATAAAGTAAAGGTTACCGTTATGTTCAGAGGTAGAGAAATTACTCATTCAGAACTTGGAAAAGTAGTCTGTGATAGAATTGCTGAAGCGTTAAAGGATTACTCTACCGTAGAAAAAAAAGCAAAGGTAGAAGGAAGAAATATGATTATGATTCTTGCTCCTATACAAAACAGGGGGGAAAAAAATGCCTAAGATGAAAACCCATAGAGGGGCTGCAAAGCGTTTTAAGAAAACTAAAACAGGAAAAGTGAAACGCATGAAAGCGTTTAAAAGCCATCTCTTAACCAAGAAGACATCGAAAAGGAAAAGAAAACTGCGTAAATCTACTCTGGTCAGCGCTGCGGACATGAAAAGGGTTAAGAAGTTATTGCCGTATTAAAATTTTATTTGGAGAAAAGGACGGATTATATTAATGACAAGAACATTGTTTCTAAAAGATAATGTAAGGGGGAATAATTAATGCCTAGAGTTAAAAGAGGCGTTAATGTTAAACGCAGACATAAAAAAATACTCAAGATGGCCAAAGGCTATCGTGGTTCCAACAGTAAGATTTTTAAAATTGCCAATCAGCAGGTAATGAAATCATTAGCTTATGCGTACAGGGACAGAAGGGCCCGGAAAAGAGATTTCAGGCGGCTTTGGATTACCCGAATTAATGCGGCGGCACGACAGAACGGGATGTCCTACAGCACCATGGTCAATGGACTTAAAAAAGCAGGGGTAGAAATCAACCGAAAAATGCTGGCTGAACTGGCGTTTTCTGATGCCCAGGCTTTCAGTCAACTGGTGAAGGTTGCCAAAGAACAACTCAATAGCTAAACACAGAAGGCCTGAATAAGGAATGAACAGCTGCTCCTTGGGTAGAATGTAACTCAGGCCTTTATTTTATTTAAAACTTCATCCGGAATTGTACTGGAGTGAAAGATATGAACCGACAGGGCGACAAGTTAACTCCTGCCAGAGTATTGGTGTTTGGCTTTGCGGCAATTATTTTAGTGGGGGCCGTATTGCTGACTCTGCCCATTTCCACCTATACAGGAATAAATTTTTTGGATGCTCTTTTTACCGCCACATCTGCAGTTTGTGTAACGGGCCTGGTGGTTGTGGATACCGGCACATTTTTTACTCCCTTCGGGCAGGTTGTGATCATGTGCCTGATTCAGGTTGGCGGACTGGGCTTTATGACGGCTGGTACCATTATTTTTGTTATGCTGGGTAGAAAGATTACTCTTAAGGAACGACTGGTGATCCAGGAGGCTTTAAATCAGCTCACATTGTCAGGGTTGATTAAGCTGACGAAAAAAATTATTATGTTCACGTTCCTGCTGGAGGCCCTGGGAGCTCTGTTTTTAAGTACGCGATTTGTACCGATTTATGGCTGGCAGACCGGTTTATACTACAGCATATTTCACTCCATTTCCGCTTTTTGTAACGCAGGGTTTGATTTAATCGGAGGTTTTCGAAGCATTACGGTTTTTAATGATGATTATGTGGTGATGGGAACTATCATGTTTCTATTTGTTATAGGGGGACTGGGGTTTACGGTCCTTTTAGAACTTCAGGAGAAAAGAAATCTCAGGAAACTCTCTCTGCATTCTAAGATTGTGCTGGTCAGCAGTTTTATTTTATTAGTTTTAGGAACAGCAGTAGTCCTGATTCTTGAGAATGCCAACCCCGAAACCTTGGCTAACATGGGCATAATATCCAAGGTTGCCAATGCATCTTTTACGGCGGCGACTACCAGGACGGCGGGATTTAACGTGATTCCTACGGACAGGCTGCACGACGCCACCCTGTATTTTTTGATGGCTTTGATGTTTATCGGTGCGTCTCCTGCCTCCACGGGGGGAGGCATTAAGACTACAACCTTCAGTGTGATCATTATTGCTGTGCTTTCCATCATCAGGGGGCAGGAGGATGTTTTTATTTTTCACCGGCGGCTTCCTTTTGTTATTGTTAACAAAGCCCTGTCCATCATTGTGGTTTCATCACTTTTGGTGTTTGGGGTATCCCTTTTATTGACCATCACCGAAAGTGCCCGTTTTCTGGAGGTTGTATTCGAAACTTTCTCCGCTTTTGGGACGGTAGGGCTTTCTGCGGGATTGACCCCGGACTTAAGCCCTGCAGGACGTATTTTGGTTATTATTACCATGTTTGCAGGCCGGGTAGGGCCTCTGACCTTAACCCTGGCTCTGGCTCAGGCATTAAAAAAGAAGGCTCCATTCAGGTATCCGGAAGAACGGGTCCTGGTGGGATAAGGAGGAGTTTCATGAGGCAGTTTGCGGTTATTGGGATAGGTATTTTTGGAGCCAGCATAGCCACCACTCTTTTTGAAATGGGGCATGATGTCCTGGCAATGGATATCAGTGAAGACAAAGTACAGGAAATAACCGATAAAGTTACCCATGCGGTGCAGGCGGATTCTACCAATGAGGATGCTCTGTTGGCGTTGGGAATTAAGACCTTTGATGTAGCTATTGTGAGTATCGGACAGGACATTCAGGCTAATATACTCACCACTCTTATACTCAAAGAAATTGGAGTTAAACAGGTGGTGGCTAAAGCCCGTACCGAGCTTCACGGTAAAGTGCTGTACCGTATCGGTGCAGACCGGGTAATCTTTCCCGAAAGGGATATGGGAATCCGTGTGGCGCATAACCTGGTGGCGTCAAATATCATAGATTACATTGAACTTTCTCCAGATTTTAGCATTGTAGAAATTGTGGTGCCTGAGTCTATCGCCGGAAAAACCCTGGCAGAATTAGATCTAAGGGTCAGATTTGGTGTGAATGTCATTGCTCTTAAGGGAGGGGCCGAGGGTCAAATTAATCTCTCTCCTAAGGCGGAAAATTTAATATCCCACGGGGATATTATGATTGTAGCAGGTAAAAATAATAACCTTCGCAAGTTGGAAACGTTGTAGGGGTGGTGAAAAGTTGGTCTTAATTACCAGCAGCCAAAACCCGGAAGTTAAACTGTATACTTCCCTCTTAAAAAAGAAATACAGGGACAGGATGGAATTGATCCCCCTGGAAGGAGTTCGGCTCATTGAAGAAGCTTTGCAGCAGGAGGTTGAGTTTACTTCCGTTTTATACTCTGAAGAACTTTTAAAAAGGGTTAAGGGAAGAGAACTGCTGCAAACCATTTCTATCAAACAGCCAGGGGTGAGAATTTTACATATTGCCAAAGGGCTTCTTAAAGAGACTGCTGATACGGAAAATCCCCAGGGAATTCTGGCGGTGGTTAAAAAGCCTGAGTATCATTTAAGCCAGGTTACAGAGGCAATCAATCCTTTTGTGCTGGTTATTTCAGGAGTCCAGGACCCGGGAAACCTGGGCTCAATTATCAGGACTGCTTCAGCGGCAATGGTTTCCGGGGTGATTGTTACCCGGGGAACGGTGGATATCTATAACCCGAAAACCCTGAGGGGAACCATGGGAGCCATTTTTCAAATCCCGGTGGTAGCGATTAAAGATGTGCAGATCATAATAAACTATCTGCAGGATTGTAACATTAATATTGTAGTTACAGACCTGGAGGGAGAAGTAAGCTGTTTTCATGCGGACTTAAAAGTTCCTACTGCCGTGGTGTTCGGTAGCGAAGCCTTTGGAGTAAGTGAAGAATTTAAAGAGGCTGCGGATATACTTATGAAGATACCGCTTTTGGGGCCGGCAGAATCTCTCAATGTATCGGTCTCTGCGGGAGTAATCGTTTATGAAGGAGTCAGACAGAGGCACTTTTCTTCTATTTAACTGCTCCAGCTTGTTTTTTCAAAAATGGTATGTTATAATTTTTTTGTGTTAATGAGTTCCGAAACTACGGAAGGGAAGTGCTTTATTTTGCTTACCGCCGAATTTTTTTGGAAATTATTTGAGACCACCGGTTCTGTTGCTGCATACCTGATTTATAAAAGGTTGATTGTATTGTAAAGAGGAAAGGTTATGAAGGAGAGGAGTAGGTTAACCGGACCCTAAGGGAGGAGAAGCCACCGACTGAAAGCTTTTCCGGGAAAAGTTAACTGAAGTTCGCTCCGGAACCGCCTGCTGAAGGGATATTTGTGTCCTGTGTAAGCAAGGCCGCCAGCTCGGCGTTATGAGAACATAAGTTGAGTTTAACATGAAAATTGTTGAACTAACTTGGGTGGTACCGCGGAAAAACTTTCGTCCCTTTGACGAAAGTTTAATTTTTTACATGAAAGATCAGGAGGTATGAAAGATTGAAGGATAAGTTACAGGATATCAAAATAAGAGCACAAAAGGAAATTCAAGAGGTACTGGAATCGGGAAAATTAAAGGAAGTCCAGGTAAAATTCTTAGGCAAAAAGGGAGAAATAACCCAGGTCCTGAGAAGTATGGGTTCCCTTTCTAAAGAGGAAAGGCCGGTCATAGGGAACCTGGCCAACCAGGTGAAAGAAGAAATCACTGGACTAATAGAAAACAGAAAACTTCAGCTGGCTCAAGGGGAAAAGGCAGCACAATGGGAAAAAGAAAGGCTCGATGTTACCCTGCCCGGCAATATTCCCCTCTTAGGTCAAAACCATCCGTTAACCCTGGTAATGGATGAGATAAAGGAAATATTTTTAGGGATGGGTTTTACTATCGCTGATGGGCCGGAGATTGAAACCGATTATTATAATTTTGAGGCGCTTAACATACCCAAGGAACACCCGGCCAGGGACATGCAGGATTCTTTTTACATATCGGAAGAAATAGTTTTAAGGACGCATACTTCACCGGTGCAGATCAGAACGATGGAAAAGGTGGCTCCCGCTGTCCCTTTACGAATAATAGCCCCCGGCAAGGTGTACCGAAGAGATGATGATGCTACTCATTCCCCTATGTTTCATCAGGTGGAGGGATTTGCCGTGGACAAAGACATATCTTTAGGTGATTTAAAAGGCACTTTACTTTTATTTGCCAGGCAGATGTTTGGTGAAGAGCTGAAAATACGTCTGCGCCCCAGCTTCTTTCCCTTTACGGAACCCAGTGCGGAAGTGGATATTTCCTGTGTGATTTGCCAGGGCGAAGGGTGCCGGGTTTGTGGCCAAAGCGGTTGGTTGGAGGTGCTGGGAGCGGGAATGATTCATCCCCGGGTTTTAGAGGTCTCCGGATATAATCCCGAGGAGGTTTCCGGCTACGCTTTTGGTATGGGAGTGGAAAGAATCGCCATGCTGAAGTATGGTTTTGATGACCTGAGGCTGTTTTTCAGCAACGATTTGAGAATGCTCAGCCAGTTTTAACAGGCACGTGGGATTAACAAAAGAGATAAGTAAACAGGAGGTTTTTTTGAATGCTTGTATCATACCAGTGGTTAAAAGATTACGTGGACCTGCAGATGGGTCCGGAAGAATTAGCTGAAAAACTTACGATGTCCGGAATTGAAGTGGAGTCGGTTTCCTCTTTTAACCCCGGAATAACCAACACGGTGGTGGGGAAAGTCCTGTCTGTAAAAAAACATCCTGAAGCAGATAAGCTGTTTATTGCCCAGGTAGATATAAAGGATGAAATATCCCAAATTGTTGCAGGAATAGATAATTTCCAGGCGGGGGACCTGGTTCCGGTAGCGAAACCAGGGGCAGTTCTACCCGGAGGCTTTAAAATTAAGAAGAGCAAACTCAGGGGAGTAACCTCCAACGGAATGCTGTGTTCGGCTCAAGAGCTGGGGCTGGAACTTGCCCATGATTATGGGATCCTGGTTCTAGACCAGGATTATCCCGTGGGTATGGATATTGCAGCGGCCCTGGGTTTAGATGATTGGATTTTGGAACTGGGGCTTACTCCCAACCGGTCCGATTGTTTGGGGTTATTGGGGGTAGCCTATGAGGTTTCCGCTGTTACCGGGGCACCTCTAAAAAATGAATTCCCTGAGCTTTCTACGGCGAAAGAGGGCATCCAAGACCTGGTTGAAGTAACTATTATCGATGAGGATTTATGTTCCCGTTATTCAGCCAGAATTGTTAAAAATGTCACCATTAAGCCTTCTCCCCTCTGGATGCAGAAAAGGCTGCTGGCTGTTGGCATCAGGCCCATCAATAACATTGTGGATGTAACTAACTACATAATGTGGGAATGCAACCAGCCTCTGCATGGTTTTGACTATGACCGGATCAAGGATCAAAAGATTATTGTAAGAAAAGCTGATGCCGGAGAAGTGTTGGTAACTTTGGATGAGCAGGAAAGAAAGTTGGATGAAAGTATGCTGGTGATCACAGACCCCTCCGGCCCGGTGGCCCTGGCAGGAGTGATGGGTGGGTTGAGTACCGAGATAACAGAGCAGACACGAACGGTTTTAATTGAAGCAGCCTGTTTTGAACCGACTACCATACGCAGGACTTCCCGGAACCTGGGCCTGAGGTCGGAGTCATCCCTGAGATTTGAAAGGGGTACTGACCCTGAAGGGACCATAAGGGCTGCCAGCCGGGCAGCTCAACTGATGGCTCAGCTTTCCTCCGGTCAGGTGGTAAACGGGGTCGTTGATGAATATCCCATACCTGCAGCTGCGCAGGTTATTCCACTGCGCAGGGATAGAGCCAGAAAGATTATTGGCCTGGATATTTCCGACCAAAAAATAGAAGGGATCATGAAAGGCTTATATTTTGAGACAGAGGAATCCGGTAATCTTCTAAATGTAATAGTTCCTACTCGGAGGCCCGATATTACTCGGGAGGTAGACCTGGTAGAAGAGATTGCCCGAATATACGGTTATGAGCATATTGAGACCAGCCTGCCCCGGGGAGTCATTACCCAGGGGAGGAAAACCAGGGAGCAGAAGCTGGAGGGCCTGGCAAAGAAACTTTTAACCTCCTTTGGCCTTTACGAGGCTATAACTTACTCTTTTATTCATCCCAGACAGTATGATGATCTGATGCTGGATACAAATGACCCCTTAAGAAACGTTGTAAAAGTTTATAATCCCCTTTCCGAAGAGCAAAGTGTCATGAGGACTACCCTTTTAGGCAACCTCTTGAATGCTGTCAAATATAACGCCAACCGAAACATTAATGACATACGGTTATTTGAGCTGGGAGCTGTATTTATTCCCACAGAATCCTCTTTGGAAACCCTACCCCAAGAAAGAGAAACTTTGGCTTTGGTTTTGGCGGGAGACTGGGGCAGGGAGAACTGGTGTCAAAAACCAGAGCAGGTTGATTTTTATGACCTTAAGGGAATCCTGGAATTATTTGTTCAAAAAATGGGTTTAAAAAACTGCAGCTTTACCCCGGTAAGCCATTCCACTTTCCACCCTGGAAGGGCTGCAGAGATCTTGATTGATGGAGAAAAATTAGGAGTGCTGGGAGAAGTCCATGCGGAGGTGATGTCCCGATTTGACCTGGAGGGCAAAGTGTGCGCGGCTGAAATCGACTTCAGCCGGATACTCAAATATGCGAACATCCACATTCACTTTAATTCCTTACCCAAATATCCTGCGGTTTTAAGGGACATTGCCGTAGTGGTTAAAAATACTATTTCTTCAGATCGGATCAGTCGGGAAATTTTAGATACGGCAGGAGAACTGGCGGAGGACTTGACTTTATTCGATGTTTACCAGGGGGAACAGATTCCTTCCGGGTACCGCAGCCTTGCCTATTCTATTGTTTATCGTTCCAGGGATAAGACCTTGACGGACAAAGAGATTAATGATCTTCATCAAAAAGTGATAGATTCCCTGGTGAAAAAATTTGAAGCTCATATCAGAGAATAGCCTCATTTTTTAACCCCCGTTTCTCCGGGGGTTTTTTTGAGGCAGGAATTTGTAGTTTTCTCTCGAAATAAGTATTAATTTTTATCACTCTGGAGGGTTTCCTATGAATGATGGAAAAAACAAGGTTAAAGTGAAAATTTATGGGGAAGAGTACACCATTAAAAGCGAACTGCCTGTAAATTATATGAAAAGGTTGGCAGAATACGTAAACACAAAGATGCAAGAACTTTCCCAGGTGACCGGAAGTATTAGCAAGACCAGGATTGCTGTGCTAACCGCAATTAATTTAAGTAATGAAATATATAACTTAAAAAGGGAAGTAAAAAAATTGAACATTAAACTGGAAGAAAAAAGTAAAAAGACCGGTGATGCCAAGTGAACTGGCTGGATGTTGTTTTTGTATTTATCCTGCTTCTCAGCATCTTATCGGGTTTAAAAAAAGGGATGCTGCTGCAGCTGTTAGATTTGTTTGGTTTTATTGTGTCCTGGATCCTGGCTCTCAAGCTGGGCCCGGTGGTGGGGGAGAGCCTGGATGGTATTTTTAATATCAGTGCTTTTTTGCAGTCTTTAGACATTGAATTTTTGAGTTTTCTTAACCTGGAGGAATATGCGGTTACCCTGATAGGGGTTTTTACTGTTTTGACTCTAAGTGGAATAGTGCTGTTATTTTTGGGGAGAGTGCTTCGCCTGTTCAGTTCCCTGCCCTTAATTAAGCAGTTTAATTCGCTTTTTGGTGCGGCTTTTGGTGCGGTTAAAGGAATTTTATTTATTTTATTTATTATCATACTTCTTAATTTTGTACCGCACTCCTCCATACTGGAGGCCAAAGAAACTTCCCATGGGTTTTCCACTTTTGAAAAATATGCTTTTGTCATGATTGACTTGGGAATAGAGGCTCTGACTAACAAAAAGGTTTGATTGTAAAATGAGTGGGATGAATATACTGCCAGAAGAGTTTTTTAAGGAAGATACGGTTAAGGTGGCCCAACGGCTTCTTGGAAAAGTATTAGTGCATAATTTGCCGGAAGGGGTATCTATGGGCAAGATTGTAGAAACGGAGGCCTACTTGAGTAAGGATGACCCTGCCTGCCATGCTTCCCGGGGAAAGACGAAGCGAAACGAAGCCATGTTTGGCCCTGCCGGTATGGCTTACGTTTATTTGATTTACGGGATGTATTATTGTTTTAATGTAGTAACCCGGGAAGAAGGGGTGGGAGAAGCTGTTTTAATAAGAGCACTGGAACCCCTGGAGGGAATACAGCATATGCACCAGCGGAGGGGAACTTCAAAAGTTTTGAATTTGACCAATGGCCCTGCAAAATTATGCCAGGCTATGGGGATTAATAAAGAGCATAACGGGATAAGCTTACTCAACAGCAATCTTACCATTTTGGATTCCCAGGAAAAGCCGAGAATTCAATCCAGTCCCCGTATCGGGATAAAAACAGGGGTAGATTTAATGCTTCGTTTTTATGCTGCTGAGAATCCATATGTCTCTGCCAGTATTTCTAGAAAGACTTTTGAAAAATAGGTTCCTGTATACACAAGGAGACAAGGGGACGGTTCTGCTGTCTTATTTTCATTCATCCAATGGCAACCCTATTTTATGAGCTGCATAGGGGTCTCTTTAGCATAAAGTACAGGCAGGAGATGTTGATTTTGTATTATAGCATCGGGAAGGAAAGAAGGCATAATGGAAAAAAATTTAGAACTGATGGAATTTGATAAAATCATAGAAATGCTTTCTTCTAAATGTGATACAGTATTAGGGCGTGAACTGGCAGAGGACCTGCGCCCGGTTTCGGATATAGACAGGCTGGAAAGATGGCAGAAAGAAACTACGGAAGGATGCAGTTTGCTGGAAAAAGTAAACATCAGGCTTTCCGGAGTAACGGATATTCGTTCCTATTTAGTCCGCTGCCAGAGAGGGGGGTCTCTAAATTCCCGGCAGCTGAGGGAAATTGCAGAAAACTTAACGGTATTCAATAGAATAAAAAAACAGGTTCAGGAACGTAGCCCAGGTATTTTATTGTCCATGGCAAACGACATAAGGGATTTTGCAGGCCTGGAAAAGCTTCTTCTCCGGAGCATTAACCAGGAGGGGGAAGTAACTGATGATGCATCCATAGAGCTTTCTTCTATTCGCAGGCAGATAAAAATTGCCCAGGGGCGAATCCAGAGAGAGCTGGAAAAACTTCTGAGAAGCACAGTTACCAGTAAATATTTGCAGGAAAATATTGTGACTCAACGAAATGACCGTTACGTGGTTCCTGTAAAGATTGAACATAAGGCACAGGTAGCTGGAATCGTTCATGACCAGTCTTCCAGTGGAGCTACACTTTTTATAGAACCGATGGCTGTGGTAGAGGCTAATAATCAGTTGAACCAGTTACGGAGCAGTGAGCAAAAAGAAGTGGAAAGGATTCTGTTTTCACTCAGTGTCCAGGTTTCTCAGGATGCGGAAAGTATTGAAGAATCGCTGAGTATCATAGGGGAAATAGATTTTATCCTTTCTAAAGCCAGGCTGAGTCTGGGAATGAATGCCGATGAACCTCTTTTAAATGACAGGGGGTATTTACGATTGGTAAATGCCCGTCATCCTCTTTTAAAGGGAGAGGTGGTGCCAATTTCCCTGGACTTAGGAGATAAACACCTCACCATGGTTATGACCGGTCCCAACACCGGTGGGAAGACGGTGGCCTTAAAAACCGTAGGTTTGTTAGCCCTGATGACTCAGGCAGGGCTGCATGTGCCTGCGGAGGCAGGAACCGTTATGCCTGTTTATGACCGGGTTTTGGTGGACATTGGGGATGAGCAGAACATTGAGCAATCCTTAAGTACCTTTTCGGGACACATGAAAAATATAATAGAAATCCTAAAACAGGCAACGGGAAACTCTTTGGTCCTGCTGGATGAATTGGGGGCCGGTACTGACCCTGCGGAGGGAGCGGCACTGGCTATGGGAATCCTTGAACAGCTCCATTCCATCAAGGCCCAAACTATAGCTACGACACATTACAGCAGTTTAAAAAGTTTTGCCTATGACCATGAGGAAATGGAAAACGCCTCTGTGGAATTTGACTCCCTCACCCTTCAACCTACGTACAGAGTCCTTCAGGGGGTGGCCGGCAGTAGTAACGCTTTTGAAGTGGCCTCCCGTCTTGGCCTGGAGGAGGAAGTGATACAGAGGGCCAGGATGTTTTTAGGCGAAGAGCAGCTAAAATTAAGAAAATTAATGGAGAACCTGGAAGAGAGCCAGAGAAAAATTCATCAAAATCAAAGATCCATGGATGAAGAAAGAGAAAGAGTAATTCATTTAAAAAGGCAGTTGGAGGAGGAAACCTCCCGGCTGGAGGATAGAAAAAGGGAAACCATTCAAAAGGCCAGGGAAGAAGCGCTTCAGATCGTTAATCAGGCGAAAAGAAAGTCGGAAAGAATGATTAAAGAATTGGAAAAAGCCTCTCGGGAAAGAGATCCGAAACAAAGGCATGTGGCTTACCATAATCTAAAACAAGAATTCAAGGATTCCCAAAATCAGCTGATGGATGAGATGGATAGTATGGAGCCTCAGGGAGAACTGACCCTTGAAAATCTTAAGGTTGGAGACCTGGTTTTTATAAAGAGTATGAAACAAAAAGGGAAAGTGTTGGAGGTAAACAATAACGAAGATGTTTTACTTCAGGTGGGAATTATGAAAATATCTACTGGCCTATCTGATTTAAAAGGCGTCTTGGACAAAGCCCAAACTCCACAAACCCTGGAAAGAAGCACTACATCCGGACTGTTGTTTCAAAAATCCATGGAGATTAAAGCTGAACTGGACTTAAGAGGCTGCACCCTTCAGGAGGCGGAGGAAAGGGTAGACAAATATATAGATGATGCTTGTTTGGCAGGATTAGGCACCCTATTCTTGATTCACGGTAAGGGGACAGGGGCCCTGCGGAAAGGGCTGCATGAATTTTTGGCATCCCACCACCAGGTAAAGTCTTTTAAGCTGGGTGAATATGGCGAAGGGGACAGTGGGGTTACTGTTGTGAGTTTGAAGTAGAAACTAAAAAGGGTTACAAACGTTAACTGCGAAAACTAAAAAAGTAAAACTATCAGATAGTAAAATCACTATAAGAAATTTTAAACACTAATTTATTATTTTTGATATATCAAAAAGAGAACCAGTTGGTTCTCTTTTTGTGTGATTTTTGAAATATTCTAGTTATTTTGTTTTGTTCTTTTTTAAAAATCTTACGTGTTACTATCCATTTTCATCATCGTCATCGTCATCTCCGTTTCCCGGATCGGGTTTTGGGTCAGGCTTTGGATCAGGCTTTGGATCCGGCTCTGGTTCGGGAGGCGGAGGTTCATTGGTAGTGATTGAGCCCTGCATGGGATTGGACTCCACCCCGTGTTCGTTTACCGAGGTAACCCTGTAATAATAAGTTGTTCCCGGACTGACGTCTTTATCCTTATAGCTGGTTGTTCTTGAATTTAGAGGTTTTTTGTTCAGCAGTTCATAATTTTCATTGTCTAAACTCCGGTAGACATTAAAACCGGAATCCTTAGAACCTTCAAAATTCCACCTTAGTTGAACCTCGTCACCGTTTTTACTGCTGGTTAGTGATAATCCCACCGGTGCCTGGGGCCTTTCCCCATGAAGGTCACAGATTTCTGTGGGTGGTTGAAGTCCGGCATCAGCGGGGCCTCTACCAGCACCATGCCTCCAACGGCTGTCAGTAAGGATATAGGGAACCAGTCTCTGAAGGAAGTGTCGGACTTCAACTTCAGGGCAGTACTCCGCCGGGAGCAGGCCCGATACGGCGCAGACCTCCAGGGTGATGTGTACATCACAGGTATCTTTGGGTTCATAACCCCTGGGGAAAAGGTCACTGGTGATATGTTCACTGGGACAGTGTTCCCCGGGCCGTTTGCCTGATTTAGAACAGATAGTCACCTCGGAAAGCCCTCCTGGGGATTCAAAATCCCGATTTGGTAATCCCTCATGGACTTTCTTCATGATTTCAATGGTCATGAGCCTGGGAAATCTGGTCGGCAGTCTGATGCTTCCCATGGTCAACTCGTCGTAACCTATCCAGGCTGACAGAACGTAGTCCGGAGTGTAGGAAATCAGCCAACCGTCTTTGTTATCAGAAGTAGTTCCGGTTTTTGCAGCGATGGGCCTTCCCACAGCGCTAACATCTCGAGCGGTCCCGCCGCTGGCACGGACAACATCTCTTAACACGTCGGTGATTAGGAATGCGGTGACTTCGCTGAGCACCACTTCCGGTTTTGGTTTAAAGCTGTAAATTTCCCTGCCCTGATGATCTTCTATCCGCAGTATGGTGGTGAGGGGTATCTTTACCCCTTTGTTGGCGAACACTGCGAAGGCCTGAGCCATATCTATGGGCCTTGTTCCATGGGTAAAACCTCCTAAGGTAAGGGCCAGGCCACCTTCATCCCTCGGGTCAAAAGTGGTGATTCCCAGTTTTTCCGCGTATTCCATACCCACCTTGGGGGTCAGCGTTTGATATGCTTGTACTGCCGGTACGTTTTGGGAACGGGCCAGCGCATAGCGAGCAGTTATCAGCCCTAAAAAAGTATTATCAAAGTTTTCTGGAAAATAATTTCCAAAAATGGTGGGAGCATCATCCAATACCGAACCCGGAAATAAGATTTTTTCTTCAAAGGCCGGAGCATAAGTTAATACCGGCTTGATAGCAGAACCAGGCTGACGGCGGCTTAAATACCTGAGGTCCTGGTTGTGCAGGCCGTAATCCCTACCTCCTACCAGGGCTTTAATGTGTCCCGTTTCCGGCTCAGCCAACACTGCTGCTGCCTGCGGCTGAAGTTTCCCATCTTCATCTTCTTTCGTAAGAGGATAGTATTTCTCATTGTTTAACACATCTTCAACAATCTTCTGAATCTCCGGTTCCAGGGTGGTATAAATTTTTAATCCGCCCCGGTTTAGAGCAATGGAAGCATCCTCATAGATATCCAGCTCACTTAGTATGTTACGGGCTTCCAGCTCTACATAATCAATAAAGTAAGGATGATAATCAAAGTCAGTCTTCCTCTCAGGAGGGAAAACCTGTATTTCTTCCATTCGGGCTTCATCCGCTTCCCGTTGGGAAATGTAACCGTATTCTAACATTTGACTCAAGACCAGTTCCTGCCGTTTTTTGGATTCCTCGAAATTTCTCCGGGGCGAATAATAGCTGGGGTTTCTGGGAATTCCAGCCAGCATGGCAGACTCTGCTATAGTCAGCTCTGTAACGCTTTTTCTAAAGTAGTCATTGGCTGCAGCTTCAACTCCGTAATTCAGGGAGTCGAAATATATGACATTTAGATAGAGTTCAAGAATTTCTTCTTTACTGTGCCGTTGTTCCATTTGGATGGCCAGCCAGGCCTCCTGCATCTTTCTTGAGTAGGTTTTTTCCCGAGTAACAATTCCGTTTCTAATTAACTGCTGGGTAATGGTGCTGGCACCCTGATCTGTCAGGCTCTGTTTACGAAAGTTATTGTAAGCTGCCCTTATAATGTCTTTCGGACTGACTCCAATATGGTCATAAAAACGTTCGTCCTCGATGGCAATAAAAGCGTTCTGCAGGTGTAAGGGCATTTCACTCAGTGGAACTTCGATGCGATTGTGCCCATCATGCAGGCGCATGTGTTCGTCGCCATTCATATTATAAATATAGGATGTTCTTGAATGGTCAAAGCTGGCAATATCAAATTCTGGAGCATCTTTAATTGAGGATAATACAACATTCAATCCAAAACCTGCTGCTGCAAAAAATGATATTAATAGTAAGATGAATAAAGTCCGAGAAGAGAAACGAAGGACTTTGCCCAGCACTTTTCCGGCGCGTTTTTCTTTTTTATCGCTGCCGTTTTTACCGTTGTTCTTGGGCTCGTCAACCTTCGCCATTTTGAGACCCCCTTTGAATTTATACTTATAGAATTATACCATAATGTGAGATATTGTTAAACTTGTTATTGTTTAAAATTATTTAACTATCCCTTAAATAGAAACGATTATTATGAATAGACGTAATTATCGAGCTGATGTTACTCCATTCAGAAAGTTTGCAAAAGAAATTTCCATATGTTAAAATTATTCTGTTTAATTGTTTAATATTACCTATTTTATATCAACAGGCAGGGGGACTGACTTTTATGAACGCTCAACAGCAGTTTGAAGTGATAAAAAATGGCACTGTGGAAATTCTTCAGGAGGATGACCTGTTAATAAAACTAGAAAAATCTATTAAGACTGGAAAACCCTTGATTGGAAAACTGGGGTTTGACCCTTCGGCTCCGGATTTACATCTGGGGCATGCGGTGGTTTTACATAAAATAAAAGATTTTCAGGACCTTGGCCATGATGTAGTGATTATTTTGGGGGATTTTACCGGTCGAATAGGGGACCCCACAGGAAGGTCAGAGACTCGGAAACAGCTGACCGAAGAGGAAGTCCTTGCCAATGCCAAAACTTATCAGGAGCAAATATTTAAGATTTTAGATCCACAAAAAACCAGGCTGGTTTTTAACAGTGAATGGCTTCAAAAACTAAATTTTGTGGATGTAATAGAACTTTCTTCAAAATATACCGTGGCTAGAATGTTAGAAAGAGATGATTTTTGCAAGCGCTTTAAAGATAATTATCCCATCAGCATTCATGAATTTTTTTATCCCTTGATGCAGGGGTATGATTCTGTGGCCATTGAGGCGGACGTAGAATTCGGTGCTACTGAGCAGAAATTTAATCTTTTGATGGGAAGGCACCTGCAGAAAGAATACGGACAGGAGCCTCAAATTGCCGTTACTATGCCCATTTTGGTAGGTTTGGATGGTGTTCAAAAAATGAGCAAGAGCCTGGGAAACTATATTGGAATCAGTGAGCCTCCGGGAGAAATATATGGGAAAGCTATGTCCATCGCTGATGAACATATGATTGAATACTTTCGGTTAACGACTCGCCTGGATTCAAAGGAATTATTGGAGATAGGCGAAGGGTTAAAGACTGGAGAACTGCATCCCCGGGATGTAAAAATGAAATTAGCCAGGGAATTGGTTACCCTGTACTACAGTGATCAAGATGCTCTAACAGCGGAGCAGGAATTTCAAAAGATTTTTAGACAAAGAGAGCTCCCGACAGAGATTCCAGAAGTAACTTTAGGAGAAAATCCTGTCTGGGTGGTTAGATTATTGACTGAAACAGGACTGGTCAGCTCTAACAGTGAGGCCCGACGCATGATCAAACAGGGAGCGGTAAAAATAGACGGTGAGAAAATTATAGATTCTGAAGAAGTCATTGAAATGAAAAATGGAGCGGTGATTCAAGTGGGAAAGAGGAAATTTGCACGAATCATAATTTAATTACGGTATAGATTAATCGTTAAACCCGAAAGGGTTTATTTTTTCATGTTTAATGAGTTAAGAGCCATTCATAATATTCTGCACAGACCGTTGCCGTCTGGATTAATTACGCCTTAGCGCTTTATTTGGAATACTTGCGATAATTATTAATAGAAAATTTTTCGTTCTTTGAAGCCTGATATAATTAATTTTAATTTTATTTTAATTTATGCGAGACTTATGATATTTTATGAAAGTTATAAATCCTTCTGCATATTATCATAGTGGAGGGATTTATATGTTTAGAAAAAAATCCTTGTTTTCGTTAAACCGTAAAAAGGTTGTTTTTTTATTCATGGCTTTAATGATATTTCTTTTTTTAAGGCTGCTGATTTTTATGGAACACAGACTGCGCCCTACATTTTTGGCAGCGGCTGTGTTCTATGCAGATAATGCAGCCACAGAGGCTATCAACGAAGCTGTATATGGCGAAGTAGCCCAGAGTATGCTGTATGACGACCTGGTTAGGATTCAAAAAGATCAAGCCGGCAAAATTACTATGGCTCAGGTTAATACACCTGAAGTGAATCGGGTGATCAGCCTTACCACATTAAGGGTTCAAGAGAGCCTAAGAGCGTTACAGAATGAAGTCATCCGAATACCCCTTGGGCAGGCTTTGGGTAGCTATTTTTTGGCGAATTTAGGTCCTCGAATCCCTGTGGTAATTGTTCCTGTAGGAAGGGTTAATACTGATATTATCGATGTTTTTGAAGAAGCCGGGATAAACCAAACCAGACATAAAATATATCTTGATATTATTGCAGAAGTACAGGTGGTAATTCCCTTCGTTGCTTCCTCCACAGAGGTAGTAACCAAGGTGCCTATTGCTGAATGCCTTTATCAAGGGGAAGTCCCCGATACAGTGATAAATCTGCAGTTTCCTGGCCAGGAATTTCATACGCCTCTTCCGTAACTATCAATTCAATTTATTACTTTTGTATTTAAAACCAGACAAGGGGACGGTTCTTCTGTCTCATTTCCTTTCATCTTATGGTGCGGCATTTTCTACTGCATGAATGTCTAGTAAAAATTTTCTCTATTAAAAAAATGTGAAATATTATGTTTTGTTGGAGAAATAATGAGTTTTATTCTATTTTTGCCTGCCAGCAGTCTTGATTATTAACATAAACCATGATAAAATAGAAATCCACACAGGTATTGTTCGAGCATTTAATGGTTTTTTGAACAATCACTATTAAAACTTGACAATATATTTTTACTGTGTTACCATATCTCTTGCCCGCAAAAATGGGCAGTGTTCTTTGAAAACTAAACAGGACTCACTAGACTCTGGTTTGAGAAAACCGGAGTCAAAAAATTAAGCCAAGAAGGCGATTTATTGACCGAGGTTAATAAA